>Ga0208904_1001948_pt1 | contig 13493 bp, 14 predicted proteins | sample AntAceMetag02UKB_FD_184774 | JGI IMG/M metagenome (GOLD analysis project Ga0208904, IMG submission 184774) | Saline lake microbial communities from Ace Lake, Antarctica - Antarctic Ace Lake Metagenome 02UKB (SPAdes) (version 2) | ecosystem: Environmental > Aquatic > Non-marine Saline and...
CTTTCAAAAAAGCACGGGAAAAGAAGTCCGGTACAAGCTCAAAGACATTAAATCAATGATATCGGAAGATGAATATTGGAAGATACAAGGCATGATTGGAATTAGAGGCGCACAAAGAGTCACGCACCAAAAATCAGTTTACAAATATTTTACTAAATGTGGCACTTGTGGCGGAAATCTATCCACTGACTTCAAATTCCAGCTAATATGTTCTAGTTGCAAACATAAATTTTCATATCCCAACCGTAGCGCTTGCCCTGACTGTGGTTTAGCTATAAACAAAATGGAAAGTCCAACTTATCTTAATTATACCTTCTATTACTGTATAAATAACAAAAAACATCGAACGCGTTGCCCTGGAAGCAGTATCGAAGAAAGAAAGCTTGAGGCTCAACTTTTATTGGATATGGATCAAAAACTGGTCATAAGCAAAGAACTTTCTCAATGGTGTATTAAAAATGTAAGCAAGCTAAAAGATGAAGCACTTGAGGACGGTATCAATTTACGAAGAAATTTTGAACAAAAAAAGAAAAGTCTTAAGAATAAGCTAGAACGCCTAACAATACTTCGTATTTCTAAAGATTGTAGCATTGAAGACAACAATAGATTTGACAAGCTCCAGAAAGAATTGAGGGAAGAATTATCTTTGCTAGAAATTAAGATGTCAAATACTAATATCGATTGGCTAAGCGAAGCCAAAATAGATTTTGATTTAATGAGTGAAATATCTCTTCTTATTAGAACTGGGAATATAGAGCAGAAGAAAGATGTTCTCTTCGCTTTTGGTACGAACCTAAAAATTTTAGACAAGAAGCTCAATGTTACAAACAAAAAATCAATAGAAGCCTTCAAAAAATTCCTACTTAGGGCCAGGATTGAGAACAAGGCGTTCGAACCTGGGAAAACCCTAGCAGACAAAGACAAAACTGAGGTTTTTGCCTCAGTCTGTCCTACTTTGCACGGGTGGAGGGAATCGAACCCACGTTATTGGTTTTGGAGACCAACGTATTACCACTATACGACACCCGCGTTTCAATTAACGATAAATAATTAGCAATTCTTAAATAATATAACACATTCTAAAAAATTTAACAGCCTCTAATACCTAAATCCCCCTGAAAAGGGGGATGTTCGGATTTTGATATTTAGATTTGATTTGGAACAATTTGAAATAATTTGGATTTTGAAATTCCCCTTATTTCTCCACCTTAATTCCCATCGATCTGGCTGTTCCAGCGATGATTTTACTAGCAGCTTCGATATCATTGGCGTTCAAGTCTTCCATTTTCTTCTCTGCAATCTCCTGAAGTTGTTTTTGAGTAATTGTCCCAGCTTTGTCTTTTAAAGGATCAGCGGCGCCTTTTTTAATTCCAGCAACTTTTTTTAAAAGTTCTGAAGCCGGAGAAGTTTTTAATTTAAAATCAAAACTTCGATCTTCATAAACGCTAATTTCAACCGGAATTAAATCCCCTTGCATTTCTTTAGTAGTATTGTTGAATTGAAGACAAAAGTCTTGAATATTAAGACCGTGTTGTCCCAAAGCAGGCCCTACTGGAGGAGCTGGATTAGCCTGCCCTGCCTTAATTTGAAGTTTAATAACATTCATTGCTTTCTTGTCTGCCATTTTTTTATAATTAAATTATATATGTAATAAATCTCTCTAAAAATTTCTTTTTAAAACTAATGAATTTTGATTGTCTGACTAGGTTTAAGTTTTTGAGTGCAATTCGAGGAGAGTCCGAACATCGAACGAGATGAACTTAATGGTTCATCGAGCGAGCAGCGCAGGCCTCGACAAAGAAATGTACCAAAAAATTAAATCTAGACCTTTTTTATTTGAAGAAAGTCAAGTTCTACTGGCGTTTCTCGTCCAAAAATATTAACTAACACATTCACCTTACCTCTTCCAATATCCATACTTTCAATTTTACTATCATATCCTTTAAAAGGACCGTCAATAACTTTGATAATTTCTCCAATTTCAACATCAACATTAAATTTCGTTTCAGCTTTGTTGTCTCGTCTTTCAATAACTCCCATTTCTTCAGGATCGACTGGAGTAGGCGTAGTTCCTAGGCCAATAAAGCCAGTAACATTAGGGGTATTTCGCACCACATACCAAGACTCATCGGTTACTTCCATTTCTACCAAAACATAGCCAGGGAAAACCTTCTCTTCCACTGTACATCGTTTGCCATTTTTAATCTTAATTTTCTTTTCTTTAGGAACTAAAACTTTGAAAATTTTATCTTGCATTTCCATGGAATCAATTCTTTGTTCCAGATTTCGCGCTACATTGTCCTCATATCCGCTATAAGTATGGAGAACATACCAAGCTCTTCCTCGATTTTGAACTTGCTTTGCCATATTATCAAATTTATTTATTAGGGAACTGTTTCTAATTGAAATCTACACAATAAATTTACCGACTCCCGCTGAAAAAAGTAAATCAAGAACACCTAAAAATAGAGCTACCGCCAAGCTAAAACCAATTACAATACCCGTATATTTAATGGTTTGATCTTTACTGGGCCAACTCACTTTTTTGAGTTCTTCACGCGCTTCTTTGATGAAATTAATAATTTTTTTCATTGGAATATTTTTTAAAATACTTGTCAATAATTGCTTTATTAAAAAACAGCCTTTCGGCTCTTTATCACTGCTCCCATTATACAACTAGATTGTCAGGTTGTCAAATCTAAAAAATAAAAACGAAACAAAAACGAATTATTTAAAAATAATTACCTCTTTAATCTGCATCGCTAGTTATACCAAAAAAACGAATAAGATTATCGGAATTAAAGATATTGGTTTCTGGTTTAATTTCAACTTTTGATACGCCAGACATATTATAATCCGAAGGAAAGGGGATATTAAAGTCTCTTTGCTCCTGAGAGCGAACGGTATTGACCACTTGAGAGTTGGTTGCCATAAGTAGTCCTTTGCTATTTCTAAGAACCACTTTAATTTTGATAATTTCACAATCGATAGGACTTTCATTAACTAAAGTTCCAGTAACTCGATAGAAGCCACTTGGATCTTGTTGGAAAGAATTAGAAAATTCAGTCGAAATCACTTCGATTCTAGGGTTTTGTTGTTGAGCAGTGAATTTTTTCCAAATCACTTCCCCAATTTCCACTTCAATTTTAGTCGGATTCTCTAAAAGCTCGACCTCTTGAACTAACAAATATTTTTCTTGCTGAGGTAAAATAAAATCTTTTAACCAAGTAGTTTCTTTAATAATTTGATCAGCTTGATTTAAATATTTCAATTTATACCGAATGGTAGATACGCCAAAAAGACTGTTAAGATTTTCGATAGTTATTACCGTGTCAAATTTATTACTAGCTGTATCAACCCACTCAACCTTTTTAACTTTAAGATCTTCGAGATTAAAAGTTTCATCACAAGCAGCACAAGGACCTCCGCAATCGATGTCTTCTTCTAGCTGATTTTTGATTCCATCTTGACAAGTAGCTTTCGGTTTAAAAAAGGAATAAGCACCAAAAACTATTGCCCCTAGCAATGCTAAATAAACCAAAATTATGACGTTTCTTTTTATTGTTCTTATTTCCATTTTTTTGTTAAAACTACTTTTGTGCAACCTTGCTAATTCCTCTTTAGATAATAGCGCAGATTAAAAAAAAATTCAAATCAAAAATTATGACCTTTGAGATAGAAAGCAAATTTTACATATCTTCCATCACGGGTTCGTCTTTGATAAACTCAGCCGATAGTCCGATTTTTTTAAAATAATCGATCATCGCGATACACGCAAATTTTTCAGTAGAATAATGAGTTCCGCCAAGAAGATTTACTTTATGTTTTTCGGCAAACTCATGAGCTTTTCTGGAATGATCATTTTTTGCAATAATACCGGTAATTAAAACGTTCACTTTGTTTTGCATAATTTCTTCGATAGTTTCGTCTAATCCTCCTCCTGCAACTATTGCGACAGTTTTGTCTTTAATTTCATCTTCTCCGTAATTGCATAAACCGACTTCATGACCCACGACTTCTTGAAATCTTTTTCTTAAATCTTGAACGGTTAGTAAATCAGTCTTTCCGAAAACACCGCACAAAGCTCCGAAATAAGGAGCAAAGGGTTTTTCTGGCTCGATATTTAATGCTTTTGCTAAAGTAACGCTTGTCGAATATTCACCAAAATTATCTAAAGATACGTGAAGATTATAAATAGCAATCCTTCTGTTTTTAAATTGTTTTAATAATTCCTTGTCCATTTGTTGAAAAACTTCTGGGGATTTTCTGATATCCCACGTTGAAGGATGATGAACGAAAAGCATTGCATTCTCAATTCCGTCGTCTAAAATTTTTTGCATAACTTTTTTGGATGGAAAAACAGCCGTGTATACTTTGGTTATTTCAGCCGTAAAATCGCAAACTAAACCCATCGATCTCTTTTTGAAATTTTCGCTGAGAAAATCATCGACAGAACCCATATATTGCATCCAGTCGTCACTCATTTCAGAGGTAATGAAATCTTTTTCAAGTTGTTGATATAATTTAGTTGCTTTCATTATAAAATTTAATTATATAATTTTATGCCTTCTTTTTAATTCTTTTATTTTTTCTTCGACCGCTTTTTCCAACTCTACATTATGTATTCTAGCTAAAATTGCTAACTACAAAAAACATCAGCAAACTCTTCTTCTAAATTCTCTTGATCTAATTTTTTATTACGCAATTTTGGCAAATTAATCGCCCTAGCTAATTCACCAATTTCCTCCATCAATTGAGTAAAGCTAAAATGAGCATCTCGGTCAATGTTATATTTCTTATCTATTTTATCAACAATTTCAGTCGACATTTTTTGAAAATCTTTTGTATTCATATTTTAAAAATAGTTATTATAAAATAATGTTAACATATTTAACAAGATAACAAAAAACCGCCTATTAAAAACGGTTTTAAAATTTGAATCCATGGTTCTTGGCATCGACCTACTCTCACCGGTAAAGGCTACCATCGGCGCAAACAGTCTTAACTGCTGAGTTCGAGATGGGATCAGGTGTTACCCCGTCGCTATAAACGCCAAGAACTATAAATTCAAATTGAATTGAATCGTAGATGTAAGTTTTTAAAAAGCTTTGATAACTGGAGAGGAGAATAATAGTACAAATGCACAAAATATTACTACTCCAAATATCACTAAAAATAATTGAAATGTATCGCTTTTTATCATATTTTCAGGAATTTAAGTCAAAATTAACAATCATCTCAACTAAAACCAATTAAATTGGCCTGAGCTCAAATTATTCCTCTTTCACTCTTGTAATATAAATCAAGTTTAAACTTTTTCAGATCTTGAGACAAGAGAACTTGAATCAATCACTGTTATTTGCCAGTCGAAATCTCATTAATAACCACATTATCGATGTAAACATCGTAAAATGATTATCAAAGAGAAAAAGTGGGTACTCCTAAATTTATTAGTACTCCTCGGCTTAATGTATTACTACACTTACACCTAGAGCCTATCAACCTGGTAGTCTACCAGGAAATTTTGTTCCGACGAATCGGAACGGTTGTTTTATCTTGGAGTGGGCTTCCCGCTTAGATGCTTTCAGCAGTTATCCCGAACCAATATAGCTACCCAGCAATGCACTTGGCAGTGACAGCTGGTACACCAGAGATTAGCTCTTTCCGGTCCTCTCGTACTAGGAAAGAATCTCCTCAAACAACAACGCCTACGGCAGATAGAGACCAACCTGTCTTACGACGGTTTGAACCCAGCTCGCGTACCTCTTTAAATGGCGAACAGCCATACCCTTGGGGCCTTCTTCAGTCCCAGGATGAGATGAGCCGACATCGAGGTGCCAAACAGCGCCGTCTATATGAACTATTGGGCGCTATTAGCCTGTTATCCCCGGGGTAACTTTTATCTGCTGATCTTCCGCGCATCTATATGCCACGGTCGGTTCACTAAATCCTACTTTCGTAACTGCTCGACTAATGGGTCTCGCAGTAAATTTGGCTTATGGTTTTGTCCTATCACTCCGATTTCCATCCGGAGCTAGCCAAACTTTATGAGCGCCTCCGTTACATTTTGGGAGGCGACCGCCCCAGTCAAACTACCCACCAGGCACTGTTCCCGGTCTGGTATTTGGACTTTTTAGCGATCAGATTTGTAAACGATCAAATTATTGTTACTTTCAGAGTTGTATCGAAAATCCGTTTCCGGACATATCGAAAAACAATTCTGTTAAAAAACTGTGAAAAACTTACATACATACATCATTGCATATACAATAACGTATTTACTTACATTAACACTTAATCTTATCATTTACTTTTCTAATCAAAGCTACAAAATATAGCTTAAAAAAGTGCAAATAACAGACCAGGGTTAGCATTCAACATCACACAGAGTGGTATTTCACTGGCGACTCCATTCTGACCAAAATCAGAACTTCAAAGTCTCCCACCTATTCTCAGCAGTATAAAATCGAACGCAATGCCAAGCTGTAGTAAAGCTCCACGGGGTCTTTTCGTCTTGCCGTAGGTAGAGGGCATCTTTACCCCCATTGCAATTTCACCGGGTCCTTCGTTGAGACAGTTGTCCAGTCGTTACGCCTTTCATGCGGGTCGGAAATTACCCGACAAGGAATTTCGCTCTGACATGTTATCTTTACGTCGCCGTAAAGCACGGACTATAACTTATCACTTAATTCTAGTGACTTCAGCGTTTAGTCTCTGAGGATTCCAAGAATTTTATTAATCGTTCTTGATCTTTCCTGCTGATATTCTGGCAATTCTTGCGAATTACGCTGGAAGCATTTTTACTGATTGCAATAAATTACAATCGAGTAGCTCCAAATTCTCCAGATTTTCCAGCATATGGCTGAATTTTATAGACATTATGTTAATTCTACATAATAAGCAACTACTTTCTCCTCTCAACTTTTCAACTTTATTTTAAATTAAATATACTCGACTACACTTTCGCTATAATCGTTCCAGTCTTTGAAATTACTTTTTAAAAAATAACCTCAACCTTAGAACGATTATAGTTATCGCTGACGTTCACTGGCGCTTCGGAGATTGGCTTACACCTCTCTCGTTAACGTTCCAGCACTGGTCAGGCGTCACCCCCTATACATCCTCTTACGAGTTAGCAGAGAGCTGTGTTTTTGATAAACAGTCGCCAGACATCTTTAGCTGCGGCCAATCCTATAAATAGGATCGGCAGACCTTATCCCGAAGTTACGGTCGCTGTTTTGCCGAGTTCCTTAACGAAGGTTCTCCCGTTCACCGTAGGCTACTCGCCTTGTCTACCTGTGTTGGTTTTAGTACGGATACTATATTACTAATCTTAGAAGCTTTTCCTGGCACTCTGCTCGCCTTTCTTCTCCTGACAAAGTCAGGATTCGAGTCAATTCTTGGAATATTGTTAAACGGATTTACCTATCTAACTTCCTTAAATTGCCTACCGGAATCCAATAACCGGCAAAGATTACTAAAATGCGTCACTCCATCGAATAATATAGTAGTGCAGGAATATTAACCTGCTGTCCATCGACTACCCTCGACCTTAATCGAGACTTGCCTTAGGACCGACTGACCCTAGGATGATTATCATAGCCCAGGAAACCTTAGACTTTTGGTGTACGGGGATTTAACCCGTATTGCGGTTACTCATACCAACATTCTCACTTCTGTTCGCTCCACTCAAGCTCACGCTCAAAGCTTCACTGCAAACAGAACGCTTCCCTACCGCCGCTGCACAACATCGGCAAGTCAAAAGTAAAAAGTCCGTAAAGTCTATAAAATCTTCGATAAAACAAAAAACGTTTTAGAAAAAGAATTTCTAAACTTTCTAAACTTTCTAAACTTTCTAACTTGCCGATGCTATGCATCGGCTCGCATCTTCGGTATTATGCTTAGCCCCGTTACATCTTCGACGCGAAATCACTAAACTAGTGAGCTATTACGCATTCTTTTAAGGATGGCTGCTTCTAAGCCAACCTCCTAGTTGTCGAAGTAATTTCACCTTCTTTTCCACTTAGCATAAATTTAGGGACCTTAGATTGCGATCTGGGCTGTTTCCCTTTTGAGCCTGGATCTTAGAACCCAGGTTCTGACTGTTGGGGTTCGTTAACAAGTATTCGGAGTTTGGTTGAGTGATCTAGACATAAGTCCGATACACTCATTCAGTAGCTCTACCCCTTGTTAATAATAACCCAACGCTAGCCCTAGAGCTATTTCGGGAAGAACCAGCTATAGCCGGACTCGATTGGAATTTCTCCTCTATGCACAAATCATCCCCGCGCATTAAACGACGCGTGGGTGCGGGCCTCCTCTCAATGTTACTTGAGATTCACCCTGTTCATGCATGGCTCGTCCGGATTCGGGTCTAATTCATAAGACTTTGGAACCTAAGTTCCATTCGGCGGTTAAACCTCGCTTTCACTTTGCTTATTTCATAAAATGACTTAAGCAGCCATATAAATTAACTCGTTGGTTCGTTCTGCAAAAAGCACGCAGTCATCATATTGCTCGAAAGCAATAAGACTCCTACTCTTTGTAAGCACATGATTTCAGGATCTATTTCACTCCCCTTTCGGGGTTCTTTTCACCTTTCCTTCACAGTACTAGTTCGCTATCGATCTGAAACAATATTTAGCCTTGGAAGATAGTGCTCCCGGATTCAAACGGGGTTTCTCCAGCCCCGCCCTACTTGAGAACAACTACAATGAAGATTTATCTTTTTCGCTTACGGGACTATTACCCTCTATGGTCTCTCTTTCCAAAGATATTCTGCTAAAGATAAATTTTGTAACTTCACACCAAATAAATGGTCGTAATTGCCTCGCAACCCCATAAACTGAATAGTACGTCCAACCTCAAAGATTCTTAAGGTTGGAGTAGGTACTAAAAACATCACACAGACCAAACTCCATGAAAGGAAGCGGTCCTGATTTTCACCGATAAAATCGGGAGGATTTAAACTCACGAAAAAAAGTTTGAAAAAGAGACGACCGATGGTGGCGGTTGTGGATTCTTTTACCAAGGCTTCGTGAGTTGTAGTTTGTGACGTTTTTTCGCACTATTCAGTCTATGGTTTAGGCTATTCCCCTTTCGCTCGCCGCTACTTAGGGAATCTTTAATTAATTTTTTTTCCTTCGGGTACTAAGATGTTTCAGTTCCCCGAGTTAGCCCCCATTCGTGTCTCGTTACACTCGATACAAAAATTTTTAATTTTTAATTTATAATTTTTAAACAATTTCTAATGCTTAAATTTCAAAATTTCTAAACTCAAAATTCCAATCGAATTCAACGAGACACGAACGAGTAATGTGGGTCTACCACATCGCGTTTCCGCATTCGGAAATTCCCGGATCAAAGGTTGTTTATCACCTCCCCGAGACTTATCGCAGATTACTACGTCCTTCATCGCTTGTTTCAGTCAAGGCATCCATCATGTGCCTTAGTTGAGCACCGCACTTTTGACTGGCAAATAACAAAGATCGAAATGATCCGTTATTCACTCAATGCAAAAGCTTATACTCTAATTTTATATTACAATTATATATATTTTACTATATATCACCTACATCTACATTATGATAAAATCTCTTAACCTTAGAAATCTCATTTTTTTCAAAGTTAACCTTCTTCTAATTTTGATGAAAGCCCAATAAAAAAGTTTTATAAACTAAACCTCTCTATATTGAACCTCTAAATATTGCCTAGAAACGATACCTTAATCTAAAACAAATAAAAAAACCGCCAGAGCGATCTCACAAACCCAAGGAACTTCCTCAACTTGCAAAACCTATTTTTTCTTTACCTTTAACTCTCTGTTTGCAGTTATCATTAATTGACTTAGATTTTAATATTAAATTTTGGAGTAAAATAAAATCCCCCTTTAAATTCAACTCTAATAAATATAGCAGAGAAAGAAATGTTGTCAAGAGGGAAAGTAATCGGCAATCGGTCATTAGTCATTGGAATTGCTAATTTTTAATTTTTAATTTTGTAATTTTATAAATAATTTCTAATTTTCAATTTCTAATCCGTCTACTGGCCGGCAAGTTTCTAAACAATATCTCAATTTTTTAATACCCCGATATCCCATCCACCGGCTGACGAACCCGGCAAGCTCCGCTTGCCTCTATTCTCATCATCTCAACAAAAACAAAAGGGGCATTGTCAATTCAGACCAATGCCTTTTTCCTTTTTTAAAAATCACCTTCCTTTACCACAATGGCATCCCTTGAAATGAGCTGGATCATTACAATAATCTCGTGCACATTTTCCACATTGACAACCCTTAAAATGACAAGAGTAATCACACTCACCTTCTCTTTTCAGTCTATCACATTTTGCCGATCCTTCCTGTGCTTGACAATCACCTTGAGCCATAGCGCTCCTCCTTTTTATATCTTAATTAACATTAATATTTTTTCATCACTCCTGCCAGCGTTGCTCCAAAAAATTCCAAACTTCCACGGAAAAACCTTTTTCTAAAGAAGCTTCCGGAAAAAATTTCCCATGCAAAGCCTCTGCTATTTCATGGCATTGACCAAGCACGATCTTTTTCTCGAATCTCTGTTCTTCCAGACTCAACTCTACCCAATTAAACGGACACTCATTCGGAAAAACAATCAGGAGAACCAAGGCGCTGCTTCGATCCGGAGAAATAAAAATCTCAACCCGTTGAGCCGTTTTTTCAAATTCTTTCTCAACAGCTGCTTGCAGATATTTTAATATCAAAGATTTCTCTTTATTTTCAATCTTCATTCTATCCTCCCAAGGACCATCGCCCCATTAATAGACTAACATAAAATAACTCTCCCTATTCCGATTCCTGTAAGCTTTTTTAATTGAAAATTCTACTGACTTCCAGCCAGTTTCCAAAAAATCCATTCATCCAGCCCTTGACTTGATTAACCAGTGCATACTCACCGCTAACGGCAGAAAAGCCAAACCCGGTACTATATTTGAAATTGACCTCAGCCGATCCATTTCCATACCTATCAGTAATATCCAAATCAACCTCAAGACTTTTCAAACCTCTTGCTGTCAACTGGGTAGCTTCCAGACATCGAAGATGAAAGCTGACCCTAACATACAAATATAAAGTAGAATTTTTTTCCCTGGGCTTAATGAACATAAAACATTTTTCTGCATCAGAATAATAGTTTTTATCCCGCTTGCACCATCCACAATTTTCGAATAGCGCCAGAATTTTTTTCTCCAGATCTTCTAATATTCCATCGGCTATCTTCAAATTTTTTTCTGCCCCACTCATAACATCCTCCCTTTTATTCAATTAAACAACGCGTATTGTTAAACTCCACCCAAAATTCATCCTCTTCCTCCGGAGTCAAAGCTCGTACATTGTCCCGCATACCTTCAGGAACAACCCTGTTGGATGGCACCAGTTCAATATAAGCTCTCTTGACCCCTTCAGCTTTCAGATACTGGGCCGCCTCGATAGCCGATTTTCTAAAAAAATGAGATCCAGGACAAAGGAAAGAGCCAGCATCAAAAATTGAAAATGGCCTTTTGATATCCTCTTTTTGATAATAAAAAACATACCAGTTGGCATCGCTCATAACATCCTCCTATTTATTCAATCAAAGAACAGACCTTCCTGGAAAATACCAGATATCTTCCTAACGGCAAACTATCCCAATAATCAGCTGCCATTGCTTTTCCGTTTTCTCGCAAAGCCACAATAGCTGACATTCGCAAGACTCGATATCCACCTTCATTTTGATTTCCATCTCTAACATCAGAAGGTCGATCAACAGCCAAATCTGATTCTGTCGCCAGTGGAATTTCACACCCAATCCAAGCATCTCTAATTTCTTGGGGCGCTTGACCTGGCGGAGTTTGATTAACAACAATTTTTTTAACCATTTTCAATTCCTCCCCTTTAAAATAATTATCATTTATGAAAACTGTTTTTAACAATCTTGTTTGTCAATTTACTGAAATATTATTTTACATTGAATACCATCTCTAGTCAATCACCCAAACCATTTTCAAGCAAAAATCAACCTTATCTCCCCAAAAACCACTCCCCGGAAGTCGGACTTCCGGAAAACCCTATTCCAACAATGATTCACCGAAAACCCTTCTATTTAAAGCCTATTTGTACTTTTATAAATAAACCCAACCGAACAACTTCTCCCCGGAAGTCGGACTTCCGGAGAATTTGTTCCATTTTTAATTTTTCTTTAATCACCAAAAATCAATTTTACCCCACCTGCCTGCCGGCAGACAGGTGAAATTATTTTGATTTATCAAAATTAGACGCAGTCTATTTAACTGGGAGGAGCCTAAAAAAAGAACCCATCGTCGATTTAGACTAAGGCTCTTTTTTATCTTTTAAGATCATCTTTTTCTTTAGATCAATTCTTCTACTTCCTTTTTCATTTTATTAATTTGACCCATCAAATCAACCCAATCAACTTTCTGATAATATTTCTTTTCTTTTATTTCTTCCACCATTTTAATCGAATAACCCAACTCTTCAAACAACTTGCTGAAAACAGTTTTTTGCTCTTGAAGTTCTTTCGCCAACTCTTCCTTCTCCAAAGAAAGAGCTTTATTCTCTTTTATGAGGCTTTCGTTTACCTTCTCTTTTACTTGCTCTTCCTTCGGATTAATCTCCTCTTTTTTCAAAGCAAAAAATTCCGCTTGAAACTCAGACAAAATAAGTCTCTGAGCATCAAAAGTTTCGAAAAGTTCTGCAAACACTTTCCGAAAAAGCGATATTTTTTCTTTCTCAATAAGTAAATCAAACTCCTTGACTATCAGAACATTCTCTGATTGATCAAAAAATTTATTAACCCCTGCCATTAACTCCTCTCTACTTTTCTCCACTTTTTCTCTCCTTTTTTTGAAATTAATTATCAAACAACTTCCTTCAATAATATTCTACTCTACCTCACTCCCAAACAAAAATCAATCAATCACAATAAAACCTTGACCATTTTTCCACAATACCCCAAAAACAGCTTCCCGGAAGTCGGACTTCCGGAGGACTTCCGGAGAATTTTATTCCATTTTTACTTTTTCTCTAAACGCCAAAATTCAACCCAACAACCCAAAACCGGCACAGTTTTACCTAATTCGCCTCCTTTCTTGTCATTTCCACCGCACTCTCTGTCATTCCCGCGTAGGCGAGAATCCAGTCATTAAAAATTCAATTATTTTAAATTGATTCAAAATTTATTTATTGTTTATTCGCTTTAACGTCCGCCTCTGGCGGAGTATTATTGCTCATTGTTATTGCCTGCCCCGTTAAATTGCGAATCACCATTTAACTGGGGCCTGCCCCGTTAAATTATTTTAGCAAAACTAAAATTAGAGCTCGCTCTATTTAACTGGGGTTCATTGCTATTATTTGGCACTTCCCTTCTTTTTTGATTTAATTAAATCACATGTTCTTTGAGATTGGTGGTCGCAGGTTTCACTCGGATCGACAGGCGATCCAAAATTTTCATTTCTTCTAACTT
>Ga0208904_1001950_pt1 | contig 13491 bp, 14 predicted proteins | sample AntAceMetag02UKB_FD_184774 | JGI IMG/M metagenome (GOLD analysis project Ga0208904, IMG submission 184774) | Saline lake microbial communities from Ace Lake, Antarctica - Antarctic Ace Lake Metagenome 02UKB (SPAdes) (version 2) | ecosystem: Environmental > Aquatic > Non-marine Saline and...
TGAGGATAAGGCTAAGACACGTGGTGTTTTGGGCGGAAACAGAGAATTAGCTTACGGAACTATGGTTAAAATGGCTGATGGAAAGAGCAAACCGATAGAGGATATTATTATAGGAGATTATATATTAGCTTGGAATGGCGAGGAATCACTACCAACACAGGTAATTGATATACCTTATGATGATTATAGCGAGTGTTATAAGGTAACAACAGCTTCAGGCTTAGAGGTTGAGGGTAGTAAAGACCATTGTTTCCCTATCCAGCATGAGAGTAATGATGTTAAAAGAATAATGAAAATGACCCTTGAGGAGTCTGCCGGTAAGATGTATAAGGGTAAGAAGTTCGTTTGTGGTGGAGTACAAGAATACACCAACAATGATAAGTTGTTATTCTCAGGGTTGCTATTAGGTTTATACTTAGGCGATGGATCGTCAAGTAAACCACCATCAAGCGGTTATCATGATTGTAATTTTACCAACACAGAGAAATACATTAGAGATGAGTTTGAACATGAAATATCTATGGCTTTCCCATCTATGCGGTGCGTGTATTATCCATCTGATTTAACAAGAATACGAATCAAAGGTAATGGTAAGGGTCAAAACCATTTTTTAAACGCTTTAAAGATATACAACCTAGCTGGTAAGAAATCTAACGAAAAGTTTATCCCAGATAATTTTAAATATAACAGACCATCGGTTAGGAGAGAGATAGTAAGAGGAATTATACTTACAGATGGTGGTGTAGATAGATATAAAACAACTATATGGTCAAACTCTATCAGAATGTTGAACGATATAGAAGAAATAATAATATCTCTTGGTGGTAGGAGTAAGACATATAAAGACAAAGAACCAGCCAATGAGAACCAGAACCAACAATACAAATTACAGTTTTCTAATAAAATACTAGAAATGATAGGTGTTAGTGATTTAGGAAGAAAAGAGCCTAAAGTTAAAATCAAAGGTAATGCAAGGCGAGATGACCTACTCATTAAAACAATATCACATACCGGAGTTAAGAAATGTCGCTGTTTAACAGTTGAACACCCATCTCATACATTCGTTCTTGCAAATGGAATAGTTACCTACAACTCAGGCAAGACCGAGAAATTATCAGAATATGTCATCCGTAAGTGCATAACTAACCCAAATATAAGAGTTTGGGCTTGTGCAGAGACCTTTACAGACAGCGTAAACGTGCAACAACGTAAGATATGGGCTTTAATGCCTAAGAATGAGATTAAATATGGCACTTATACCGAGGTCAATGGTTTTACTAACAGGAAACTTATCTTCAAGAATGGTTCTATTATTATATTTAAGTCATTTGATCAAGGCAGGGAGTCGTTCCAGTCTGATGATATTGATATTATTTGGAATGATGAAGAAGTACCCTATGATATATACCGAGAGCAGCGTATGAGATTAATAGACAGAAATGGTGAGATGTTGTTCAGTATGACGAGTTTAAAGGGCGTAACAGACCTTATCCAAGAGATATTTGAGGAGCATGATGTAATTAAATCAAGATATGCACCGTTAGTTGATGAGGAATTACCGTTGATTGTTGAGAAGAATGGTATGAAATTCTATATGTTATGGACTACAGATAACCCATATATTGACCAAGAGAGGGTATTATCAGAGGCAAAGCTAATGCCTAGGCAGGAAATCAAGAGTCGTATTTATGGATTACCAGTTAATCTATCCGGCAAGATATATATGTCGTTCAATAAAGACATCCATGTTATTCCATTTGAGAGGCTTCCGTTCACAGGATTAACATTATATCACGTTTTAGACCCTCACGATAGAAAGCCCTGGGCTATGCAGTGGTGGATAGTAGATAAGACAGGCACAGGATATTGTATTGACGAGTACCCTGATGATAGGAACTTCAATGAGATTCTATTTGACGACAAGACGTATAAGCAGTACGCACAAATCATAAGAGATAAAGAGGAAACGCTGAGACAGATATTCCGTAAGACAGTACATAAACGTATTATTGACCCTAATTTCGGTAATAAGACAGTTCAGCTTGCAGAAAGACAAGGTGGGCAATCTAACACTACCCCAAAGAAAGAACTTGAGAAGCTTGGACTTATGTTTGATGATGCCATAGATTCTTTAGAGATAGGGCATTTAAAGGTTAGAGAAGTCTTATATTGGGAAGAGAAGAAAGGTGAGATAGTTGTTCAACCTCAGGCTTATATCTGTGATAACTGTACTAACACAATAAGACATCTATCGAGATACTCAAGGAAAGACATTATGACCTCAGATGGTGATGTTAAGAATAGTGTTAAGCCTAAAGAGAAGTACAAAGATTTCTCAGATTTAATAAGGTATTTTTGGATGAGTAACCCGAAGCACGTTATGATTTCAAATAACTTTGAACCAGTATCACCTAATTGTTATTGATATGAATTGGTTAATCTATATTTGTGGCGGGATTCTTTGGATTGGTTTGTGGGGTAGCGTATTGAGGCTATATGATGAGCTATGTGATGGTTGGTACTTTGTTTTTATTATGGTGGCAACAGTATTATCTTGGATATGGATATGTTGGAGGTTTGTATGAAAGATAAATTAGAAAACATAATATCATTTGACGATAGCGTAGCTGTTGAAATGAAACAGATGCTGAGTGATTTACTTGTAAATAAAGACAAATGTATTAATTGCAAGAAACATATAAATGCACATGAAGTAGGTGCTTATATCCCATTGAAAGGTAAAGTAGCGATGATATGTCAGGACACAAGTTGTTTAATAGCCTATGCGTATAAAACGGAGGATAAAAATGGCAGCAAAAAAAGGTAGTTGTAGAAAAGGTGCTAAGCCTCGTGTAGGCAAAGCTGGAGACCCAAAACCAAGAGGTCGTGGTAGGAGGAGGAGATAATGGAAGGTAATGGACAGACCAAAGAACAGATTCTTTTAGCGAAGAAGAAGAGATTCGAGGAACATCCTGAAGGATTCATTGAGTTGAATGACTTAGTCCTTGCAATCAGTAAGACCTCAGAGAAGGGCAATTTCATGTATATCTCCTATGATTCTTCTCGCAGAGACTATATGTATGCTCAGGCAGAAGCTATATATCAGACAACCAAGATGATGCAGATATTAGACATCAAGAAAGCACAGAAAGAAAATAAGATTGTATTACCTAACACAGGGATTAGGAGTTTCCTTAACAAGAAAAGAAGATGAAGAATAAAAACCCATTAAATCCAGAAGAGAAATTAATACCGAGAGTTGAGCCTGAACTTGAGACAGATGAGTTCGGTGATGAAGAACGCAAGAAGATAGTTGATATTGTTCTTGATGACTACAAGGTTGGCATAGATGCTGCTAAAGAGTGGAATCAGAACAAAGAATTAGATATAAGACATTATAATGCTGATAAACCGTCTAAATTAGAGTCGTTAGATAAAGACGATTGGCAATCAGATAGAAACTTAGGTCTATGTCCTGCTATATGTGATGCTTTCCAAGCTGTGTTATTGGCTACTTGTTACAACCCTGATACTATTCATTTCGTTGCTAATGAGGATAATGACTTTGCTAATAAAGAACAGATAGAGAAGTTCACTAAGTGGGGATTAAGTAAGGCAGAAACAAATGCTTATCCTGATGTAGGTAGTTATATTCATAATAAGGTTATAAACGGATTCTCTGCTTTCAAGATATACTGGAAAGTATGGTATGAATGGGTTGACAAGCGTATTCCTAAAGAAGATAAAGCGGGCAAGTTCAGAAGCTATGATATAAAGACCGAGAAGGTAAGGTTTGAGAAAGGTATTATCGAGAACATAGACGACATAGACGACATAGTAATACCTGATTTCGGTAAGACATTACAAGACCAGACGTTCTTAATCCATGTTCTACATATATCAAGCGAGAAGTTCAAAGACAGGGTTAAGAGAAACATATTCAAGTTTATCTCTGATACCGTAGATAATTTTGTAGAGTCTATCAAGAACTCAAGGATTAAAGATGCCGGTGGATTATCTCAGGTTAAAGCAGAGTCATTGGGTGAGAAAGAGCTTAAAGACGTACCTGCAAGAGTATTCCCTATTGATTTAATCGAATGGTATGGTACATACACTAAAGGTGGAAAGACAGAAGAGTATAGATTCATAGTCGAACCATATACACGAACTCTTTTAGCAGGAAAACCGTTAAGAAAGATAACGAGAACAGGCAAAAGACCGTTTGTTGGTGGTCCGTTAATCAAATTCCCTGGGAAAGTAAGAGGGAAATCGTTACCGAGATTGATTATGTCTGTGGTAAACGCTATCAATAACGTATTCAATCAGAAGTCAGACTTCCAATTCTTCAGTAATTGCCCATTTGGAATACATAAGGTTACAGATGAAGGCTATACAAAGGGACAGTTTAAACTAAAACCAGGAGTATCTTATCCCTCAAGCAGTGGTGATCCTAAAGATTTCATATATTTCCCAAATCTTCAGAGGTCAATGGCGTGGGCTGAGAGTGATTTTAGATTCTTATTTGAGATATTAGAAAGACTTACAGGAGCTATATCTTATTTCTATTCAACACAGAGTAGGGGTAGTGATACAGCTACAAGAGATATATTGGTAAGTGAAAAGACCGAGACCAAGTTTGGGTTATGGGTTAAGTCGATACAAGATGAGCTATGTGAAGCATTTACTATGTGGATAAATATGTATCAAGACTGGTCTCCACCTGATTTAGGTAATAGAGTATTAGGTGAGAAAGGTAGAAAGCTATTTAATAATCTATCTATAAAGACGTTACGAGGCAATTATGATGCTCGTATGTCTCCTGATATTACTACAGGCTCAAAGATGATGGAGAAACAGATAATGATGTGGGGAGTTGAGAATCTATCTATGTCTCCCTGGGTTCATCCTCAAGTCAATCCTAAAGGTAACTGGAATCTATGGGCTGATGCTATGAAGAAAATCATGGGGATGGAGAATGTGGAAAGGTATCTTGGTAAAGAACCACCTGCACAATCTATAGACTTAGAAGAAGTAAATGATGAATGGACAAGATTCCTACAAGGTGATGACTTTGACCCACCAGAGGGAGCTACACCATTTGCTATACAGCATTTAATAGGACACATGGCACAGAAAGAGGAGAGATTCCACGAATTAGACGAGGAATACAGAATAAACTTTGAAGCACATTTATTCAAGACTCAGATGAATGTAATTAAATTCCACCAGACAGTAAGGAAAGAAAAGATAGCAGGGGATATGGCAGGTAAAACGGTGCAAAACATGGAAACTCAGAATCAAGGACCTCAAGGGCAGGGAATATCGGACCAAGGACAGGGGGCGTTTTAATGGAAAGCCCACTTGTTAAAGAATATTACGATTGGAAAAACTTAATCAGGATGCCTGAATGGCAAAACTATTTAGCAATACTCCAGAATCAGAGAGAGTATTTACAAAGGGAGGTGAACGACTCTGTAGAAAAAGGAGATATAAATAAAGCTAATTTTTACTTAGGACAACTAAGATTTATACCTTTGTTAGCTGGTAAAGTAGAAAAACGGATTAATAATAAACCAGAGGAGGAATAATGCCAGTAATTAAGAAAAAACTCAAAGCAAGACCACCTGCCGAAATAGTGCCTTATAATTCTAACAATAAGAATCTAAGTAAGAAAGATTTTGTTGCTCAGGAGAATAAGAGACGAGCAGCTCAAGCAGCAGCAAAGATAGAATACGATAAGATTATGGGGAAGGTTGGTGAATCTAAAGAGTCGGATAACATATCTTCAGACTCTATTGAATCGTTAGAACTTCAGTTAGAAACATTATCAAGAGAGGTAGCAACAGCAGAAACTATGGCTAGCAGTCCAGAAGCAGAGGCAGAAGTCATAGAGAAGAAGAAAGCTATCAGAAGTTTACAGATGAGAATTGGTAAAGCAAAGAAGAAATTAGATAAATAAATTAAAGGGTACTTAACTGCCCTAAACAGTTATGGAGGGATGTAATGGAGAAAACAGCACAATTTGAGAAACACGAGAAGATTACAAGTGAGTTCTTAAAAGATGCAGATAAAAAGGATGAAGCAAGGGATGCATCCGCAGGAGATGAAGGGAAGTCATTACTCCCTAAAGAACCTGAAACACCAAAGACCAAAGGTAACGACTTAGTGGCTAAAGCGGAGAATGAAGCAAAGGAAATTGAGACATTACTTGATACTCCCGATGAAGAACTTGATGATGAAAAGAAAGAAAAGAAGCAACAAATCATCAAAGACAGGGATGACAAGACAAAGATTGACGATAAGACTCAACAAGGTCTCAACAATAGATTTGCTGAATTAACCAACAAAATCAAAGTGCTTGAAGATGGTAAGAGTGATGACAAAGACCAGATAGAAAAGCTCAAGAATGAGTTGACAGAAGTCAAGTCTAAAATCGAACCTAAAGAAACATTTGAAGATGTTGCCGACAAAGCCAATAAAGAAAGGATTAAAAAGTACCTGGATGAGGACAAAGATAAACCACTTGAAGAGAAGCGTGAAATGTCTAAAGATGAGCTTGAAGAATGGCTTATTGATGATTATTCCGCTGCTCAAGAATGGATGTTGGATAGGAGATTAAGAAGAAGAGATGAGGCAAAACAATTTAAGGATGGATTTGAGTCTGACAAGGTTCGCCTTGAATCACTCAAAAAGATATTTAAAAAACATCCTGAACTTGATTATTCTTCTCGAATTGCCAAACTTGAAAAAGATGGCAAGAACAAAGAAGAGATTAAGAAGATTGTTTATGATGATAACCCAAAACTTCAAATCATGCTTAAAATCGCTAAAGAACATCCTGAGTGGGAAAAGGAATCCAATGGTCCTGAGCTTGTTATGGCAGAGATGGAGAAACAGATGAACGACTCTAAAGAGAAAGACACTGTTACTCTAACCCCTGATGAGTTAAAGGCTGAAAAGGATAAGGCGATTAAAGAGGCTTTAGCAGAAATAGATGCGGAGAAAGAAAGACAGGCAGCTATTGATGAGGGTTCTGGTTCTGATGCAGGGAAATTGAAATCTAAAGGTGATGGGAAATATTCTAAAGAAGAAGAAGCAAAGATAGCAGAACTTCTTAAACGTACTGGATTGTCAAGAGAGGAGTTTGATGCGTCAAAAGAACGTAGGAAGAATATATGAGTGAAAGAACTGAAGATTATCAAGGTTCATATATCTGCGGAAGATGTAAAGAGGAGATATTTTACCTAAAATCGGAGGGGAAAAAATCTCAGATACCTTGCCCTGAATGTGATTGGTGGGGTGGAGAGAAAGACTATAAAAAGCTTCCTACGAAGATTAAGTTAGATTTAACACAATATTAAGGAGGTTTAAACAATGGTTAAATCAAGAGTATATAAATCAGCTGGGTTTACTCTTCTTGGTTTACTTGAAACTGGTGGATTGCGTCATTACTTAGCAGACACCGATACTATCCTCAAGGGTGATATTATCCATGATGATGGCAACGGTAAGGGTACTAATGCAATTACAGCTATTGCAGTTACACTTTTAGGTGTAGCAGCAGCAGGTTGTGATAACTCAGGAGATGATGACCTGTATGTTCAGGTTATTCCTGCTTATCAGCACTATCAGTTTATAGTACCAGTAGAAGCAAATGCAGTTATTACACAAACAGCCGTAGGGTTGCTTGTTGACTTAGAGTCTGTTAATACAATAGACCTTAATGATACTTCAATCGCAGCTGGTCCTGGATTTAAGATTGATGCTATTGATATAAGTACAGAAGCTATTGCAGCTAATACTTATGGATATGCAATCGGTCATTTTGAATACCAGAGTTAAGTAAATTAGAATAAAGGGAGGCTTAGAAAATGGTAACGAAAGATGTATTAGACCAACTTTATACCCCCATTTACGATAAATTTCTAATTCAGACTTTTGCCGAAAACGCACAAGTGCATCCTAAAGTCTTTAATTCTATTGATGATAAGACATCGGAGTACAAGTTTGACGGTATAAGCGGATTAGGAGAATGGGTTGATGCAGAAGAAGGTGCTGGTGGTGGTTATGAAGATCCTGTACTTGGGTATCCTAAAACCTTAACACAAGCAAAAAGATGGAAGAAACTTCAAATTTCTTTTGAATCAGTCGACCAAGATGAATATGCTCTTCTGAGTAAATTAGACGGAGCAAAACAGATGGGTCGTGGTGGTAGGATGAATGTTGAAAAGGAAACATCAAGTATCTTAAATGATGGTTTTGCAACAGCTTGTCCAGACGGACAATATCTTTTCAGTAATTCTCATCCTAAGAACAGAGAAGAAACAGGTACTACCTATGATAATCTTTTAGATGGTGCTTTTTCACATGACAACTTAGAGTTAGCAGAAACACAGATTACGAACAATTTCTTTGACCCAAAGGGTATTCCGATTGAACCATCGATGAGTCCTATACTTCTTTATCCACCTGCATTAAGAGGTGCGGTAGCGAGAGTTTTAGAGGACAGAGCGAAGGAACAGCCGGACACAACACTGAGAAATATCAATAGGTTTGCAGGTCAATATACACCAGTTGAATGGATATATCTTTCATCTAAACTTGGTGGTTCAGACACAGCATGGTATATCATATATCCTGAATTAGAAATGTTGGCTATAGTATGGTCAGCAAGACCTCATTTCACATCTTGGATAGATGAAGAGAATGAGTTCTACATCTTTAAGGGTAGAATGTTATATGATTGTGGTGCGTTTGATTGGAGGCTTGGTTTTGCTTCAACAGGAGTTTAAGGTTAAAAATTTACGGAGGTTTGCTATGAAAAATTTGATTATCATAGCCTTCGTAGGTATAGCCTTGCTTGCTTGCGAAGGTATTGCAGGAACTACTTATGATGATGGCAATATAGTAATTGACAGTTCTAACATTTATTCAAAGACAGATGATGCTCTTGCATTAGGTAAGTCTGGAAATGAATTTAGTCAGGGTCATTTTACTGCCATCACTTTAGGTGGAACTTCAAAAACAAGTTGGGGTTCTGTCGTTAGTCCGATAACAGATGCTTCGGGCTATGTAAACCCAACTGATGCAGGAAACTATGTACGTCTCTATGACGCAGGTACTATTCGTTTAGGAGATGCTACTAATGCCGGTGATTATTATACTTTGTATAGTAGTGATGCTGGTAGTTGGTATGCTGGACACGATGACACAAGTAATGTTTATGTTGTCGGATATGGTACAAGTGTTGGAACAGATGTAAGATTAAAGATTAAATTTGACGCAAACACTTCTGAAGTAACTCTCGGTGATGGTACAGCAGGGTATGATAAATACCTTAGATTTGAAGGTGCAAGTACAGCCGATTACTACATAGGTATTGATGATACTGGTGGAGATTCAGATGATGTTTTCGTTATTGGTACAGGTTCAGCGGTAGGAACAGGAGTTGCTATGTCTATTGACACAAGCGGTGTTGTTGCTGTAACTGCGGGACTTGATGCTATTGGTGCAGCAGATATGGATTATGGTTCAGCTGATGTTACTGACCATACTTTCACAACTGATAGCACAGGTGATGCTGAAATTGTACTTCCTAACGACTCTATTGGTGATGCTGAAATAGACTGGAGTGGATTAACAACTTCTCATGGTTTAGTTATAGGCGGAACTACACCTATATTAACTGTAGGAGACGGTGGTGCAGAAGATAATACTACTTATTACAATGGTACTGTTGACTTTACTACTGGTGTTGATTATTCTTCAGAAACATACAGAATCACTAATGGTGCTGATATGGATGCTACTGTTGCTATTTCAATAAGCACAGCTGAAGATGTTACTCTACCTGCTGGTAGTTTATACATTATAGATGATGAGTTTGTTGTTTTAGGAACAGATAGTGATTTTACGGTTCAGTATGATGAGGGAGTTGATGATCAAGTAATATTCTTGACAACTACAACTGGTGCAGGTGCAACAACTGACCCATTATATGAGTTCTTAGTCCCAGCAACCCCTACAGCTGACCAACAGGTTTTTGGTGTAGCCAAGGGTACACAGGCAAGTAACACCCCTCTTATCACATTAGATGAGGATGGTGATTTGATTGTGGCTGGTACTTCAACTTTAACTGGTAATGTTACTTTAACTGGCGATATTGATATAGACGGTGGCGACATAACTTGTCCTGCTGACTTGAAAATTGACCCCACTGGCACAGAAGTCCATATTGATGGAGGTCTTGCAGTTGGTGATACTACAGCGGTTGGTGATAACAATTTAAAAGTTGTTGGAACTTCTGCTTTAGTTGGTAAAGTTACTGTTACTGCTGCTTTAGAAGCTAATGGTACTATAATTCTTGACAACGATGAAGTTGTTGCAAATGCAGGTGATGGTGTTGTTACTGTTACATCTGATGATGTTACTGGTTGTACTGTAACAATTATTGGTGGAGACCATAACACTACCTCTGACGCATCTTTAATTTTAGATGCTGATGCTGGTGGTGATGCCGCTGATACTTGGACAATAATATCTGAGGCTGATGGTAATGACCTTTCTATCGTAAACGCAGCTACAGAGGTTATGAATTTAACTTCTTCTGGTGCATTACAGATAGATGGTAGTATTACAATGAGTGGTGGTCAAACAAGAAGTGTTATCTATACTCCTAATGATGTTACTCTGGATGGAACTGTTAATCCAGGTACAACGGATATAGGAACTACTGCTCAGGCAAGATTTGATACTCTTGGATTTGATTCTGATACAGGTGCAACAGGTGATGACTGGGTGTTTATTAACTGGGTTGTTCCTGCTGGATATATTACTGATTCAGGAGACTTAAATGTTTACTGGTCTTATTCTACTGCTGAAGATGCAGGGGATGAGATTACTATTGATGGTACAGTAAATGCAGTAGCAGCTGGTGAAGCTATTGATGCAGCTGGTACAGGTATGGCAGCTGTTGCTTCAGTTATTACTGATGCTAGTACAGGAGAAGGCAAGATTTACAAAACTTCTCTTGATATTGAAGTTGAAGATATTGTTGTCGGAGACCTTGTTTGTATAGGATTCTTCGTTGATGAGTCTGCTTCTTTGATGGCAAATTCTGGCACAGCTGATGTTCACTACTTTGAGATTACATACGAATCAACAGAATAATAAATCTGGGGGGGGCTTCGGTTCTCCCCATTTTTTAACAGGAGGAGGATATGAGAAAGTTTTTAATCTTAACAATAATTATGTTATTCAGCGTAACTGCTTTTGCTGATGTAACAGCAGTATATGAAAGGAATAGACACAGAGAACAGATAGGCTGGACAGTATTCGGTGCTAATGATGATATTGATGACTCTTATGAGCTTATCACAGAGCTTGATACAACTTATGCTCAATTAGCAGCAGAAGATAATCTTGAAGTATTAAGTGCATCTACTGGAGATACAACTCAAACAGTTACTGTAACAGGTGTAGATAATTCTGGTAATAGGATTTCAGAGGATTTTACTTTAGTTGGTACTACTGCTCAGACATCAAGTGCTACATTTAGATATGTTGACCAAGTAGAAACTGATATTGAATGTGCCGGTGCTATTACAGTAAGACGTGCTTCCGGAGATACATTTATAACATCTATCCCTATTGGTGTACTTCAAGCAACAATGGTACAGCATTTCAATGGAGAAAAGGTTAGTTATATTACAGGTTGGAGAGCAAGTATTACCTCAACTACTGGAACTTTGATAATTCAATTAAGATTTTATCCTGATGATGCAGACTGCTTAGACGCTGGCGATGGTTATAGAATCTTAGATGAAATTGTATTCACTAATGTTCTCGGAACTCAAAATAGACCATTCACACAGCCGATTAAATGTTCTGCTGGTGGATATATAGCTGTATATGCAGTAGGTGGTGCTATTAATTCAGATGGTAGTGTAACTGTTCAGGGATTTGATACAGCGAGGTGAACCTATGAAAAGATTCCTAAAATTAGATAAGACTACATCACAGGATTTAAGTGAAGGAGATTTAGATTACACAACTGACTTTGGTAGTAAGTTTAAATTAGAAAAAATACTTATCCAGGCTAATGTAGCAATTACAGAAACTATAACAATTACTGTGGATTCTGTTCATGGTTCTGCTTATGATGCTGTAATAGCAAAAGAAAACTTGATAGGTAAACAGAGTTATGTCTTTAAACCTTCCGCACAGGAAAATTATCAAGCGGGCGATCAAATAAATATTAAATGTAGTAATGCTAATGCTACTGGGGTTGTGTATGTAACAGTTAAATCTTCAGAAACGTGAGGTGTATATTATGGATAAACAGGGATTAGAGAAACAAATCCGAGAACTACAGGTAGTTTTGAGAGGTGAACGTATTAAAAAACAGAACCTCGAAAAAGAGATAAACAAGTTAAGCGGTGAAAAGATGGAGATTGAAGATGGGATATATCATCTTAAAGGTAAAGCTGAAAAGCAAAGAAACGAGTTAAAGGAATTATCTAACAAAATAGGTGATGTAGATTTTGAGTCTAAGAAAACAAAAAAAGAGTTAGACAAGGTAAGTGAATCAAACAATGTCAAGGCTAATGAGCTTATGACGAAAGAAGCTGAGCTAGGAATTTCTGCACTTGATATTGAAAAAAGTAAGGAATCTATATCAAAGAGTAACGCTTCCTTAAAAGCTGATAAAGAATCCCTCAGAATAAGAGAGAAAGAATTAGATAAGCGAGATGAAAAAATAAACGACTATCTAAAGTCTTTACACGAAAAGGGTAACGAATTAATTCTCAAGATAACAAATGTTTCAAAGGAGCAAAGTAAGATAGTTAAAGAGAAAGAAAGAATATATAAAATGCTTAAAGACGAGGAGAACATAGAGAAAACTCTTAAAACTGGATTGTCAGAGTTGAAAGATAAGGAAAACATATTAAGCGAAGAGAAGGATAAAATTAAAAAAGCCCAAGTTGATTGTTCTGCGATAAGAGATTCTTTAAAATCTAAAGAAATTGTATTAGACGAACAGATTGAATTAGCCAATAAAAAGGAAAAAACGTTTATCCAAAGAATAGTAGAACTTGATAACAGAGAGAAAGAATTAGAAATCAAGTCATTAAGGCTTCGTAAGATTATGAAAGAAAAGGATTTAGAGAAAGAGTATAATTCATTACTTGAATCTCTTGGTGAGAAAAAATGAAGAGATTATATTTGTTGATAATTTCACTATTTTTTGCATCCAATCTTTTTGCTTCTGACACATGGATAGATGGTGAACAAGAGGGGGAAAAACAATATACTGAAACTGAAACAGATTCTTCTATAACTGGGGTGGCTATTCTTGGTGAAAATTCTGACACCTTAATTCCTGTAGCTGTAGATTCATCAGGGAACGTTCAAGTAGATATAGTTTCAGGTAGTTCTACAAATGCTGAATATACCGAAGGTGATACAGATGCTACAATTACAGGCAGTGCA
>Ga0208904_1001951_pt1 | contig 13487 bp, 16 predicted proteins | sample AntAceMetag02UKB_FD_184774 | JGI IMG/M metagenome (GOLD analysis project Ga0208904, IMG submission 184774) | Saline lake microbial communities from Ace Lake, Antarctica - Antarctic Ace Lake Metagenome 02UKB (SPAdes) (version 2) | ecosystem: Environmental > Aquatic > Non-marine Saline and...
ATGCAGCCAATCTAGCAACTTTTATTTTAGCTTCTTCATTATCTGCAAATAATTTAAGTTGTTCTTTAAGTGTTTTTGCAAGTTCTTTTCTTTTTGAAGCTGCTTCACCTTTTTCAAACTTAAATAATTCTGAATCTATACCGCCCATAGCTTCTTTTTGTTTCTTTCTAGCTTCTTCAAATTGTTCGTTAGCTAATTCTTTCATTTTTATAGTTGCTATTTTCTTAATCTTTATTAATTCTTCTTCATGACCTTTAAACAATTGTGCTCTTTCATTATATTCTTTTACAAGATCTGCTTTATCTGCTTCATAATCCCCCTTTTCTAATCTAAATAATTCAGATTCTAAAGCAGGTAACGCTTTTTTCTGTTCATCATTAAGTTCATTTGCAAGTTTTGCTTGTTTAGCAAGTTCATCAGTTAATTGTTTGGATATTATTAATCTATTATTTTCTAAAGCAACATATGCACTATTAGTTTTATACAACGAGTTAAATTTATTTTGCAATTTTTCAGCAGTTTTTTCACCTGTTTTTGCATCAAGTTCTTTTGCTTCTTTAATATCCTTAATTAGTGCTAATCTTTCATCCATATCAGCAATAACTTTTTTACCATCTTTATCACCACCACCAAACCATCCTGCTATTTTAAGCCATGTAGATGCTACCTTTGTTAATGCTTTTTCAACTGCTTCTATTTTTACAAGCCATTCCATAAACCATTTACCAACTTTAAATCCTACCCAAGCAGCTAAAACAGGTAATAGATATGTGCCTATAGCTACTCCTAAAGAAGTCACAGCTGCTGTTAAGCCGTAAGTGGCAGCGGTTGCTGCAAAGGCTTTTATAGGAACAATTATTAAAGCAGAAGCAAAACCCTTAACTGCTAACATTGCTGATACAATCTTTGCACCTATTCCTTTAAAGAATGCTGTGAAAGTAGGAAAACTTAAAGAGGTATTACTCATGGTTTTATGTAAACTTTTGAAAGCACTTTTAAGTTTGTTTATAGATTTAGTTAATATACCAATTTTACCAACTTTAACTGAGGCTATTTTATTACTTCCCATTCTTCCAACTTTATAACCTCCAGGAGGCAATTTGTTTATACTTTTACTAAGTTTTTCAGTTTTGCCAGATGATAATCCAAGAGTAGACAAGTTACTTAGATTCTTACTTATTATTGCTGCACTTGTAGTAGACTGTGTTGCAGCAAGTGAGAATGCATTACCAAGACTTGCTAAAGAAGCGGATACTAATCCAACAGAAGCAAATAATAATCCAAATGCTGTTGCAATACCTTTTATTACAGAAGCACTTAAACTGGCAGCAAGTATACCTGCAAGTATTTTAGACACAACAATAACTTTATCAATGTTTTCTGCCACCCATTTTAATTTATCACCTAGATCTTCATAAAAATCACCTAATTTTTGTACTATAAGATCCTGGTTAACATCAAGCCAATCATTAAATTTGATGATTATTTTATTTAAAGCAGGCAATAATTTCTGTCCTATTATAGTTCCTAAATCAAAAAAACGATCTTTCATTCTTTTAAGCTGATTGGCAAAACTAAATTGTGTTTTAAATAAATCTCCAGTAACCATCTTACTTTGCTTTAATATAACTTGATATCTAAGCATCATCTTTTGATTTTGAGATAATTTTTGAGTATTAGTATCCAACCCCTGACTTGCAAGCTCTCTTTTAAGAGCAACATCAGATATATCTATACCTAATTGTCTTAATGGCTTAGCCAAACCTATTAAACCAGATCTCAGTTTTTCAATTACTTCTTCATCGCTGAATTTTTCCCAGAAACTAGATAAATCCCTACTTGTTTCAACTAATTGTTTACTCATCTTTGATGCTGTTTCAGTTGTAAATCCCTGAGTTTTAAGTAGAGATTGCATCATAGCAGCAAAGTTTTTAGTTTTAAAAACACTTCTACCAACTGATTTTGAATAACTTTCAGCCCATTTCTCTACACCTACTGTCATACTTCCAAATGCTACAGAAAACACATTCTTCATTTCTGCTGCATTAGAAGATAGTATTACCATTTTTTTAGTAACAGCAACAAATCCAGCTGTGGCAGCAGCTAAACCAACTACAGCAATCCTATTCATTCTAGATATAGCCTTTTCAACTGATCTGTGTGCTATATCTAGACCCATAGTAAGACCCTTAGTATTTGCTGATATGGCTACAAATGCTTCACCTAATTTTTCACTCATATTTTAATCCTATACTAATCTATTGGATATTGTTCTTTTAGTGCCGCTTATACCAGAAGTTATACCTCTTTTATTATCAGTGCCATTCATCATCTCAAATCTCTTATCCATACATTTAAAATAAGTAATCAGTTGAACATAAGTTAACTCACCTATATCTTTTATTTTCCAACCTGTTTCACAACATAACATATATATACTAAACTCAAAACTTTCTTCTATTCCCGCAATTTTTACTTTATTATTATTTTTTGCGGGATTTAATCGTTTTTTACTTCTTCTTCCTTAACTTCTTCCTGTGTTCCATACATCATCTTAAGAATTACTTCATTTATATCCTTAAGATTTTGTAAAGTTACAATACTATTTAAATCCTGTATCTTTACTTTCTGATGTTTGGATAAAAGTTTATATAAAACAAATATAACTCCATCAATACTACTAATTGAATCAGCAAAATCAGCATCATCTTTAAGTATCTCAGTAAGTTCTTTAATATTAACTGTTTGCCCAGTTTTCTTGTAAAGATTTATAACTTCATCTTCTCTTTTATTCTTAAAATGATTAGTTATATCATTAATCTCATTAAGCGTAAAAGGGCTAACTTTATAAATTGTACCTGATATATCAACATCAGTTACTTCTCCAAAAACTTTTCCTATTTCATTCATTTTTAAATCTCCTAAAAATTAACGTACATTAAGTGCACACAATATAAACAATATAAAACTACCTACAATATTCCTCATTTTAACTCCAAAAATTAAGTTAAGTAAGGATATTAAGCCTCTGTTAAAGCACCATCACCAGTTATTGTCATGTCAAATGTTGAAGCATCAGTTGTGCTGAAGCTCAAACTGATATCAACAAAGCCATTACCAGAATATGTAAGACCATCAACACTATCTAGTTCTATAGCGTGACTAGTTCCATCTACAAGATTTTGTAAATCCAGCCCCGACGAATCGTAATTTCCGGATATATCCATAGTCCAAGTGTAGGGTCCAGACAATCTTTCAGTTACTGGTGCTGGTGATGCACAATTCAGTTCGACTAAAGTATAACTCTTATCTACTTTAGCACTTGTGACACAAAGAGAATAAGTTCCAGAAAAACTGGTATCAGCTATTGTAAGTGTCATACTATCTGCAATAAATTTTGCCATTATAAAACTCCTATTTAAAAATTATTAACTATTATTTTATTATTAACTACTATTTATATGTAGTTATTAACTACCTATAATCCAATCTGAAGTATCATATCCAGCTTTTTTGGACAATCTTTCCCAGTAATAAGGAACGAAAGCACTTTCCCAGCTTAAATTATTAACCCAGTTTGTAAGGATTGAAATGTTATTATCACCATCTCTAGGAATATAGTTAGCATCGTTTTCAATAACATAATTATTGATAACTTTAGCACAATTTGTCCACTGTGTTATAGTCCACATATATCCATTATCCAAATCCTCTAACTCATCCCAAGCTACATTAGTTTTAGGCAGTAAAGCCACTTCAATATCAGCTGCTACTCCTTCTGGATAATCACTTTCTTGTATATTTACTACAGCAGTCAAAGCTGCGTATATAGGATCAGAAGCAGCTATTATGCTATCTCTAATCGCTAAATCGAAAGCTTCTGCGTATTCAATATAAAGATCTTTTCTTAATTGTGTGCTCATTATAACTCCTATTTAATATTAATATTGTTTATTTATTTTATGGTGCTGGTTGTTCACAAATAATTACTGAATCCAACATAACACTATCACCATTTTCTAGATCATCAGTCCTGAATACTAAGTCAGAACCAGTGTCTCCACCTTGTATATCTTCAAATGTACGAATTCCTGTATCACCATCTCTTATATTACCTCTGGTAGATCCTCCTAATTTAATATCTATTTCATCTCCATCTATATCGCTCCTGTGAACATCAACAATTATTGTGTAATATTTAGCACTAGAATAACCAGGAACTGCAATAGTTAAGTCATCTTCATGAGATGCATCTTCAACTATCGCACGACTACCACTCCGCTCCCAAGGAGCTCCGTATGTCCAACCTCCAGCAGGAGGAATATTATTAAACTCTTCATCATCTGCACTCAATAAGTTATGACATTCCCAACTTGAATTAGAACTACTATCTGAACTACTTGAACTATTAGAACTACTTTCTGAACTACTTGAACTATTAGAGCTACTTTCTGAACTAGAAGAACTGTTAGAACTACTTTCAGAACTACTTGAACTATTAGAACTACTTGAGCTTCTTGAACTGCTTGAACTATTAGAACTACTTGAACTATTAGAACTACTTGAGCTACTTGAACTGCTTGAACTATTAGAACTACTTGAGCTACTTGAACTGCTTGAACTATTAGAACTACTTGAGCTTCTTGAACTGCTTGAACTATTAGAACTACTTGAGCTTCTTGAACTGCTTGAACTATTAGAACTACTTGAGCTACTTGAGCTACTTTCTGAGCTACTACTTCTTGAACTAGATGAACTAGACTGAGAAGAACTACTTGAACTACTTCTTGAAGAACTACTACTTTCTGAACTACTGCTAGTAGAACTGGATGAAGAACTTTCAGAACTAGCAGAACTAGAACTACTCCATTCAAATCCATAAACTTCATATTCTTGAACAATTGTTAGCCACTTCTTTTCTGGGTCAAATATTACAGCCCCTTTTAATCTATTATATACTTCAACGCTAAAACCATGAGTAGTAAAATTACATCTATTTAAAGCATCATAAACAGCATCAGAGATAGCTCTGGTAGTTTTAACGGCATTAGAATACTTACCATTTACAGATACTTGCATTCTTATTAAGCTATCATCATCAGGCGATTTAACTAAATTCTCATCAGTTATAATAGTAAATATAATTGAAGGCAAATCAGTATCCTGATCAGCTATATTCTCATAAATCCTATTATCTACTAAAGGTCCAACAGTAGTAATAAGTTTATTATAAAAACCATCTATTATCTCTTGTTGACTCATTTAAATTATATTCCGAAACTGTTTTAATATCTTATTCCTATTGTCATATAAACTTCTTCTTAAATAAGGCTGTGCAGGTGAGCTGGGAGTCCCAACTTCAATAAGTAATGCATAATCCTCATCTGAACCTACTATATATTCTAACTTACTTTTTTTCTCTTTATCAATACTACTCTTAAGATTACCAGTATCTACAGGTACTTTATCTTTTGCAGATTTTTTTATTATATCTGATGCTTTATCCAGAGAATCACTAACTTTATTCTCTACTTTTTTAAAAACTTGTTTTCCATACCATTTTAACATTAATAAGAATCCCTTTGTTCTATAACTAATTTAACATAAGCTGTTGGATATTTATTTATCTCAACTATATTATACCAATCATTATTATATTTAACTGCATCTTTCATAGTAACTTCAATATCAGCTGTTATATATACTGTATATGAGAGGCTACTGAACTGCCGTCCTGCTCTTACAACTTCTTCAGCGGATAAAGGCTGCACATCTGATGCAACGTTGTTTAGATACTCAACTGGTGTAGCCTTACTACCTCCAGAATTATCTTTAGTATAAATAACATTATAAATATCTATTGTTCCGTTATGGAAATAATCAAAATAACTCATTAAAAATCATACCTTTTATATGGATCTAATAATTCTTGTTGTTCAGAAGATAATTGAGTTTTATCAAAGAATGTAACACTCTGATCACCTTCTTTTATTTGCTTAACGTTATTATCTCTTTTTGTATTATTAAAAGCTTGAACTACTAATTGTATACATACTAAATTAAGATCAAGAGGCAAAGAATCTATACCTGCATTATAATTAACTTGTATATTTTCATAACCTTTAGCAAATCCATATTTATAGTATACTTCACCATATTCTTTAAAAGAATAATTAGCTATATCTATTGCAGTAGTTCCAGGATCTAATGTAACACCAATATATAGATTACTTATTGAATTAACTGGATAGTTTTCTAAAAGTATTTTACTTGTATTATTACCGCTTATTAATTCAACATAGTTTTCAGTATAAAATCCATTAACTCTATTACAATATCTATCAATATAATCACTTTTTCGCGGAATAAGAAATTCAATTAGTTCTCTATCTTGCCTAGTAACTGAAGGATTATCTATTTGTAGATCAGTTTGTAAATATAATTCTACTTCTTCAATTGTGCAATAGTCGCCTTTTGCCATAATAAATTATCCTTTTAATTATTTACCTTGACCTCTACCTTGATTTGCTCTTCTTCCTCTGCCCGAACCATCTCTTTTTGGAACTCCTCTTTTTGCCATGTTATATCTCCTTTTTTTCCATTAAATATTGATTAAGAGTTTTAAGACTAACATCAATACTATCCATTCTATTCATAATACGTTCATGTTCTTCTTTATTTTGAGTTATAAAATTATCTATTCTTTCTTTAAGATTTTGAGTACTAATCCTAAATACTTCATAGTTTACTTTATCATTTAGTTCTACATTTGTAGCATCTTGGATAAATTTAATATCATCTTTATGTTGCATTTGCATGACTATAATAGTTTCAGCATTATTATCTATTTTATTATTTAATTTACCACCAGCCCAGGCAAGTCCAACTATAGTAATTAACAATCCTATAATTGAGATTATAGTTCTATTTGATATAATCATTTTAATCTCGTAACTTTCGTTGTTTTTATTATTTTGTAGTTTCATCATTTAAGTTAACCATTTTATTTTCTGGACTCTCATACGATAATCCCCTCTTCCTAACTGTTTTCTTAACTTTTTTTACTTTCTTTACTTTTTTCGCGGAATTTTCTACTATTTCTGTAAGATTTCTAATAGTTTCTTTCATAGTATCTAATTCATCTTTAACTATATCTATTTCATTCTTAACAGTTTTTATCTTCTTTTTTAACTTAACATTTAACTTATCTATATTCATTTTAAATCCTTATAAAAATATACTAGAGGGGCTGTTATAGCCCCCCCAATATAATTAAAACTTATATACTCAATGCTACAAGTGGTCCGGCATCAGTATCTGTACCTGGCTCATGATCAACAAAGTTAAAGCGGCTCTCACCACGAATAACTACCTGATTATACAAGAACAGTGCTTCAGATGAACTGGCAATAGTAGTTCCACCTTTATAAGCATAGATACAAGCTTTTGCCATATCACCAAACAAGCAAACAATATCAGTAGTTGAAGGATTAGAATTTTCATCCTTTGGAAGTATCGAAGTTGTCTCAACAGGATAACCTAAGAAAGAAGGACTCCATTTGCCTCCAATATCCATCATGTTATTTCCTCCCGCTTGTGCAGAAAGTCTACCGAAAACGCGAGCGTTAAAAGCAGGAGAACAATACCATTTAATAGCAGATTGATCATCCCAAGCATAAGGGGCAATAATACTCATTAAATGTGCCAAGTCAGCCATAGTAATTTGATCCCAAGCAGGACCTCCATCAGCGGTATGCCCAATATCATGAATACCAGCATTGCCTGCAACTGCTTCCATTGTTGGGATAATACCATTAACGTTACTGTAAGTTGCCGTGCCATCACCGTAAAATCCGGCAGTATCAATATAATTGGCGATTGCTCTGATTAGATTACCTACAATCATATCAACAAAGTTGATTATGGAATCGCTAATAAGTTCCTCAGAAATTGGCACATAACCAGTGACCTTACGAAGCACCATTTCGATTTCTTCGAAAGTTTTGTTAGTCTCATTTTTCTTACTACCCTCAGTTGTATTACCAACTACAACATCAGTTAGAAGTTTAGGAACATTAGCAGAACTACCTGCAAGAGGAATACTAAAACTGTTGCTAGGAATAACACCGAACTTAGTGTTAACCAATTCAATTATACTAGGTATAGTAATAGTTGGATCGAATATTCCACCAAGAATATCACTGGATTCTGCCTGAATTGCCTTCAAACTATACTTACTAATAAGTTGATTAGCTACAGGATACATTTTTGCAACTTCGCCCATTATAATTGAAGTAGCCTGATACAGGTCTTCTGGACTATCAAAATATTTACTCTTTTTATTGAAAATATTATGATATCCAACAGTAACATCATTTGCACCATAAATATTAATGGCTTTTGAAGATGTAATCTTTTTTTCAATCACAGTATCAACTTCTTTTTCAATACTTTCAATATCTACTTTATGAACACTTTTTTCTTTTTCTTCGATAACAGGAATTTCGCAAACAGTCCCATCATCTTTAGTTATCTCATCATCACCAACGAATGATTTAAGAGATTCGTTTATCTCTTTTTCACTTTTACCCGATGCTGCAAGAGCATCAGCAAATTCAATACATTTAGAATATAACATAATATATTCTCCTTATTATAAAAAACACAATAAATATATAATTAACTATTTATTATATCTCAATACTCTTTTAATTTCGGAGTTAGTTTTAAAACTAAAACCACATTTTTAGATCCATATAGATTTAACTATAGATTATATATAAAAAACACCTAATTTTTTTGCCATCTTAAGGGCAGTTAATTCATTCATAACTTGTTCTTCTGTTTTATTATTAGATATAACATCTACATAGTGAACAGTTTTTTCTATTTCTTGTGGAACATCATAATCAAGATACTTCTTACAATCTTCTCTTGTTATCAAACCCTTACTAACAGAAGTAATCATACTATCTGGATTACCAGGTAAGTTAACAAGGCTATATTCAAGCATATGACTCTTACTAAAAACTCTTTTTACGCTTTTACCATAATCTTGTATATCTTTTTTATTAGGGGATCGAACACCCTCTCTATTAATACGTAAACCTATTGAAACAGTTTTTATCATATCCTGTTTAATTAAGTTCCATATTCTATCAGCATCAACATCATCAAAAGCTAATTGAGTTTTTGTTACAAGAGTATTACCACTTCTTCTAATAGATATACATTTGCCTATAGGAAATTTCTGTGCGTCATGACCCCAGAGGACTTTTGGATTTGTTCTATAAGTTTTCAAGTTAATACCATCTATTTTTATTACTTCACCATCTCTATCAACGATCTCAGAAGTAATTATAGAAGTAAATTGCCTAAGTTCATCATTTAAACTTTCTTTATTAATCTCAAAAGTCTTAAAGATTTCTTCTGTTTTTAACTCTTCTTGTAACATATCAGTCAAATCTGCCATTATATATCCTTTTAATATCTTATTTATAAGCTTAATTTGCTAAACTATATCTACTCACTTATTATATCTGTTTCTGTATCAATTGTTTCTATTTCATCATCTAATGTTATATTATTATTGATGATAATAGGATCTTTATTAATACTATCTAATTTATCATCAACTATCTCTCTTATGCTATTTTTAAGTTCATCAACATCAAAATCTGGTTTTATTTCTTTTTCCGCGGAAAAAACATTATCATCTAATTTTTTATTACTTATAAATATTTCTTCTTCTAATTTAGTTATTGCCTCTTCTATATTTAACATCTGTTTTTGCCCTTTTTCTTCTTTTATTTCATCTTCTTTTTTACTATTATTATCTGTTTTTGGGCTAACAAATATATCTCCATCTTCTACTGTATCATATCCAATATACTCTAATACCTGATTAATTGTTAAAGCTCTAGTATCTGCACCAAGTTGCATCTTCCTATGTTGTAGCTCTTGATCTTCAGGTATAATATTATCATAAGCTAAAAATGATTCATTTGGATCTATATTATAAGCAGGCAATAGTGATTGATTTAACTCATCTTCATCCATAATAAGAGTTGTTTGTATTCCCTTAAGCCAATTTCTAGCTTGAGCTTCTGTATTAGCAGCCACGTTACTAGTCCCCATCAACATACTTTCAGGTACTCCAAATATAGCTGCAATTTCCGAAATTACGATCCTATCTCGTTCCCCTATATCATTCTGCTGAAATGATAATGGCTCAATAGAAATATCTCCTCTTAATGGAATAAAGTTTCCAGTTTTAATAGGTCCAGTAAGATCATTAGTAATAGATTCTTTAAATCTTTTCATAGCCATTGTATCAGCATCAGTTGTTTTACCATTAGCATTCTTAAGTATCACTGCATAATCAGGTCTTGAGCCATTGTTAATGAAAGCATTTCTAGATATGTGTTGATTTAAATTCAGATATATAATCTGGTAAGCCTTCTCGACCTGTCCCATACCATAAACTTCATTGGAAACTCTTACTCCCTTGTAGTGGATAATTTCTTCTGGTAAATATTCTGTTATTTTACCATTATTATTATATTCATAATATAGAATTTCATCTTCATTATATTTTATCTTAACCTTATTAGACATTAACCAGTATAATGAATCAGGTATTCCAATGGAATTCTTTTTTATTAACTCATAGTGATTCCCGTATAAAGCCAGATCAGTAAATCTCGTATTTTTAAATGAGAAGCCATTTGAATAAGGATTAACATTATTAAGTAATTGAAGAACTGGGTGATCAGTTATTTCAACATAATCATTTATCATATTATTTGATTTATATATAACTGTATTAGAAGGTCTGCTGGATAGTTTGCCATTATGATAAGATTTTGTTAAATTATCTATTTTCTTTGTATTATATATTTTAGATACATCATTACCTGTATTCTTTGCATATAATCTTAGAGGCACAGAAGAAGCTTCATTTGCATTGATTTGTATACAGGCAGCAACCCAGCTGGAGTAGGCTAAAAGTGCGTTGTTATAGTTAAATGGAGGTATTGTTCCTCTATTGTTATTAGTAGTATAATAAGAACTAAATGATCCTCCACCTCCAAGACTACTAAAGCTTTTAAATACATTTTTTATTTTATTAAACATTGTTACCTTATCCTTTTTAATTATATTTTAACAAGAACATCATCCCAGCTTATAACCTTACCAGCTTCTCCAAACGCCATATTCGCCAACGCCAGTGCACAAACTGCATCGTCATGTCCTGATCCTGCAGCATATTTGACATGACCCGACTTAGTATACTGGTACTCAAACTTAGTTAATTCATCTAATATCTCACCTTCTGGATATCTTATATCTTCATTCTCTATTGCCATAACTAAAGATTCAATTAACTTAGGCTTACTGGCACCAGTAAATAAATATCCTTCAACATTAGGGCAATCAGCTTGGATACCTGCAACTACAGCATCTCCCATACCGGTACTATCCATCAAAGTATAAGTATCTTTTATAATACTTTTTATTTTAATTATCTGTAATGGCCAAGGTCCTATCCAACTATGATAACTACAAACTTTTTTATCAGAATCCAGGCCTATCACACAAGTTTTATCTGATACCTTCCCTAAATCTATGCCATAGGCTACAGGTTCTTTATTACTTAACTTATCTACACACTTATATATCTTGTTTTGCGAAAAAGGACACATCCCAGACTCTGAAGGAATGTTATAATATAAAGCTTGAAATAAGTGTGGTAACATACCTCTTTTAATTACATCTATAGATTCTTGAGTTAAACCTTTTATAAGTCCTGAATTAAGAGCATCTTGGCAGTTTATCATATGACAACTTGCATCATCTCCAAACTCACCTGCTTTAGCATCATTATATAATTTCATAAAGAAGTTTTGATTACTTACCATATTTCCTATACATTTTATCTGAGCATTGGTCTGGGTGGTAGTTGAAAGTATAGCTGCCCAGACTTCTTCTGGATGTTCGAAGCGGCTCATTTCATCACACACTACGCTCCAATATTTATTCCCGTATATATGATTGGGATATTTGGAGGACTTATAATGTATTTTAGAACCATTTGTAAACTCAATAGTTAAAGCAGACTTATTAGCTTTATAATCATTTCTAAGAGGACTATTATATAACCATCTATCTGCTAAATCAAAACTAATATCTTTGGCTTGCTCTCTCGTTGGTGCTATCCACAAGTGAGAACGATGACCCTTCTTTAAGCATTGCTCAAGTATCCATTGGGTCATAGAATAAGACTTTCCGCTCTTAGTTGAACATATAGCAAATGTGAATTTAGCGGGGGAATTTAATATAGCCTCTTGTTTAGGATACATTTTCTTCCTTGTATATTTTGGCATCTTATTTTTTTCTAATATATTTTCAATCTTCTTTATCCTCATAAGGTTTTAACAGAACTTCTTTAATAACTTGTTTTGCTACTCTATCTTTTATATCTCTTTTATCATCTTCATTAATAGTTATATCTTCATCATCTTCATCTCCAAAAGAGAATTCTCTTACCCCAACCCTAACATCTATCTTATCAGACTCTTTAAGGAATTTTTCTTTTATGTATATAAGTAATCTAGTATCACCTTTTATTGCTAACTTATGTGCAGTTTCAAGTATCTCTTCTACTTTTTCATCATCATAATACTTCATATAGATATTTTTAATATTATCTCTCCAGCACTTCCAAGTAGAACCTTTACCTACAGTATTTCCTTCTACAAATCTTCCTAGACTATCTCTTTGTTCTTGTTCCTGTTCCTGTTCCTGTTTAATTTCCGAATTATCACCGTTGTCCGGAACTTCTTTCACTTTCTTTTCTTTCTTTTTAGCCATTATTATTTCTCTAAATTTAACTCTTTTTTTATATTATTAAGATGTTTTATTAACTGTATTCTTAGATAAGTAAGATAATTAGTATTTACATGCCCTATTATCTCACCGTCCCATACTAAATCTAATATAACTTTTTTATTTTTCTTAGCCATTTTTAATCCTATTTACTATTTTTCTGGTCGAAATACTCTGACTACCCATTAATATATCTTTTATTTTATTATTTTCTTCTTCTTCATTATATTTTTTCACTTCTTCAACTCCCAAAATTACTTCTTTTAAAGCTTTAAAATTAACAATTATATTATATCCAAATATAACAATTAAAGTGATAAAGAGTCCCAGAGCAATCAATGCAACTATAAATATAAACTTACTTAATAATATAGTTATTAAAAGAGATGAAGTAGCTGCTATTACTCCAGGAACTCCTACTTTTGGATATATAAATATTAAAGAGATTGAGATAGAAAGCAATAATACAGAACCTGTTATAATATTCCTATAACTTTTATCTTGTTTTATAATCTTATTAACTTTTAATTTACTTTCTATAACCTCTGTAGTATCTTCTTTATAATCTATGAGTATATCTGCCTTTTTATTAAATGGAT
>Ga0208904_1001954_pt1 | contig 13471 bp, 21 predicted proteins | sample AntAceMetag02UKB_FD_184774 | JGI IMG/M metagenome (GOLD analysis project Ga0208904, IMG submission 184774) | Saline lake microbial communities from Ace Lake, Antarctica - Antarctic Ace Lake Metagenome 02UKB (SPAdes) (version 2) | ecosystem: Environmental > Aquatic > Non-marine Saline and...
ATTAATCGAGCAGATACCATTGCATTAGTAGATAGCATGGCAAAGAATATGAGCCTGGCGGAAACAGATTCGGTGATAATAGCAGATAGTTTATCAACGGTAGCCGAGTTTGTCAAGACCCTAGCTGATACTCTAACAATATCCGATACCATAACAAAGGCTATCGAGCAACCGCAAACTGATAGCGTTGCAATCACTGACTCGATAGCCGATGTTACCGACTTCGTTGTGTCTCTAGTCGATACGTTAACAATCGCTGATAGCATACTCAAATCGGTTGGGGTGGTGGAAGCTGACTCCTTATCCATATCCGATACCATAACAAAGGCTATCGGTATTGTTGAGGCCGATACAGAGGCTATAACGGATTCGCCAGCCTTGGTCAATGAATTTCTAAGGGCTCTGGCCGATACTGTAACCATAGTAGATAGTATCTCGAAGGGTGTTTCTATTCCAGAAGCGGATTCAGTGGGTATCATGGATTCGTTTTCAAAGGTATCGGAGTTCAAGCTATCCGGAGCCGATACTGTAACTATAGCCGACAATATCACAAAGGTAGCCGAGTTCGTCAGGGGGCTATCCGACAGCGTAGCCATAACAGATACTGTCATTAAATCAATAGGATTATTTAAGACTGACACGGTAGCTATTACAGACTCCATTGATGATGTTGTTGAGTGGCTATTATCTGTTGATGATTCAATAGGAATATCCGATAATTTGACTAAGGGTATTTCGATACCGGAAGCAGATTCAGTTGCTATAACAGAAGCGTTAGAAAAGGTCTCAGAGTTCGTTCGCTCACATTCCGATACAGTAACTATCACGGACTCCATAGCGGATATATTGGAATGGTTACTCTCTGTTGATGATACAGTAGGCATATCCGATACGGTAATTAAAGATATCGGGTTGCCAAGGGCTGATTCAGTATCTTTAACTGATACCTTCGCTAAAACATCTCAGTTCCTAAAGTCATTTGCTGACACTCTAGGTATTGCCGACTCAGAAGCTAAGTCAGTGAGGATAAATCGAGCAGATACCGTTGCATTAGTAGATAGCATGGCAAAGAATATGAGCCTGGCGGAAACAGATTCGGTGATAATAGCAGATAGTTTATCAACGGTAGCCGAGTTTGTCAAGACTTTAGCTGATACTCTAACAATAGCAGACGTTCTTACCGGCAAAGCCGTTGGCCTGGATAAGTCGGACGTGGTGGCGATAGCCGATGACATTATAAAAAGTGTTGCCCTCTCCGAGGCTGACACTGTGGCTATCGTGGAATCTGTCGCCAAGCTAATAGGTATGGCTGAAACAGACTCAGTAGCAATCTCAGATTCTATTGCTGATGTGACAGACTTCGTTGTGTCTCTGGCTGATACGGTCGTAATCGCTGATGCTATTGCTAAAAATGTGGCTATCAATGAGTCGGATTCAGTATCAATAGCCGATGACATATCTCACACCTACGGCATTTCGTTTGCCGATTCAATAGCGATAGTCGATGCTGTTAAACTGGCTTACCCCGTACGTTTGGCGGTAGCTATCGCCAGGCTTGCAGTAAACAGGATGCCTTCAACCAGGATACATGAGGAGAAATTATGACAGTAACATATAACATCGAAAATGCAGTCGGTAAAGTCCGTTTAAGAATCGGCGATACAGTCCTGGCCGATTATAAATTTACTGATGAAGAGATTGAGTCATTTTTATCAGCAGAGGGCAACGATGTTGATTCTGCATCAGCTCTGGCGCTAGAGTCATGGGCTTCTAGTTATGCGCTCAATGCCGACAGCGAGCATATAGGTGACTACTCATATACCCAGAAGATAGTTGACAAGATGCTCAAACTGGCTAGTAATTTAAGAGAGAAAGCATCGTCTGTGCCTTGTATGACTTGGGCTGAAATGGATTTAACGGGGGTAGAAGAATGAGCTACGACAGTTTATTGATTCACACCTGCGATGTCAGCAGCTATTCAGAGGGTGATAGGGACGCTTACGGCAACAAGGTAAAGACGTGGACTGTTGTCCATGAGAGCACGCCTTGCAGACTGGTTAGCACCATAGGGCGTGAGGTCAGGTTCGGCGCCGAGGTGGTTATCAGCGACTATAAATTATTTGTTGAGGATTCAGTTGACATTACCGAGCACGACAGGGTGAGCAATATTTTATTAGCCTCTACCGGGGCGGTAGTAGACGCCTCGACCTTTGAGGTCTTACTTGTACAGAGGAGAACGAACGGCGCCAGCCAGCATCACAGAGAAGTATATTTACAGAAGGTAGCATGAAATTAGACGTATCAGTAACAACCAACCTGAACACACAAGGGGCTATTGATATAGTATCAAGGGCGGGCAGGGTAGCGATGACCAAGACCATTGCAATCATAGCCAATGAATCTATACACCATAGTCCTCATTTAACGGGTAATAATGCACGGTCTATTATGTATGAGACCGGCCCGGGCGGAGTGATTGCCAAAGACGAAACAGAGGGGGCGGTCTACTCGACCTCCGGCTATGGCGGTTTTCTGGAGACCGGGACTGTATCTATGGCAGCGCGGCCTTACATGAAGCCTGCGCTGGACAGGAATAGAGGCAAACTTATGGAGTTCTTGAAAGCGGGGCTGATGTAATGGCAATAGCAGACGTAAACGCAATAGTCAGAGCGTATCTGGTAGACCAGACGGCACTAACCGATGTAGTCGGTTACCGTATTGAATGCCCCCGGTTGTCGGAGAATACAACGTTACCGGCCATCGGATTCTTTGGCAGGGGCGGTGAATCAACACCGTATATACCGGAGATAGTTACACCCAGTATCCAGTTTGATTGTTGGGCGGATAACATAATAGGCGCACGTAACGTGTACCGCAAGCTCTACGATGCCCTACAGGGCATACAGAATGTGGATGTGGTAGTTAGCGGCACTACTTATCAGATAATGTCAGCAATAGAGGAGGTGCAAGGACAGGATTTGCAGGACGTGGATATCCCAAACTATTATCGTGTTCTGACGTTCTTCTCGATTATGATACGGGCGTAAAGGCAACCCGTTACCCAGTCACCAGCCACCTCATCGGTGGCTTTTCTTATACCAATTTTTAGGAGGTAAAGCAAAATGGGAACTAAATCAAATGTATTAACAGGGGTGGCTACCCTGTCAATCAGGGAGCCGAACGACGCTATCGCTGAATGGTCAACCACACAATATCAGGCAGGGTCACGCTCGGTAAAGCTATACAAGGGCGGGTCGGGTAATGCCGGATCAACCCACGTTGAACTCGTGCCCCCAACGGGCACTACGATGACTCTATGGACAGCGGGGATTATAACTAATAGTTTCTATCACCACTGTTCCGCTGTCACCGGGAACTTTGGACAAATGGAGTTCAGATTTGAAGACTCGAATAGTGAAGGGTGGGCTGAGATTACTTTAGTCCCGAACCAGACATACTTAGGAACTGCGGCATGGGTATTGCAGACTATGGCTATTGATACCCCTACCGGTTATGGTGGGCATACAGAATTAGGGACTTCATTCTTTGAATGGGGTTTAATTGACGCAGATGCTGTCCAGACTGCAATAGAAGCACTGGACGGCGCCGCTTGCACACCTGGAGACTGGGTACTTACCCGGGTAAGGGTTGAACTGTGGGAGACCACGCCACTGAGGACTATGTATGTCGACACCATAGAAGTAATGGGCACGACATACACCATCGAGCCAGGCGGCACGGCACCCGGCCTGTCTCTGAGTTCTCCTTTTGTAGATGTCGGCTATACCGAGGACGGGGTAACCGTCGATTATGCGCCAACCGTTGCCGAAATATATGTGGAAGAGGAAACCTTCCCGGTAGACCGGGCGCTCACACAGGAGGCGTGTTCTGTAACCTGTAATATGGCTGAGAGTTCGCTGGCTAATATCGGCAATGCTATCGCCGGGAGTGTGGTTTCGGGTAGCATCCTGACCATAGGTGCCGGAGTATTAAAGACTATGAACTTGAAAATAGAGGGCACTGACCCGGCTGGATATAAATGTGCGATATACATACCGTTGTGCACGGCTACTGGCTCGGTTTCTATGTCCTACAGGAAGGGATCAAAGACTACGATACCTGTAACATTTACGGCTCTCAAGGGAAGCGGCCCGGCGGTATCTGTAGTTTACAACGCAGCCTAAATAAAGTTTAAAGGAGATTGATTATGACGGAACGGACAGAAGAAGATAAAATTTGTATTGCCCCTATCACAGTAATACTGGGGGGTAATCAATACAGCATCGAGCAACTCAGGATTAAGGACAGCAGGGGATGGCGTAAGTCGGTTGTAGATTTGATACAGACCATGCCTGTATACGCAAACCAAGCTATATCCTCCAAGGATGGGGATATAGAGTCGGCATTGATAGGGCTGGCTGTTACTGCTCCCGATGCGGTGATTGACTTGTTTTTCAGTTATGCCAAAGACCTTGACCGTGGCGAGATAGAGGATATCGCCACCGAGTCCGAAATCGCCGTGGCTTGGGAGGAGGTAAGCAAGGTCGCCTTCCCTTTATCAAAAACAGTGCCCGAGACCATGAACAAGCTGTATCAGTAGCCGAGGCGTTTGAGTTCGTACTTGTGGAGTGGGGACTTGACCCGGTTTATATCGTAAATAACTGGACGGACGAACTGTTAGACCTGATGATAGAGAAACTCGTCAAGCGGAAGAAGCTCGCTATGGAACCTAACGACTCCGAGGGTGTTACTGCTGACGAGCTGGCAATGAGGTCAAACGGAATGATTAAGGTGGTAAGACATGGCAATTAACGTAGGCGATGCCTTTATAAAACTGGGGCTGGATAAGACCGCATTTGATAAACAGATGACCGGTCTCAAGGGCACAATACAACAGCACTCTAAACAGATAGGTATGGCTATGACCGCTGCCGGTGGCGCTATCCTGGCCGCCGGTGCGCTCAGTGTTAAAACCTATGCCGAGATGGGGGACGATGTCCAGAAGATGGCGCTCCGGACGGGGTTCTCTACTGAGGCTTTGTCTGAGCTAAGATATGCTGCCGAATTATCAGGAACAAATTTAGAGGGACTTGATAAGGCTGTTAAACGTATGTCCGGCACTATTCTGGACGCACAGGACGGCATGGAGACCTACGTTAGGGCGTTTGAGCACATCGGTATTAAGGTTGAAGAATTAGAAGGCTTGAATCCAGAGGAACAATTCTTAAAGATTGCTTTAGCAATAGCTGATGTTGAAGACCCGATGAAAAGAGCTGCCCTTGCACAGGATATGTTCGGCAGGTCCGGAACAGAACTTCTACCGATGTTAGCCAACGGTGCTGCGGGAGTTAATGAATTAAGAGAAGCAGCCCACAAATTTGCTCCCATATTTGACCAAGAAGCAGCAAATGCAGCCGCCAATTTCAATGATAGGCTCGCAGACCTTACGGGTTCGGTTGATAAAGTTAAGTTTGAAATAGCCGATAAGCTGATTCCTATCTTGATACCTCTTATTGAAAAGATTAGAGATATTATTTCGGGTATCTCCGCATGGATGAACGAGCACCCGGCACTAACAAGAGTGATTGTATTAACATCTGGTGCGTTAGGCGCATTGATGCTGGTTTTGGGGCCGCTATTGATTATGCTACCCGGTTTAACTGCTGCTATGGGTGCGTTCGGCGTAGCTGTGCATCTAGCTACCGGGCCGGTGGGGATTATTATATTAGCTATTACTGCCCTGGTAGCAGCTGGTATTGCCCTCTGGCAGAATTGGGACAAGATAAGTAATTGGTTTAAAAAGTCATTCATCAGTGTAAAGATTTATTTTCTCAAGCAAGTTGATGATATTCTGAAATCCTTGCAAAAGTTACTCGGTTGGATACCTGGCCTTGGTAAAAAGATAGACGAGGCGCGGGATAGCATCGCTAACATGATAAACGCCGAGAAGGTAAAACGCGATACATTGGCTGTTGAGAAATCTATCAGGGAGTTGGAAGAGGCGTCTAAGAAAGGGGCAGAAACCATTGATACTACGTTAGTGCCTGCACTGGGTGAGCGTATACCTGATGCCGCAGATAAGACTAACGAGGCACTTAGTGAAACTACTAGGATAGCTGAAGAACACGCTGCCAGGTTGCGTCAGTGGGCGCTAGATGCACAGGGATATGCCGACGCTGCCAGGATAGCTACTGAGGAAGCCGCCGCAAGGGAAGCAGCAGAATTAGCGGCCAGTAGACCCCCTGAATACGGCCCGGGACAGGCGAACAAAGACTGGGCATCAGGTGTTCAAGCCCAAATCAAGGTTGACCAGTTAAAGGCACTTGGATTAGCCAAGGGAGGCGGGAACATCGGGGAGATACTCGGTTTACTATTGACTACTCCTATACACAGGCTGCAAGGGGTTGGTATTGGGGGGCAGGCACAGGCTGCCTACGGTATGAAGATAGGCGAGATAATGAGCCACTATATCGGTCAGACCGAGGGCGAAGACCCCTATACTGCACTGATTCGTTACATGGGTAAATTCGGTATAGCCGGCGCAACACAGGGAACGGCTAATATCACCATCAACGTGGGTGACGAGCAGGTGGCCAGGATAGTAGGCGCGTCGCTGGTAAACGATATCACGTTAAGTACAGGATTGGCATAATGGAAATAACTATCAATGGTGTTTCTGTCTATGTGAAGAAGTACTCAAGTAATATCCGTGACCGGGTAGAGGAGCGGAGTGTTGCATCGTTTGTCGTATCAGATGCAGATGAGACACACCACTTCGTTGAGGGGTATCCGGTCATTATTACTGATAGCGGTAATACTCTGTTTGCCGGTGTGGTACACACCTCTACTGAGAAATGGATGTCACCTGCCAAGGGGCTGTACCATGTTGTGCAGTGTAAAGACTGGCATTACCTTGCCGATAAACGGCTGGTGGCCGAATCTTACACAGGGAGGACCTGCAAGTTCATCGTAGAGGATATAATCACCAAATACCTGTCAGCCGAGGGTGTCTCAGCCGGGACCATACAGACAGGGCCGACTATTAAAGAGGCGGTGCTCCCTTATGTTAGGGCTTCCGACGTTCTGGATAAACTAGCAGAGCGGGCCGGGTTCACCTGGCATATTAACAGTGCCAAGAAGTTGTATTTTGTAGCGAGAACCACCACAGCAGCGCCGTTCAGTATCACTCAGCACATGCTGAAACACTCAAGCGGTATAACTCATGGCAATCCTAAATATCGCAACAGGCAATACCTCCGTGGAGGCAAGGCCGTTACTACTGAGCAGACAGAGACATTCACCGCCGATGGCGTTATACAGACATTCGCTGTGGGGTATCCACTGGCTAAAGTACCGACCTCTATCAAAGAGGATGCGGCAGGTATGACGTTCGGCATCAAGGGTATTGACACCGCAAAGGACTATTACTGGTCTAAGGGTGACGAGGTTATTGTAGCCGCTGTTGCGCCAGCCAATGGCGTAGCTGTAGAGATAAAATACTACGGGCAGTATGACATATTAGTGCTAGTCGAGAATGATGCCGAGGTTGCCGCCCGTGCTGCGATTGAAGGTGCCGGGACGGGTTATGTTGAAGCCATAGACGATGATACCTCTATTGTTGACAAAGACGATGCGATAGATGCTGCCGAAGCCAAGCTGGACAAATACAGTATGGCAGGTAAGCAGGTAAGGTTCGACATTATCACCTACGGACTGGCGCCGGGGCAATTAGTCCCGGTTACTACAGCCAGATATGATTTAAGTTTTGCTGATTTACTGGTCACTGAGGTTAATACCGTATCAACAGACATAGGGTTAGTCTATAAAATTACCGCTGTAAAGGGGCCGGTCATTGGAGGCTGGGAGAAGTTCTTTGGTGACATGATAAAAAGCAAAGACGATGTAAGGCTCACTGTAGGTGACGCCAACCAGATACTGATTATAATGGCGCCGTATGACGAGAACTGGGAGTGGTCGGAGTCGGTTACCGAGACCGTCTGGGCCTGCTCTGTCCCGTCAGCTACATTATATCCGTCAGCTACACTATATCCGTGTTAGGAGATGCCGATGATATCAAACTGGAAACAAAGAGTTAATGTCAAGGTAACAGCGCGAGACCTCGAAGGTAATATCCTTGACGTGCAGTATTTTAAAAACCTGATTCCCACTGTTGGGTTCAATATGACGCGTGATGGGCTGTATGGTAGTGTTACCGACTTTGAAATTAAGTACTTAGCGGTTGGCAGCGATAATACAGCTCCGGCACTGGCTGATGCTACCCTGGGAACAGAGACGTTCCGTAAAGTCACCACGTCCCATGATAACGCAACTGACGCGCAGCATATACATATAGTATATATAGCACCCGCCGAGGCGGTAGGCGCTATTGAGGAATTGGGCTGGTTCGCCGGGGCAGCAGCCGGGGCCGGCGCCGACAGCGGAATAATGATATCCCGGGTTCTATATTCAAGGAATAAAACTAACTTAGAAAGTATCCAGGTAGAGAGAACGGATACCTTCGCGGAAGGATAAACTAGCTAAACGTAGTTTGATAGCTTCAATTACTTTAGGCAAATCGGCTTCTACCTCTTGATTTGTGAAGCGAACAATATCATCTAAATCAGATTGTTTTATCATATTCCCATTATACACCATTGGAGGTGAAATGTATACTAAAACAACGTGGGTGGCAGGGGTAGCGCCGGGGATAAGCGCCGCTAACCTGAATAACCTTGAGACGCAGTATGAAGAAGTAGGGGCGATACTAACCACGCGGGGTGATATATTCTTCCGCAACGCTACCGTGCTGGCGAGACTGGCGGCAGGCACAACAGGGCGCGGTTTGGCGCAGGGAGCTAACGACCCCGAGTGGACTGGAGTATTCCCGACCGTAGTTCTCAAGGCATCTGACGAGACAGTAAACAACAGTAACGCTCTCCAGGACGATGACGACCTTGTGTCAGCGGTAGCAGCCAATACAAATTATATATTCAGGTTCGTGCTGTTCTTTACCGGCAACATTGCTGCCGACATTAAATTTGCTATCACGGTTCCAGCGGCGGTGACTTTTCTCAGGTGGGGTTCAGGGCAGATGAAATATAACGTAGACGGCTATAATATAAGTATGTCCCCCGTTGTCGCTGCGTCAGGAACGTCTACCCCAGTAGCAAGCAGGGGCGCTACAGAAGCCCAGTTTATTATTGACGGCGTATTGAGCAACGGTGCTAACGCAGGTAATCTTCAGTTACAGTGGGCACAGAACGTAGCTAACGCCTCTGATACCCAGGTATTGCCCGGCTCGTCTCTGACAGTCTGGGAGGTGGTGTAAATGGAATATTTATATTACTACAGCAATCTTATTGAGCGTAAGTCTCAGATATCAATAGCCGAGGGTCTCGGCCTGCGTATGCTGCACGACAACTTCGACCCGTCCTGGGTGAGGGGCGAAGAACCACGGGGCACTATGACATTTACCGATGAGCATGAGGAGACTGTCGGCAGCACAGAGCCCCCACGTTCTACCCACTTTGCCAAGATAGTCGGTATAGATGTAAACGCAACCAAACCCCTGTCAGTAGTGAGAGAGTGGGGCGGTGAGCTTTTTTACTTCGGCTGTTTAGTAACACAGGATATTGTAGACGGGTATATAGCCGGTAAAATAGGTGTTGATGATTATGTATTAGTCCACTTTGACGATATAGGGCAGCAGGTGGCAATGTCTAAAATCTTTAAAACGTGGTGATAGTATGAGTAAATTTAACGTCCATGTAAACCATATACCAATACTGACAGAATACCAGACAGGTATAGCAGAGTTGTTTACCGAAGTATTTTATCTCAAACCCAATCACCTATTCCTCTGGGACAGCACTTACTATTATGTTTCACATACGGACTGGGGCAAGGTCATCAAAAAGGTATTACTGGACATGCCGAGATACACGGCTCAGAAATTCGACTGCGAGAACTTCGCTATGCTGACCTGCGCTCGCACCGCCGAGATATTCAAGCTCAACACTATGGGCGTCGCTATCGGGCAGTCACCTATGGGCTACCACGGTTTTAATATCTTCAAGAGCGAACTGGGGTTATTCTATCTTGAACCACAGACCGGTATGGTCTATGGTGTGAATGAGGGCTCCGGCTACAAGGCCGAAATCGTTATATTAGGGTAAGAAGATGAGGCTGATTTACAAACTAAAGCAGTTATTCTTTTGTAATATCTACAATATCAAGTGGTTCTACCAGCGGGGTAAAAGGGGCTACGCTGACTGTGACTGCTGGAGTATGGATAGTTACTTGTGCTCTATTATTATTCCCATGCTGCGACAATTCGGTGAAGGTGGTTATCCAGGTTATGGAGCAGCCTCCACTTCTGAGAAATGGAAGAAATTACTTGGCGAGATGGTAGAAGGGTTTGAGGCGGCCCGCCGGGTAATAAACAGAGACTACCCTGATGGCAGTGAATGGATAGAAGCTTTTGATGCTGATAGGGAGTTATTTCAAAAGAGAGGCAAGTTGTTCATTAGGTGGTTTTTTAATTTGTGGGATTAGGCAGAGGATTTAACATGTTAGAAGATAACAGCTGGCCACGTAGGTTAGGTCTCCCGAATTATGTAACTACGTTTCACTGGGAGCGTAACGAGGACGGGGATACACTGCACCACTCCGGCTATACCGTCAGCAAGTGCCGTCAGTGCGGCGCGGAGTTCCTTGTAGCGTTGATTTCACGGGGCAGAGTCTACACCTGCGGGCGCAGGCAATGTGACGATATGGAGGCGCAACGTGAGTAAATACCATGATATGCCCGACCACGATATACTAGTGGGAGTAGCTATTGCAACAGAGGAGCACTCCAAACACCTTAAACATATAAACGGCTCTATAGCCAACCAGGAAAGGCGTATTATGAGGATGGAAATCCAGCGTGAAGTAGAGGAGAAGATGGGTTACACCCCACCATCTAAGAAACGGCGGGCAGCCGAGGGCTCTATGTATGGCGGGTTCGGTGCCTTATTTGTATCTGCTTTGCTTGCCGCTGGCCACTACTTCGGTTTGTGGTGAGACGCCACCAAATCAATATATGACAGTTTAATAACTACTCATGTAGTATGCGATAGTATGCCCCCGTAATGGGGGCAGGTTTTTTATTGTACTGCGATAGTCCGTTTATTCACTCTTTTGCGTAGTAGGCTTCCTCGGCCGATTTCACGGCTGCCTCGCGGGCTTCCCAGGCCGGTTTCTCGACTGCATCATAGGCTTCCCGGGCCGGTTTCTCGACTGCCTCATAGGCTTCCCGGGCCGATTTCACGTCCATTTTGTCACCTCCTTCTTTGTATATATAATGTAACATAGGGTGTAACATTTGTCGATACACTGTGTAACCTTTCCCAAATATATTTTCAAAATGTGTAACATTACCTATTGACAAACTGTAACATCGGGTGTAACATATTGATTATGGATAGGAAAGAAGTAAGAAATCTACAAGAAAAACTGGGCTATACCGACCAGCAGATGGCGGCAACCCTGGGATGTTCCCGGGGTCACTGGAACAAAGTAAAGAAAGGGAGGAGGCCGGTATCTGTGAAAGTTGCTCAGCAACTAGAGGGGATTACCTACCCCCAGGAAACAATCAGCAATACTACTGAGACCGCACAGGATAACAATCTGGACGGGCTGTGGGAGTGGGTGATAGCAATCATAGTCTGGTTTAGGAATCAGATACGGACAGGTCGCTAAATCAAAATCTGAAAGGAGTAAGTAATGCGAGAGATTAAATACAGACAGGCTACATTTAAGGATGGATTGTTTCTTTGGTGGCATTACTGGGGATTTGTTGGTTATCGTGGAAAATTTGTCGGGCCTATCAACATAGGCTGTATCGGTGACATATATGAAGTCAAACCGAGCCAGCAATACACCGGCCTCGTAGACAAGAACGGTAAGGAGATATACGAGGGGGATATACTATTAGCCCCTAATTATCTAACAATGTCCGACCCGATGGGCGAATCTGATTTTTGCTCAGTAGTTATGGAGACTGGTGCATTTGGTTATCAGCAAAGGGGAATGTTTGAATCATTTATAAGCCTATATGGTCATGGATGCACCTCAGTAGACGAGGAAGAAGTTATCGGCAACATCTACGAGAACCCGGAACTTATAACTTAAATCAAAATCTGGGAGGGTACCCCATGTGTTACCGGTGCCAGAAACAACTAGGGCAAACATTTTACCGCTGGGGGTTACGTGACTATTGTCTCTCATGCGCCACTCAACTAGGGCTGCCGATGGACCCCAAGAACTTAATCTACACCATAAATATTATTTATTTTCTCCTAAGTGACCTGTGGCATGACCACCAGCTGGACGAGCCAGCTCTTATTAGAAATAGAAACTAAAGGAGGGGTGACATGGTAAATCAACCGGCTGTAAAGGCAAAAACCAAAACCATTTACGTCTGCCCGGGGGCTGAGACCTGCGGGATCAAGGGATGCCAGCACTACCTGCCCCACGAGAAGTTACCCGGCTGTGATAACGGGTGCTTCGGTAAAACCCGGTGCGTGATAAGGGGGGCCAAATGACATTAGCGGTATCATTCGAGGCTATGGCCAAGGCGCGCAAAGTGACCGGTATCTGCGAAACCTGCGGGCAGAAGGTGGCAAGCCACACCGAGTGCGAGGCGTGCGGGATACTGATAGGCCCTGGGCATCTGAGGGCAGGGGTTAACAATTACAGGGGGCATGTTCTCTGCGACCCGTGTGTGGCTGACTGGAAAGAAACTAATAGTAGCTGGATGCGCTTCCTCTTCCCGTCCGACTTGATAGAGGACTATGACGGAAATATCTTTGTCTACTATGAGTTTCACAAGGAGGACATCCTGCGAGACCTGCCATTGATAGGTGAGGCGCAGACAATCCTTAAATGGAAGATGGCTAAGTTTACCCTGCCCCGCCTGATAAATATCTGGGACAGGGGCGAGCAGGCGGGAATCAAAGGGAGAAGGCAAAGAAGAACAGAGGAGGTCATTTAATGTTGTATACGACTTTCAGGTTAGCAAAAGAGGCTGGAGCTTGTGTTAAGAGTTACAAGAAGTTCGCCCGTCACGTAGGCGGGATAACTAAGTTCGGCAAAGATACACCGCTCCCACTAACCGATGTGGTTGAGGTCTGTGGGTTTGAGGATGCGCTCTGGGCCTTGAGACGTACCACCGAACCTTGCGACAGGTTAGCGAGACTATTCGCCTGTGACTGTGCAGAGCATGTGCTACCTATATTTGAGCAGAAAAATCCCGGTGATAAACGCCCACGGAAAGCGATAGAAGTCTCACGTAGATATGCTAACGGTGAGGCTACAAGAGAAGAACTGGATGCGGCATGGGATGCGGCATGGGCTGCGGCATGGGCTGCGGCATGGGCTGCGACAAGGGCTGCGGCAAGGGCTGCGGCATGGGCTGCGGCAGGGGATG
>Ga0208904_1001957_pt1 | contig 13465 bp, 30 predicted proteins | sample AntAceMetag02UKB_FD_184774 | JGI IMG/M metagenome (GOLD analysis project Ga0208904, IMG submission 184774) | Saline lake microbial communities from Ace Lake, Antarctica - Antarctic Ace Lake Metagenome 02UKB (SPAdes) (version 2) | ecosystem: Environmental > Aquatic > Non-marine Saline and...
AACAGCAAATATTACAGTTTATAATACAGAAAATAATGGAAATTTTCCAGATATAGTTTATAATAATATTACGAGTTTATGGAATATCCCTGTTAAATATTATCATTATAGTTGGTTTGCTACTACAGCTACAGATAGCGATTACACAGCAAGAATGATTATAGAAAATTCAAGTTACTTTTCAATTAATTCAAGTTTAGATATTACAGAAATTCAAAATGGAAAAAAAGATATGGTTAAGATTCCATCAAGATTACATTTAGTAGAAGGAGGACCAACTTTACATTTAACATGATAAAAAAAAACTTACTTTGCTTTTTTTTTCTCTTTTTGATTAGCTTTGCTTCTGCCGATGTTATTTCAATAAATTCTGGTGGTTCTAATGAAGTAATAATTAATCCAAATCAATATATTGAAGGATTTTTTTCACAGATTCCCTCCGGAGAAGAAGTACCTCAAGGTGGAGGAGGAGGAGCAAGTCCAATATTTAAAAGATTAAATGAAACAGTTTGTTTTAAAACATATGAACATTTACTAGATTATGACACAGATTACACAAAAATATCAATTTTACAAAAAAATCTAGAAGATATCAATATTTCTGTAAATTATGTTAAACTAAGAGACGAATATATCAATTCTTTTCAAGGAGGATGCTCAGAATTAATCAATCGAACATTAAAACCAGAATTTGTTTGTCAATCGATTCTAGATTATTCTAAATTACACAATAACACTGTGACTTATGAAGATATGACAATTTTAAGAGATGAAATTGATTCAGTCGTTAAAGTAACTTTTAGTTTATTAGAATATTATATTCTTAATTATGATGATTTATGTATTGAATTTACAAATGAACCTTTAGTTATTAAAGTTATAAGCAAGAAATCTCTTTTATGGTTATGGTGTATTTTATGGTTTTTAGTTTTATTAATTATATTTGATTATTTTTTAAACAAGAAAAGAATCTACACTTACTTAAAGGTAAGGTTTAAAAAGAATAAAAACCTATTAATTTGGAGGAGAGAGGATGAATAAATCAATAATATTTTTGTTTTTAATTCTGATTAGCATTAGTTTTACTTCTGCTACTTGCATAGTTACTTTTGATAAACAAATTCCAACTCAATATGCCCCCACTGAAGATATAAGTGCTGCATCGATATGTGATAATAAAAATGAAGAAGCTGATGCGTATACTTTAACCTGGGTAAACAGTTCAGGGGATACTGTTCAAACTAATACTGGAACAACCCCCGCTGTTAAAAACACATATTTCTATGAAGATTATAAAATTCCTTCTACTTATTTAGGAAACATAACTGCAACTCTTACTGGAACAGATTTAGAAGGTGATGATATTGCAAATGTATCGGGTGCTTCTTCAAGTTCTTTAATTATTTCTGATGCTACAGTTGGTGGAAAATGGTTAGGTCTTGCTTCTTCTATTCAAGCAACTGTTAAAGATAGTAGTGATAAATTAGTTTCAGGAGGTCAATGTGTTATTTCAGTATGGAGTAATGATGAAACTACTATGGTTAAAAGAGTTGAAGCAATTTTAATTGGTGGAGAAGTAAAAGGAACATGGATTTCTGGATATGATAGTTTTGCAGAAGGAACAGATTATGCTGTAAAGATAAGATGTATGTGTGGTTCTGATGGTTCATCAAATGAATGTGTAGATGAAGAAGGAACTACAGTTGAAGACGCAAGCGGGGTAACTACTCACGCATTTACAACTAACTCTTGGATTTCAGTAAGACAGAATCCATTACCTATAACTTATGAAAATGGAACAGCTTATCCAACTACAACAACTTCACTTTTTGCAGGTTATGACAATGTTTATATTAGAAGAAATATAACAAATAATTATGGTGTAACTTTAGAATCAGATATAGAACTTCATTTAGTAAATAACGGAACTGGTCAAATATATCCTGTTCCACAGACTCTGAGAACAGATATTTCCACAGGTAATAGTTCTATAATTCTTGAATATGTTTTGCCTAAAGATATTGATACTGGAGTATATTATGTAAGAGCAATTGCAGACATTTATTATTATGGACTTTTCACCGTAAGAAAAATAGTTTCATCAGATACTTTTAATGTAACTTCTATTGAAGATACAATGACTATTAATTCGATTACAATAAAAGATTATTGGGGAAATACAGTAAATACTTCTGCTACTTTATTATCTGATTCTTCTATGCCTACATCTAATTGGACAGACCCTTATACTGTTTTAACAGAAGGGTTTGGTTATCAAATTTGTGGAAATATTACTAACTCTTATTCTAAAGATATTTATTGGCATATGGAAAATTTAGTTATACATAATCCTACCACTGGTTGGTCAGATGAAGAATTTAATAGTGAAGGGGAAAGATGGCAAAGGTCATTAAAATCTGGAGAGAATGATATATGTTGGTATTCTAATATTCCATTAACTATTCCAACACATTCAGATTATCATTTTGATTTTAATATTTATATTGGGGATGAATCGGAACCGTTTATTTGTGGGGATAAGTGTGAATTTAGTGGGGAAACAAACTATGTGTATATTGGGGCAATAGAAGATTCAATAGTTTTTGATAAATGGTTTACAAAACCAAATTCAACAGATGATGGTGTTCCTTTAACATTTATTGTAACAGAAAGAGAAGAATATTTAACAATGAATGATGATTGTAATTATACAGACCAAGAAACAACTGATTGGGGAAACGCAAGTAATATATGTACTCCTAAAGATGGTGGAACACAAATACATCAAAATCTATCTGTTTATCCAAGAGCAGGAGAACGATTTAAAGTATGTTTTCAAACACAAAATTGGCTATCAAATGAAATTGATTTAGAATTTTATGATTTTTATATAGATTCAGATGCCGGAGAAACAGTAATAGATTTTAATGGTGATTATTCAAATGGTTATGTTCCTTCAATACAAGAAGATAAATTATGGGAAAGTGAAACTCCAAGTAGGGCTTTAGAATTGGATGGAAATTTAATTGATGGATATGGAATTATGTGTTCTCATTGGATGACTTTACCAAATAATGTTCAAGGTGGAAACAATTGGGATATTCAAGGAAAAGTAAGGATTAATTCAGACATTTATAATTTAGAAGAAGAAGTTATCTGGAATTGGGAAACAGATGAGTTCCCAATCTTTGGAGCAAGAGAAGATGAAGATTTTATGAGATTAATTGATATAACAAATGTTACTACATCTGCTTATGGTGGAAGTATAACTGCTTGTGAGGAAATTACAGTTAATTTTACTTATGATTATTTTGGTTATGAAGAAAGTGTTTATATCATAGAATATTGTTTTGAACAAACAGATGATGATGCTATTGCTAAATGTTTTAATAAGAAAATTAATCCAGATGTTGGAGAGAATAAAATAATATCAGATATTTTGAAATTACCTTATTTTTCATCTGGAGGAAATGCAGAAGTTGAAATTAAGATATATGATTTAAATTTAGAAACAAGGTTAGGGCATGGTGATACAGAACCATATAACACTTTCACAATAGTTGCTGATACTTCTGATAGTTGTAAATATAGTGAAGACTTAACTCAAGAATTAAGATTAAGAGATTCAGAAGCATTAGAAGGATTAAATGATAGTAATTATGACCAAGCACAATATTTAGGAGGAATAAATGCTTCTGCCGGAACATTCGATTTCTCAATAAGTGTACCTAATGCTCCAACTGGACAAGTTTTAGTTAGTGGGTTCGGAATAACTGGAAATGGGCAAGTATTAAACAGAGATGTTGAAATAGAATGTTATGTAGAGAATTATCAATTACAAACTTCTAAGAAATTTTATACTTATGTAACAAATAACTTTTCTTTTAGTGAATTAGTTAATGTTCCAGATGCTGCAATGACTTATAATATGATTTGTACTGCTGAAGATAGCAAATTTGGGAGATATATTACCCCTCCAGTCTCAACAAGCTTTAACAGATTACCTGGGGGAACAAGTGCCGGAGGAGCAGGAGGATTTATTAAAGAAATAATTGAAAAAATTACTCCTGATGTGATAGAAGAATTCATAGATGACCAAAAAGGATTGTCAATATTTTTAGTTAGTATGATTATGATAGTTACCTGTTTAATAATATTTTATAAGAGAAAAGGAAGAAAAGAATGCGAGGAAGAGGAAAAAATTACTCCATAATAAAATTTATGGATATTCTTTATAAAGGAGTTTTAACTTAATTATTTATGGTAAAATGTAAGTATGGAAAGCTTAAATCTCCCGTAAGGAATCCTAAAACCAAGGTTATTCGAAAGTGTAAGCTGAAGAAAAAATCTAAGGCTGGACGAAGTGCGGATAGAAAAAAGAAAAGTTCTGAATTCCACGAAGTGAGATACAGAAAAACAAAAAGAAAGAGTAAATAAGTTTCCAAAAAATAAAAATGACATTTAAATTTACACTCTTAGGTCTAGAGACTACTAGGGAGTGTGAGGAAGAAAAAATGAAAACTAGTCAGCAAATAAAATTTACAAAAGCTTCCAAACACTGCAAAGGAAAAAAGGTCAAAGCCTTTCGTAATTGTATGAAGAAGAGGTTGAAAAAATAAAATGGCAAAGAAAAATAATTCTGGGATGTGGATTGGAATTGCCATCGTTATCGCAGCAATAATTATTTCTCAGAACTTAGATTTAACATTTTCAACAGTTAATCAAGAAACAATTAATCAATTAGAAAATAATGTAATAGGTACTTGTTCTGTTAGTATAAGTCCAACAGTTATTGATGCTGGAGATTCAATTACTGGAAAAGTTAAAGATGGAAAAGATACATTATGTTCAATTTATGGAAAACTAGTGGGTGATGATTGGATTAAAATTGGTGAAGGGATGACAAATGCTTTTGGAGAACTAGAAATAATTGATACTCTTTCAGTTCCTGGAAGTTTTCAATTTAGAGCAATATGTGGTGATTGTGCTACTAATACAGTTAATCTTTTAGTTAATCCTGTGGATTCAATAGATTGTACAGACACAGATGGGATTAACAAAATGACTCCCGGGTGGGTTATAGCAGACGATTTAACTTATTATGATTCTTGTGTGGATAATGTTGTAACAGAATATTACTGTGATGGGAGTGGTGTTCAAACTAGAATACTTCCTTGTGATTTAGGCTATGAATGTGTTTTTACTCGTTCAGGAGCATATTGTGATGCAATTGATGATAGTTTACAACCAGGAGATGAAGTTGGAAGTTGGGAAGAAAACCATTTAATAAGTAATTCAGATACAAGTTTTGAAATGGTATTAACTCCTGGAAACGATGAAGTACAATTATGTGCAGAGATAGAAAGAAGTTCTTATAAGGTATCTCCAATGTGTAATGCTTTACCTAGTGACTTAGAAGATTGGGCAGAATTTGTGTTCCTAGATTCAACAGGTGTGGTTTGGGATAGAAGTGACCAAATAACTGCTGGAAAAGAAGGTGGACCAGATACTTTTGGAAATCCAGATGTTCTTCATGTGTATTGGGACGGACAAACTAATTTCAAAGGATATATGTCTCATTACGGACCTTGTCCAATGAATATGAAAATGAAAGTAACATTGGTGGTATGTGAATAATGGTAAATAAGTGTAAACAGATTGATGTTGGTTATAGGGAATGTTCTCCAACCAAATTTTTAAAAGAATATAGAAAATGTGGAAAAGATGGTAGCTGTAAAAGTGAAGTAAGACAAGCATTTAGAACATTTGAAAGAGGTCGTTATGTTCGTGGAATTGATGAATTACACGATTTTGCAGCAAGATTAGATTCAGATGAGTTAGCCGGATTCAAAAAAGAATTTCCATCAACCATAATTGCTATAAACCAATTCGCAGAAATGGAGGATTTAAGAAAAGTATAATGGTAATGGATGGATTAATTAAAAAAAATACATTAATATGTAAATGTAGAAAGATTCCAGTTAGTTCTGAAGTTATAGCAGTTTCTAAGGATTGTAAATGTAAAACAGATGATAGAAAATCCAGAGAATTTGAAAAAGTTATTCTTGAAGCAGAAGGAGAAATATAATGGTCAATAAATGTAAATTAATAAGAGTAAGGATATTTAGTTCATATTCCAGAGCTAAAAAACCATGGTATGTCGCAAGAGAGTGTATGACCAAAAAACAATTTAATAAAGAAATTAAGAACTGGAAAGTAAAAGAATTTAAAGAGAATGATTCTTGGAGGATTAAAGAAACAAAAACATATTCTTGGGAAAAAGGATATATAAATAAATTACACGATTAAAATGGTAAAAAAAATATTATTTCATGGAACTATAGCACCTTTCGGCCATAGTATACAACAAGAAGGCTTTAAAACTCCAAAACAATCTTGTGTTCCCGGGAAATGGGATTTAGAGGGATGTCCCAAAGATAAAATATTTGTAACAAATAGTTTTGGGCATGCTTTAACATATGGAAATTTGGCTGGGAGGTCTACTGGATTCACAAAAGCAAAAATAAACATATTTCAGGTAGAAGTAGATACTAAAGATTTAGAACCAGAATATGATAAAAAAAATCATCCTTTTGTTCCGGTGAGTAATGCTGAAAAAAGTTTAAAAGAATGGAGTGCTGCTCAAACAAAAGTACCTCCAAAAGTAAAGAAAATGTGTGAAATAGACCCAAAGAAGTTAGAAGGATATAAAAATATGGATTTTGAGACATATAAGGGCCATTATTTTGACAGAAGTAAGGATATTTATACTGCTATGGGATATTCAGAAGAACAAAAAGCTAAATTAAATAAAAAATTAAATGATAGTTTATGTAAATGGAAAATTGTAAATTAAAGAAAAATAAAAATAAACCGGCTTGTAAAAAAGCAGTCGGAGAAGGGCATTTTACAATTATTATGCCTAAAGCAGATAATTCTGGAAATAAAATAAAACAAAATTCTTTTATTAAACACTTAGATAGTATTAACAGAAGATTCGGCGGAAGTACTACTAAACCATTAACCCTTGGATGCTGGAAAGATGAATCAAGGAGCAAACTACAATGTGAAAGTGGATTTGCAATTGAAACATGGAGAGATTTTGATAGTTCTCCTGATTTACAAAAGCTTGATGCTATAGAAAGAGAGAAAAAACTACAGCAAGACTTTAATTTTATGAATAAAATTGCAAGAGATTCTGCTAAGGAGTTCGGTCAAGATAGTATCCCAGTAATCTTTGATAATATTACTGATGCGAAGCTAAATAAGGGAATTTGGAAGAAAAAAATAGCCAAATCTAAGTTATCTGGAAAAAAGATTAAAGGAGACCTTTGGAAAAAGAATATTTAAAATGATTCTAGATAAAGAATATAAAGAGTTGTGGAGAAATTCCAAAAAATGTAGAAAAAGTGAAAAAAATAAAGAGGCCTGTGATAAAATTTCTCAAAATATAAAAAATATAGAATCATTAAAAGGTAAGGAGATTAATAAATTAAATAAAGAGATTGATAAATTAAAAGGCTCAGATATTATTCTTCCTCATTCCTGGGATTCTCCAACTCAAGCAAATTGGAACATAGAATATAATTGCAGAAGTTTTCCAAAAAAATGCCCCAAAGTAATAAAAGATATTTTAATAAAAGAAAAAAATAAAAAAATAAAAGAGTTTGAAAGTTGGCTTCCCAATTCAGATTATAAAGATTCTATCAATAAAAGCATTAAAAGTGCTAAAGAAGAGATAGATAATCTGGAACAAGAAGATTAAATCTCCTTAACAACCTTTTTAAGTTCTTTTTTTGAATCTTTATTAAATTCTTTAAAACATTTCTTGTGAAAGTATGAATTATACTCCAAAACAGCTTTAGATTTTTCAAGTTCTTTTTTACATTTATAGCATTTAACTTTTTCTTTATCTAATAGTGTTTTACTTCCACAACTAGGACAACTTACTGTTTTAAGATTACTTCCTGATACCCATTTGTACCCACATTCACAGACAACAATTTTCCCATTAGTGAAATTTGGTTTTTCTACTGCTCTTTCCAACAAATCTATTCTTTTTTCAACTTTTTTGAATCGATTTTCTATTTCTTTTTTCATTTTAACCTCCTTTCAATAACTTTTAGTTTAGATTGTATTTGTTTCCTGTAACAATGTAATTCTTTTTCCAGGTCATGAAGCCAATCAAGGCGTTTTTCTATATATTTAATTTCTCTATCCATTTAAATCTCCACAAATGCCACTAGGGACAAAGATATTATTTATAATAGTGTGATTGGTATAAGTTTTATATTCATTCTCGGTAGTTGGATTAAAATCATATTGATTTTCGATATCTATGTCAGCATTAGGGTCTATATCTTGATTAATTTCTGTCTTGAATGAATCATTTATTATACCATAGATTAAAATCCCTCCAAATAAGCATCCTAAGAGGAATATTGCTGCCACTAGGGGCTTATTACTAGGTTTTTTATCCAAATACCCGTACTTTTTCAGGATAGGTAGTGATTCCATTGCCCATTTATCTATTTCTTTATTTTTCATTTAAGTATCTCTTTTCTAATTTTTTATATGCCTTAACATATCTTACTAAAATCTCTATTATTTCAGATTTTTTTAAGTCTTTTATTTGTTTTTTCATTTTCTTTTTATCTCCATTTTAATTTTTTTTAAGAATAGTAACTATTCTTTATCATATTCTTCTATTTCTTCATTTGTTAATTCTTTGGGGTATCTATCATATTCTCTACTATCCAAAGTCTTAATATATTTCTCTACTTTCTCTTTGCTATCAAATCTCATAACTTCATATAAATTTCCAAAGTCATCACTTTCTCTGTAATATTCTTCTTTTACATCTACAAAAGCTATTACCCAATATTTTTTGTTTTCCATTTTATTTTCTCCATTTTAATTATTTCTTTTATCAAGATATTCTTGATAGCCTTCTCCATATACTTTTCCACATTTATTACATTGGTGTTGTTCCCAACTACAAAAGTAATTTTTTCCACAGATAAATAATTCTCCATTACAATCTGTTTCCTTACATTTTCCTATTCTTACCATTTTATTTTTTCTCCATTTAATTACTTAGACACCTAAGATGTCTTTTACTTGTTTTAGCTTTTCTTCAAATTCTTCTCTTATACTATCTTCATCTAAAACAACTTTGTTTCCGTCGTCCTCATCTAAAGTCCAATAGATAGGCTGTTTCATTCCCTCATCAAAATGTAGGAAAACTAACTTTTTCATAAAATTTTCTTCTTTCATTTTATTTTCTCCATTTAATTATTTTTTTAAGAATAGTAACTATTCTTTTTCAATATTTCATTTCAACTGTTTCACTTACAAAGCAATTTGTTCCTTCTGAATGTATCGCATTTGATAAACTATCTTCAGCCATTTCTAATGCTTGTTCTTTACTTCCAGCATCTAATTCCTTTTCGTAAGTAAAAGTTATATTATATGTCTTCATTTTATTTTTTTCTCCATTTTATTTTTTAAATCTAGTATCTAGATTTTTTGAATATGAACCCTCCAAACATGAGGGCAAAATAAATTAATAACCATCAACTTCAAAACCTGCTTCTATAAGTTTATTTCTTACTTTTTCATGAACTTTATAAGAATCTTTACCTTTTTCCTTAATAACAAAGTCTAGTTTATGACCTTCTTTCTTAATTTTTTCTTCTTTCTTTTTGTCAAATAAATCAACTTCTTTATTAAAAATTCCTTGCAAATCTTCATCAGTATTATTAAACAATTTTTTATCTAATAATTTTTTATATTTTTGAATTTCTCTTTTTGATGTTTTATAATATTCCAACTCTCCTAGTGCATCTTTCCACAACTCATCATTACTTACTATTTTTCCATCTACATCATAAAATTTAGATAAAACTTTACATTTACCTTTTTTAGTTATGTGTAAGAAAATAACAGCCCATCCATGATTTGAGTCTCCACTTGTTGTCAAATAAGGCTCTTCTTCTGAGCAAATCCCATAAGGATAATTATGCCCATCAATCCCTTTATTAACATTTATGATGCCATTAATATATTTTTTTAGATTATAAAAACTTGGATATTCACATTGAGTATTTTTTAATGTTTTAAGTAATCTGTTCAAATTTCTTATTATGTGACTTCCCCAGCACCATTGTAAATGAATACTATCTAATTGAGTTTCAAAATTTTCTTCATCTGCTGTGATTCTTATATGTATTTGATATCTTTCTCCCATTATAATATACCTCCTTTTAGCTCTCTGATTCTTTTAAACTGAGATTCTGTGAGTGGATTTTCTAAGCTATATTTACTCAAGGCTTTTAGTTCTGCGAAGTTTCTAATTTTTTCAAATTGTTTTATTATTTCTTTTTTCATTTTAACTCCTTTTTAAGAATTTCATCTATTTGATTATAAATTTCTTCTGTCACTTCTTGGCAAATATGTTCTTTTTTTTCTTTACATTCCAATCTTATATAGTATTTCATTTTTTTGTTTTCTCCATTTTATTTTTTAAGACTAGTAACTAGTCTGTTTCTTCACTACAACAATCTTTAGCTTCCCATTCTGTGTCGTAGTCTGATTCACATTTTCCACAAATCCAATGAGTTACCTGTATAACATCTACCATTTTATTTGTTAAACTCTTCCACGAAATCTCTGACTATTTCTGCTATTAATCCGTTTTGGATGAATTTATATTTCTCTCTGACACATAGCTTTCCGATTCCTTGTGTGATTTCATCTTCATTTATTTTTTTCATTTTGTTTTTCTCCATTTTAATTTTAAAATCTAGTAACTAGATTTAATGTACCCAACTTTGACCACAATTTTCAAAATCTTCGTTTATGTAGTCTGTAATTACAGGGTTTTCTGAGTTTTCATTCCTTATTTCAAAGGTTCTTGAAAAATCTGCAAAACTTTTACTTACTTTTGTTTCCACTAACAGAGTTTTTCCCTCATATTCTTGGATATTAAAGTTCCTATAATAGTTTTGTCCTCCAGTACATCCGTTGTCTTTTCCTATTCGTACATAACCTCCATCTGCTTTAGCCAATTTATAGGCCATCAACAGATAAATGTACTTTTCTCCCTTGTATATTTTCATTTCTTTTTTCATTTTGTTTTTCTCCATTTATTTTTTTGAGCATAACACGAGGGTTTTTTAAAGTGGTTTTCCTTCCACTAAAGCGGTTATAAATAAAAAGTATAATTAAGCTATACATTCAATAGCACCATTAAGTCTTTTTTCCTTTTCTTCTTCACTTAATGAGTCCCAATCTTCCGGTATAGATAGTCCTTTGTTTTCCAGACCTGCTTTCAACATTCTAGCTTTCCAATCATTCTTATCTTTCTGATTATCACAGAAAACCTCCCCAAGACTTGCAATCATTCCAATAGACTTTAATTCTGTCCAGTCTGTTTGGTCTCCTTTAATAAATTCTTCACAAGCATTATTTTCTTGTTCTGAGATTAATTTATTTTTCAAGGCCTTACGAACCACTTCATTTAAAACACTTTGAAATTCGTATCTTTCCCAAGTTCTGTTTAAGTAACAACATTTACCATCTTGTTGTTCTACTCCATCCCTTAATAAGGTAGCTAAGTGTCTGAAACCACTCCTTGTGGATTCACTTCGGCAGACTACTTCAATATCTTTAGTTATTTTGAATATTCTCATTTTAAACCTCCTTTCACTGATTTTTGAATAGTGGGGAGTTTATTCCCCTCTTTTACATTTATCTCTATAAGAGTATTATCTTCAAAATTGTACCATCTCCATTCTTTTCTGAACTTCCCATTTTTCAAATATTTACATAATGTTAAAGCATTCATTTTTTCACCTCTTCAACTAATTTGCAATACTCTTTAATCCACCAAACCCTACAAGTAAATTTATTATATCTTTTATTGCCTTTAATTCTATTGTCTTTTTTTGGAGTTTCAGCTTCTAAATCAACAAAACCATCTGAAGACTGTCCATCAACTTTTTTTACTATTAAGTTTGTTCCACTATGAAAATCTCCCTCGGATATTGTTCTATATTTTTGTCCTTTTTTTATTTTCATTTAATAATATCCTCCTTCTGCTTCAAATTCATTTTCTTCAATACTTACTACATCAAAATATTCATCTTCGTTACATTCATCTATTTCAACAACTTCATTATTTTTAAGAGTCTGTTGTGCTTCTTCTAATAAACTTATATCTGTGAATACCCCTCTAAGATGCCTACTACCATAACTTTTATGAGCATCACAAGTAAATAAAATATGAATAATCATTTTAAGACTCCCAACTTATTTAATAAGCTTTCTTTAAAATTTTCATCTATCTTTACATAATCATTTGAACCGCCTGAATAATCCTTAAAATTTTCTGCTGTTCTTATAAGTAAACTATCTTTACTCCATCTTAAATCACTAATAGAGAAATAAAATATTCTATCATCATTTAATTTAATAAATTCACTGATATCAAAATGATTAGTTTTTGAATAGTCCAATTCTTTTATATATGGTTTTAAAACTTTCTTTAATTCATTCCTAAAAACTCTGTGAAATTCCTTATATTGTTCTGTTGTCTGACTACTGCTCTCAAATTCAAAACCTAGAAGGTATAAACTTTTCTTAAAATCTTCACTATTTGATTTTAAAACTTCTTTTTTCTCAGATTGTAATATTTTACCATAATCATCTCTAAGATTATTAAGCTCTCTTTCCTTTTCTGATATTTTGCTTAGTAATTCTGCTTTTTTCATTCTTCATCCTCCTCATTATCTTTGAAATAGTCTTCTACACTTTGATTTTCATCTAAGTGAAATTGTATATTTTCGGCTACTTCAATACATTTATTTATTAAATCTATTCGTGCTTCGTTTTCTTCCTTGTCTAGGTTTAAATCTTCTATAAAATCAATACAATCATTTAAATCTGTGTTTGTGTTCCGAAAACGACAATAAGACATATTTCCCATTTTAATTTAAACCTCCGTTGTCTGTAGAATAGTGATATCCTACACTTTTATTAATTATTTTTTTCTCTTTTTCTTGTTTTTTGTTAAATTCTTCGTGTTGTTCGTCTGTCCAGTGAGTAGATTCAACACATTTAAACTCCACATTCTCATAAGCCTTAATATAAGCTCTAATTACCTTTAATTGCTCCTCCTGAAGCTCATTTAGGCTTAAATCACCCTTGAATTCGATAAATTGAGTATATTCTTCTGCATCTGTACCTCCATATAACCCATTATAAGTTATATGGTCCTTTTCGTTCCTATAAACCACTATTACGGCCTGATATGTACTCTTTTTTGGCTTATTCCATTGATTAGTTTTTGGGTTTAATGTTTGGCTTACAAATCTATCCCCTTTCTTTTTAACGGATTCAACCCAGTACCTTATTTGAGTTCTTTTAAATCCATAAGGATAATTCTCAACAACTAGATCGGAAG
>Ga0208904_1001960_pt1 | contig 13441 bp, 12 predicted proteins | sample AntAceMetag02UKB_FD_184774 | JGI IMG/M metagenome (GOLD analysis project Ga0208904, IMG submission 184774) | Saline lake microbial communities from Ace Lake, Antarctica - Antarctic Ace Lake Metagenome 02UKB (SPAdes) (version 2) | ecosystem: Environmental > Aquatic > Non-marine Saline and...
CCTCGGAAGAAGTTAGGTTCCCTCAATATAATATTTTTTATATCAGATAACTTTTTAATCTATAAAATGAGTTAAATTCATATGGGTGTGTCGTATACTGGTAGTATAGCGGTCTCCAGAACCGCTGGAGGGGGTTCTTGATTCCTTGCTCGGCCACCTGAAAGCTCTATAATATTTTAAAAACTTACTTTCAGCTAACCTCGTCCACGCCGAGACATTTCGGGACTCTTTTATCTTATTAAGTAGATAACTTTTTAATCTATAAAATGAGTTAAATTGCTTTTTGCAATATACTGACTAAAACTGACTTACTACTGATTCTAACATCAGATAACTTTTTAATCTATAAAATGAGTTAAATTCATATGGGTGCGCTTGTATACTAGTAGTATGCAGATCTGCCAGAACCTCGGAAGGAGTTAGATTCCCTCACTATAATATTTTTTATATCAGATAACTTTTTAATCTATAAAATGAGTTAAATTCATATGGGTGTGTCGTATACTGGTAGTATAGCGGTCTCCAGAACCGCTGGAGGGGGTTCGATTCCCTCCACGCCCATTCCTGCCCCAATCGAACCCTATGGTTCTCTTCCTTGCTCGGTCCAGCACTTTCTGGCGCTATCGCGCATTAATTAAAAGTGCCAAACCTCGTCCACGCCACATAGCTTCACAATCTAACATCGGAAGGAGTTCGTGTTACAAGAGTGTCTGAAAATATGCTGATATAAGCGATTCCCCCGCCAAACGACGGATAAAAGTGTCTCAATTTCTAACAAAAGGTTTTTATAGAACTTTGTTATCAATTCTTTATGGGTGGCAACAATAATTATCCTCGGTATAATCCTCAAGGTACTCCTCGGGGTAATCCTCAAGGTAATCTTCGGGGTAATGTTCCACTAAATAATACTCCTGGTCCATATAATACTCAAGAACATTATCAAAATTCTAATAAAATAATTTGGATATTGGTTATGGCTTTTGCTATCGTGGCATTGATTGTTTTTTTGGTTATTTTTTTTGTATTATTTTCGTCTAAGACAATTTCAGAAGATGATTTTTCTGGTGGGACAACTTTTAATTTAAAGGAGAATAAGAAAATAAAATTTACACTCGAAGGGGAAACGCATACTTTGGAGGTTGACTCTGTTAGGACTGATTCAGTAGACTTAATTATTCGGAGTGATCCTATTAATGTGAATCTCATGATTGACGAAGAGGAAAAGTTTGATCTAGATAATGATGACTTTTTTGATATTCAAATTAAATTAAATGATATAACTAATGGTGTGCCTAGGCTATATCTTAAAAAAATTCATGAAAATATTTGCACCGAAAGTTGGGGCTGTGGAAATTGGAGTGATTGCACCTTAAGTGAGAGTCAATCTAGAACTTGCGTTGATTCTAATAGCTGTGGGACATTTGAGAGTAAGCCTACTCTTAGCCAAGCATGTATATATATTGAGCCTTGTATTGAAAACTGGAACTGTACAAATTGGAACACTTGCTTTAATAGTACTCAAAATAGGAGTTGCACTGATTTGAATAGTTGTGGAAATCTAAGTGGTATGCCAGGCATAAATCAAAGTTGCACGGAAATTTTATGTCTTGAGTTTAACAATATTACCTCCAATTCTGCCGGAACCTGCTGTGATGATAACAGTCTTAATAAAAGTCTTGATTCGCAAACTGGAATAACTAGCGGCTATGGATGTTGTAATAATAATACTTGCCATGAACATACTAACTTTAGTGATGGAGATTCTTCTGCTTCTGGATATATGTGTGTAGCTAACGGATTGTTCCTTAACGCTAGAACATATAATTTGGATATTGATTATTTTGTTGTTTGTTATAATGGTGCATGGTGGAATATGAATGTAACCGACTGTACTTGGTGCAATACCTCCATTCCACCTCTTATTTTGAACACAAGTGACGAAGAGTTTGAAAGCCTTTTGCTAGATAGAACTTAATTTTTTACTCCTTAAATTAAGTAATATTTAAAAAGTAAAAATACCTTTAAAAATAAAGAAGATGGTGAAAAAAAAGAAAGTTCTAAAGAAAAAAGTCGTTCATAAAAAAAATATTAGAAAAAAGATCGAAAGGCCTAAAGTTAAACTTGATAAGAGAAAAGCTCCTACTCTAAAACTTCAAACCGATCATGATATTGCACTTGACTTTGCAACCAAAGCATATCAAAAATTTAGCAATGTGGTTAAGTCGATTGTTTTATTTGGTTCTACCGTAAAGCAATCCGCCGTTCCTGGATCTGATATTGATATAATAATTGTTGTAGATGATATCTCTATAAGGTGGGACCAGCCAACTATTGCATGGTACAGAAAAGAGCTTGATTTAATTTTAATGGCAAATCCGTATAGTAAAAATATTCATATAAACACTATTAGACTTAGTACTTGGTGGAATGACTTGATGGTTGGTGACCCTGTTTTAATTAATGTTTTAAGATATGGTGAGGCACTTGTAGACTTTGCCGGGTTCTTTGAGCCAATTAAACATTTGCTTATTACTGGGCAAATTAAATCTACTCCCGAGGCTATTTACAATGCATTGAATCGTGCTCCGCAACATTTACTTAGAAGTAAGGCTGCTGAACTTGGTTCTATCGAGGGACTTTATTGGTCTATGGTTGATAGTGCTCATGCTGCGCTAATGGCCCTACATGTCACCCCTCCGTCTCCTGAGCATATTGCTGCTGACTTAAAAGAGCACTTTGTTAATGATGGCAAGTTGAAGAAAATATACGTCGACTGGTATCTTGAACTTCATGTTTTACATAAAAGAATCTCGCATGGAGAACTTCAGGATCTTCGTGGTGTTCAAATTGACCTATGGCAAGATCGAGCTGAAGAATTCTTAAATGTAATGACTAAGTTGATTAAAAATATCGTTGGGTAGATTTTTTATTTCCTAAAATTTTTATAAAATAAATTATTTTCTTACATCTAAATTCTTTATATCTTGAATTTCATTTTCAGATATTGAACATCCTTTATATTTCATTGCATAAAGAAGTGCGTCTAAAACCATATTTCCTTTTAATTTTATTAGTCCTTTCTTATATGCCATGTAAATCAATTCTGTAGATCTTATCACCATACAATCCCCTATTATCTTCTTTGGATTTTTTTGAACTGTTATTTTTGTGTGAAGTTTTCTTTCCAAAAGCTCTCTTAGATTCTCTGGTTTTTCACAAAGTAATCTCATCGTCCTTTCGTCTATCGCTAGCATATTTGGAATTCCTCTTTCTGTTAATATTTTTGAAACAGCTACGACTTCTGATTCACCTATATGAATTATCTCTATATTTCTCCTCTTTCCGTAAAAAAGTCTATTTGCTGAATTGACTATCTCTTTTGCATCTTCTTCTATCAACTTATCATCTATATCTAATGAAGAGGGTAACTCCAGTATTTTTCTTGTTAAAAGAGATTTTAATTGCATTGCCTGGAGCTTAAATCTCTTTATTGTCATCGGCCTATCTATTGCTTCTTTTTTCACCGCCATTGTTATTATAAATTTTCCATCAAATAATTTTTTTAGTTCTGCTAACTCCTCTAGAAGTCCGTTCATTGCAAAACTAATTAATGTGCTCGCATCAAAAACTATTGCCTTCATTTAAATAAATCTCCTAAACGTTTTATTCTTTGTTTTACCGTAATCGTTTTTGATTCTGGAGCTTCTGAGACATTGGTTCTTCCTGCATAGCCTTGTAGTTCCCAAATTGATATTCCCAATAAATTTGCCGTTCTTTCTTGAGAAATACCATGAGCATAAATTCTAGAAGCCTTATTTATACTCGACCTTCTGAAAACGTCCTCTATGTACTTCTTAAGATTCCCTGAAAGATTTCCTATCTCTTTTCTCATTAATTCTAAATTCTTTTTTATTAAAAAATCCTTTTTTTCTTCTATTGATTTGATCGTTTTATCTATTGTTCTGATGAGATTATTGTAAAATGTGCTCCAGCCTAGCTGTTTTTTATAGTCTGACCTTTCGACTATTTTACTTAATGCGTAGACGATTACTGCTGTAGCTATATTGTCTGGATCCTGTGTCCTCGAAGCAGTGTTAATTGTTTGGTCACTTAGATTCCTTAATAAAGACCCATCTCCCTCCATCATCGCCACCTTTGCTTCCTGAAAAATTCTAAGTATATTATCTACCTCTTGCATAAAAAAATAAAGTGAATATAGGTTATAAAAGTTAGGTTTTGCTTATATTCTCATCCTTTAAAAATAAGCTAAAAATAAACGTGATTACTAAACTTTTTATATGGTGTCTACGTATTTTATTTATGGTAAAAAAAGTAATACTTGATAGCTCTTTTATTTTGTCGGCTGTTCGGGAAAAGATTGATATCTTTGAAGAAATTCCCTTTATGGGGTATATTATAGTTATACCAGAAGAGGTCTTCGCGGAAATTAAGCATGTTAAAAATTCTAAACAAAAGCTAAAAGAAAGAGAAAATGCAGAACTGGCCCTAAAAATAATGGAAGTTAATAGGTTTGAAAGTATCAAGCTCGGACAAAGTTATGTTGATAATGGGCTCCGTGAATTCTGCAAAAATCATAGAGATTATATTGTTGCCACACTAGATCGGGCACTTAAAAAGGATATTTCTAATTATATTATGGTTATTAGAGGTAAAAAGACGCTAGAGGTTTTATAGCTCACCATAAAAAGTTTTATATAAGTTGTACGACTTTTAGAACTATGCAAATAAATAGGAATAAGTTGCCTTTTGTAAAAGTTTTTGTGGCTTTGATTTTAATTGTTTCTGTTGTCGCGCTTTTGTACCTATTATTTTTTCCAAGAATAGCTTTTACTGGGAAATCTATCTCTTTACAAAATATGGGGTCTCACCAAATGAATGTTGATGTAATAATAAAAGATAGCTCATATATGCTACTAAGAGTAACAAATCACGATGAAGCTCCCCATTATTTGGAAAAAATTGGAATAAGTGGCTGTGATGAATTCAATAAAGTTATTGCTATAGACTCACAAGAAACAACAATTGTAAAAGTTACCTGTCCTGATACGTCCGCTAAGGAGCTGACTATATCTTATAAGAAGCAGGGAGACTCAACTGTTTTTGAATATACAAGCGATATAAAATTATGATTCAATCGCAACTGATTGTCTCTTCCCAATTTCTCTCTCTATAATATAATGCTTGACAATTATACCAATCTAACAGTCTATCCCTGTATTCTGTAAATTTTATTCCTTCCCCGTCTTCCAAATTTTCTTTTTCATAGGGGTCTAATGTTAAATTATATGCCTCAATTACATAATTGTTCATATCAATAACATATTTAAAATTATTTTTTATTATTCCTATTTTAAAATTCTGGTTCTGTGAAAAGACAAATATTTCTCTTTTTTCACCAATTGGGTGCCCCTGCATTTCCTCGGGTATTGTTAAATTTAATATATCTAATATTGTTGGAAGAACATCTATATGTTTCACATTATCTTCTATTAATTTGTGCTCCTGACCTGGAATTTTTATAAAAAGGGGTACCATGTTTTCCTCTCTATAAACTCCAAATCCATGCCTCAGATATCCATGCTCTCCATCCAAAGTTTCTCCATGGTCTGACGTTAACACAATAATAGAGTTATTATAGACTCCTTTTTCCTTAAGTAAATCCAATAAAACTCCAACTTGCCTGTCTACATAAAAAAGAGAATTATCATAATTATTGACAGAATTATTATAATCTCCCTCTCCTATCTTAAAATAACTTGTTCCTGAACTTACATTGTGTGGGTTAAAAAGTGAATTATTTGGTGGATATGAGTACGGATAATGTGTTGCCTGGAGATTAACATATAAAAATAATGGCTCTGATATATTCTCTAGCCATGTTGTAGATTTATTAATTGTAACCTCGTCATAATCCTTTTTTGCATTTCCTGTACCGTAGTCGTATGTCCCATCAGTGAGTGAATACGAATATATGTCCAAATTCTCGGTATTATAGTAGCTAATCATGTTCGCCCATTCATCATCCTGAGAAGAAATATATGCCGTTGAATAACCTTCTCTTTTTAACACATCCCATAAAAAAATCCTTTTATAATCCATATCAAAGAAATTTCTATATCTTCCAATTAACGTATACCTAGAGGATAAAAAGGATGGTTGTGCATAATCTGAATGAGTGGATGTCGAAAATGCATTATTAAAAATTATAGAGTCTTCTGCAAGCTTATCTATATTCGGAGTTATGTCTCTTTCATATCCATACTGCGGCATTCTGTCTCTTGAAATTGATTCCAACATTATTATAATAACTGAAAGATTACTTTTGTTTCTTATATCAAATAACTTTTCATGTATGACTCCACTTTCGTTAATAGGCTTTTCAACAAATGTGTAATTCTGTTCTATGTCTTTATCTAGCCATTGCGTGAAGTCTGTAATTGGCGTTGCCCCCTTTGATTGATCCGTGGGAATCGTGAGTATCCCTACATAAAAAAATAATAAAATAATAATTATTGTGCCTGTCAATTTCATTTTTCTCCTTACCACTTTTCTATCAAATTTCAAAACTCCAATTACTATATTGTCTTCTATTTTTTCTATATTTTTTTTAATAATCTTGCCTGCCCTTTTTCTTGTAAAATATGTTAAAACTAGGCTGGATAATGAAATTATTATTACCGACCCTATGTAGAATAAGATCTTTTCTAGCGTATCCGTGGTTACTATGAAAAAATATACTCCACTTAAAGAAAGAAATGTCCCATAAGTATAATGTAATATTGAGCTTATCACGTACCAATATATGAACGTAGAAAATATTATCCAAAAGACAAAACTGACAAAATATCCTCTATTTATTTTTATTAAATTGTGAAATAGCATAATAAATAGCACCATTAAGATTGAATTAGATACAAGAACAATTGCTGCAAGAGTTATTATTTTTTCATTATTTTTCAACAATATCAATAATATTGATATGAAAGAAATTAGCGAAAATACAAATACATTTATTTTTATAAATCTGTCCATCTTACCTCTATTCATACAAATGTTTTTCCCTTAAATAGTTTTTTAATCTCGCGTGCTAATATTCTTTTGTAATAAGTATTATGGCTCTTAAACCTTAGTTAGAAGTTTAATAAAACTTAGGCTTGGATTGCTAAACATTTTTTTGAAACTTTTGTCTAAATCTTTTGACCTTACCCTCATATGTTTTTCTGAAAAAGTCCTAGCGTATTTCTCATTAATTTCCCCCCATACCTTGGACATTTCTTTTTTATTTTTTGGCCCGTTGACACTTTTTATTTTGTCTAATTTTCTGAAAACAAGGGTGTTTGTGGATAACCATAAAGAAATTGTTCTTGCTACAATATAATTTTCACTTTCGGCGTCCATCACAGATGGGATAAGTAATTTTGGAAATAAAATATCTAAATCATTTAAATCCCCTAGGATAAATGCTAAGTTCCAAGCCTCATATAAACTTGCCCAATCTTGACTAAAAGTAACAGCTACTGCCAAATTATTTTTATTAATTAACGACTTATAAAAAGAATTTGAATAATTCTCCGGGAGAACACTTCTTAATTTAATTATCTGGGGAGCAGGGTTTTTATTTATGTCTTCAGATAGCACATGGGCACATAGTGCATTCTCTTTGAAACCCTTTTTATATTCTGTAAAACCGGCCTCATAAATATTTAATCGTAATCCATCGTGAGAAGATTTCTTATCTGCTCTGGGGGGTTTTGATATAATTTTATATTCTAGATATGTTAATTTGCCATCCATATAGGCTTTTTTTGCATCCATCTTTTTTCCATTATCTCCTCCAAATTCTTTCTGAGTTCTGCAATAAGTCATCGCTGGGTCCACAGAAACAGTTTTAAGTGCCCAGAATAAGCTGTCAGCATTACGAAAAATCCTCCAAAAGGTACTTAATGTGCTTGTTGTATTTATCCCGTAATCTCTTCTCTTTTCTAAAATATACTCTTGAACCTCTGTTAAAAAATCATTATTGTTTAACATCGCAGCAGTTAAGGCTTCTAAAATAAAGGCTATGTGGATGGACCTTACAATATGCTTTGATTTTTTAAACCACTTTTTACTTAAGGCTTTTTTCGCAAATTCAACAATTGCTGGATGTTTGGAGATAATTCCTTGCTGAATATTTTTAAACATAGGCGCTAAATTTTGGGGTTTAGACTTAGCTTCGTTGAAAAATTTTTTTATTGGAATATAATTTGTCTTAAAATTATTAAGCTTCATTTCTCTTATGACGCTCCTTATTATTTTTGGATCCGTCTTCATCTTCGGGCTAATCCCAAATTCCTTCATAGACTTTTTTATAATTATTTCTGATTCTTTCATAAATAAGGCTAGATATTAAAATAATATAAATCTTTTGGATTTTGTCTCATAAACTATGACTGCAAAATATAAAAAGTCCTTTTGGTGATTTATAGTATGGCAATTAAAAATCTAGAGAAGAAAATCCTGGCATATTCATTAAAGAATGCTGTCGCCTATGGTGGAAAAGCAAATCCTGGAGCAGTTTTGAGTGCATTGTTTAATGAGGGGTTAGAAAAATCTGAGGTTAAAAGTGTTATGCCTACTATTCAAAAAACGATAAAAGAAATTGAAAAACTTGGAATAATTGAGCAAAAAAAAGAATTTGAAAAATTAGAGAAACTTGTTTCTGAAAGAGAATGCCGAGAGGGACTGCCCGAGTTGCCTAATGCCGAAAAAGGTATTCGTACTCGTTTTGCACCTTCGCCATCCGGAGCACTTCACATAGGACATGCAGCTACACTTTGTGCTGCTTATGCATACTTCAAAAAATATGGTGGAAAACTTTATGTTAGAATTGAGGATACAAATCCTGAGAACATATACCCCCCCGCATATAAGCTAATTGAAAAAGACTCCATGTGGTTAACTGAGGGTAATTGCGAGATAATTATTCAGTCAGATAGGATGGAACTTTATTATAAATATGCAAAAAAATTAATTCGTGATGGCCATGCCTATGTTTGCACTTGTTCTGGTGATGACTTTAGAGAAATTGTTAAGAATAAAAAAGGCTGTCTATGTCGGGATTTTAATGTAAAGAAAAACCAACAGAGATGGGAAGAAATGTTTGATAAAAAGGGTTTTGTTTCAGGAGAAGCTGTATTACGATTTAAAACTCCTGAAAAATATGGGGGTATGACTAATCCCAACCCTGCCATGCGTGACTTTCCTCTTGCTAGAATAAATGAATCTAAACACCCTAGACAGAAAAATAAATATCGCGTTTGGCCCTTGATGAATTTAAGTGTCGTTACTGATGACATTGAAATGAAACTTACTCATATTATTCGGGGGAAGGATCATAGAGATAACGCTAGACGTCAAGAAATGATGTACGAAGTTTTGGGTAAAAAATTTCCATGGACTAGCTTTCAAGGCAAATGGAGATTTGACGACCTAGTTTTATCTTCAAGTAAAATTACGGAAGGAATTAAAGAGGGTAAATATTCTGGATGGGATGATCCTAAACTTCCTACAGTTTCTGCTCTTAGAAAAAAAGGGTACAAGCCTATCGCGTTTTTAAGATTGGCCGAGAATTGTGGACTTAGTGAAGTTGATAAAGTGATGAAGAAAAATGAATATTTTGAGTTATTAGATAATTTTAGCAAATAAATCTACATGAGAAGATTTAAATAATAATTTGTCTGTTTTGTACAAGAGGATTTATATTCTCAAAAGAAAAAGATGAAAGGAGGTAAGATGATGATTAATAATAAAAGAGGTTTATCTGGAGTTATAGTTACGCTTATTACAGTTTTATTGGCAATTGTTGCTATTGGAATTGTTTGGGTAGTTATATCAGGTGTTTTAGAGGGTAACCGTGGAAGTATTGATGTTGCGACAATGTGTCAGGGTGCAATAATATCTATTGATGGAGCTATTAATACAACTGATAGCTTATGCACAGTTACTGTAAAACGACTTCCTGGAATAAATCAAGAAACCATTAGTGGTATAGACGTTTCTGTTGACGATGGGACTTCCAAACCGGAAGTAACTGAAATAGAAATGGGGGCAACTATCTCAAATGTTGAATGTGAGGGTACTCCTACAACAGCAAGAGCGAGAGTTTATCTGATGGTTGAAAGTGAAAAGAAATACTGCCCTGCTGTAACCTGGGCTGCTTAATTATACTAATCTCCGGCATTAATTTGCTGGGGTTTTATTTTTTTATTTTTTAAAAATTTTATAGAATTCTTATTTTTTTAGATTAACATCTAATTGTGGGAAAGGTATTCCTATATTAGCTTTGTTTAATGCGTTGTATATTCTTGTATTAGCTTCGTCTGTCGCATTTGCTCTATTTTCGAAACTATCCACATAGAAGTATACATTAAAATTTAAACTTGAATCTGCCATTTCTATAAATCTTATAACTACATCTTCAGTTTTAGAAACCAATTCTATTGACTCAACTTCTTTTTTAATTAATTTTTTTACTTCGTCTATTTTTGATCCGTAGGCTACAGAAAAAGGTATCACTACCCTTGTTTTTGGTTCTGGAAGCGCTACATTTTGAATCGTACTATCAGCTAATTTATTATTTGGAATTATTACTAACTCGTTATCGAAAGTTCTTATTCTTGTGCTTCTAAGTCCGACCTTTTCAACTTTTCCTTTTGTTCCATCTCCTAGATAAACCAAGTCTTGTGACCTGACCGATTGGTCTAATATTATTGAAGCTCCGGAAAAAATGTTTGATAGAATAGGCTGAAGAGCAAGAGCAACTGCTAAACCCGCTACCCCAAGTGTTGCTAATAATGGAGTTATCTCAATCCCCCAAAGTTGCAGGATATAAAGAAGCGAAATAACTATTAGCGCTATATTTAATGCACTATGAAAAAGAGTTATTATTGAGTCGTCTATTTTTGATTTGGTTTTTCTTGTTAATACTTTCAAAGAGCTTATTACAAGAACATCAACTATAACATATGCTAATATCGCTAAAAATATTACCATTAAAGAATAAACTAGACTATTTAGGGCACTCGATATTCCTCCAGATAAAACAACTTCCTCAAAAGTTATTCTTAGTGAGATTAAAAGTGCTAGCGCCGTTATAGGCATCGATGAACGTTTCAGTAATTGATCGTCTAAATCTGTCTTTGTTTTTTTGGTTAATCTTAAGGCTATTTTTTCTATTATAAATATTACTACTCGTATCGCAAAAAAGAAAATTACAAATACTAAAAAAGCCCTAAGGTAATCATTTGCTATGTACTGATCTAACATGTTATTATAACAGATTATTTATTTTATAAACTTTGCTTAGATTGTGGGAGGCTTTGCAATTGTAATTTTCTGCTAAGAGTAAAGTTTATAAAGAAAACAAGTATCTGAAATTATCAGGAGGTCAAAAAAATGGAAGACGACGACGACTGCGGCTGTAACTTCGACGACGACGACGAAGACTTGGAATAATTCTGAGCTAACTTAATTTTATTTTTTATTTTAATACCCTTTTTCTATTTGTACTGGTTTATTTTCTATTCTAGTTCTATATCCATCCGCCAAGCATGGCCTTTCCCAGAAATCTTTTTACTCTTCACCCTTAGTGGATATTTGAATAACGGACAATTTAAAACGAAGGTCTCAAATTCTCCACCTTCTCCTGCTGGATGAATTTTATATTTTTCAACTAATGGTATTACGTCTTTTATGTAATTCTCGTCTATGTTCTTACCTAGCCATGATTCATCTAGTGGATAGGCTGCAACTGCCGTAATTATTACCTCAAACTTACTCTCTATCAGCTCTTCTAAATATCTTATCTCTTCCTTTTGCCAAAGTGGGTTAACGCACTTTATCTTTAGCTTGTCGCATATTTTTTGTATTCGTGATGCCTGATAAACTGACCTAATTGCTCCAGTTGTTATTCCTTCAATTTTGTATTCATTAATTGCTTCTTTTATTGCATCTTCTAAATCCTTTAGTTCGTCTTCTTTTTTTCCTTCTGTCTTATGGGTAATAATGGGAATTCCGATAGAATCTGCCTGAGCCTTTGTTTTTTCTATAGCTGGAGTGTGAAACATAAAGCTGTCTTTATTTTCTGAATCAATTGTTATTGCGCAAGTTAATTTGTTGTCTTCTTTTTTTGCTAGATAAGCTGCATACAGGGAATCTTTTCCACCGGATAATAGTATTGCTAATTTCATTTTACTTTTTTAATCAAATATACCTCATCATTTTTCCTGCATAACGGTAACTTTATTCCTACCTCTTCTTTTGCCTTCGCTTTTTTTACATTCTTCTTTTTTATTTGCATTGATTCAATTTCTATATTTTCTATCCCGGTAGTATTTCCTATAATGGCTAACTTATCTCCCACCTTTATCCCCTTTACTAATTTTATTGTCGCAACCTCTGCTTTACCAAAATAATGTATGATTTTTCCTATGAACTCTTTTTTCTTTTTTGCCGCTGAATGCTCAATTGTTGCAAAGTCGTCTGAAGTTGGGAGTCCTAAATAAAAACCGCTTGAGAACTCTCGATTGTAGACATTTTTCAATTCATCCACTAATTCTTTTATTTCTTTCTTTGTTAATTTTTTATCAATCGCTTTACGATAAGCTCTTACAACTGTATCTACATATCTTGGATCACGATTCCTTCCCTCGATTTTGAAGCTTTTTATTCCCGCTTTTTTCATTTTGCCTATGAACGGTAATGTGCATAAATCCTTTGCTGACATAACCTTATTATTATCTAATTCTAGATCATATCCCTCTTGTGTGTCTTTGACTGCATAGGTTCTTCGGCATGGATGAATGCACTCTCCGCGGTTTGCGCTACGATTAAATAAATGCTGTGACATGAAACATCTCCCTGAAACTGCAACGCACATCGCTCCATGCGCAAAACACTCTACTGGAATTATTTCTGATATTTTCTTTATCTGCTTTAAGTTTAATTCTCTGGCTAAAACAATTTGCTTTGCTCCTAAGGACTTGTAGAACTTTGCTGATTTTGAATTTGACACTGAGGCCTGAGTAGAAATCATAAAAGGTATTTTGTATTTCTTGCAAAGACCAATAACTGCAGGGTCCCAACAGATTATGGCATCTACTTTCCCTCTAACCTTTTTTATTATTTTTTCTAGTTCTGGTATTTCTTTGTCGTAAATTATTGTGTTTAGAGTTAAGTACAACTTTGGCTTTCTTTTAGCTTGATTGCAAATTTCTCGCATTTTGTCTAGATCTTTAATTGTAAAATTTTTAGCACTTGCTCGCATTCCGAATCCAGACTGAAGCCCAAAATAAATTGCATCTGCTCCAGCATTTACTGCTGCTACTAACATTGCGAAATTTCCTGCTGGTGCCAAAAGCTGTCCTTTTTTACTATTAAC
>Ga0208904_1001963_pt1 | contig 13432 bp, 29 predicted proteins | sample AntAceMetag02UKB_FD_184774 | JGI IMG/M metagenome (GOLD analysis project Ga0208904, IMG submission 184774) | Saline lake microbial communities from Ace Lake, Antarctica - Antarctic Ace Lake Metagenome 02UKB (SPAdes) (version 2) | ecosystem: Environmental > Aquatic > Non-marine Saline and...
CACTGGACTAACTGCACACAAGTAGGGCGTGGCACTCTCAAAGACATGGAGAAGGAAATCATGCTCATAGATGCTGCTAAGGACCAGTTCAGTTATGCAGCAACACCCTTCCCTTTGATGGGTAGTGATGGTAGTATTTTAACAGACAGGAAAAGGGAAGAATGGGCACTTTATGAGTGGGTGATATATTACAAAAAAGCACCAGCAAAAATCAAGCCAAGAACAACAACAGTTGAGAAACCAATACAGATATGAGGGGTAAAAAGAAAATGACTGAAAAAACATACGAAAAAACAAACGGAATCTTCATCGGAAAAGAACTAGCAGGACAAAGCAAAGACACAACTAAACCATGGAAAAGATACAAGGCAAAGTTCAAAAGAACCATGGAGTCAGAAAAACCTTTCAGCTTCACTTGCTTCGGCGGACTCAACGTTGACAAGACCAAGTACCAACTTGAAGAACTCGAAGATGGTAAGCAGTACGGGGTCAGGTACGCTTCTGAGATGAGGACTAATAAACAGGACCAAGAATACGAGTCAAAGACAGTTATTGGGTTCCAAGACGTGTATCCTCCAGAAAGCCTGTCTAACAACAGTGCTGCTGCACAGCCAGTAGCTGCTTCAGGAGTTAAACTCGAAGGGTTTCCAGACTTTGCAAAGAAGTACTTCGACACCTGCAAGACTAACAGTAAGACTCCCAGCGCGGTTCACATGCTTGGAAGCTACGTTGCAACCAATGAGAGTGTGAGGGTGGCTGATTTGATAACTGCGTGTAAGAAAGCAATAGTTGATGCAGAGACTGATACACAGGTTGTGGAAGTTCCAAAGGACGTGCAAGTATGAGTTACACCGAGTATCAAATAAAGGATCACAACAGGGTAGTCTTTGGAAGGTTTCAAGATATTGCAGATAGGGACTTTGCCATTCGGAAGTATGTTCGGGAAGGCTTGTCTGATGAGGAGGTGTCACCATGACCACGAAACTAAATCGATACTTAAAAAACAACAGTGAAGAAGCAAAGGACCAAATGATTAAGGCACTGCTAGAAGACGACCAAAAGAAGAGGGAGCATAACACTACCATGATGAGGATGATGGTGGATAATTATAACCTATACCTCTACCCAGTCGAGAGCAAAGATGATGCATTCATGTAAAATGGACAAAGAAACAATAAGAAGAAAAGAACGGGAAAGATATGTCAAAAATAGAGATAGACTCAAAGCTAAGAGTTTGGCATATTACTATGCTAATAAAGAAAAAGTTCTTGATTACCAAACTAAAAGGTGGTCCAGGAAGTATCAAGAAGACCCAGCATTTAGAAAGAAGAGGCAACTTAGAGATGCTTCAAGACCACATAATGAAAATTTAGATGGGGAAGTATGTAATGATTGTGGTTCAACATTAGACTTGCAAAGACATCATCCTACATATACCAGTATCAAAGTTATTATTTTGTGTAGGGGATGCCATAATAAAATTCATGAAGCCTGGAAACAGGAGAAAGCTCGATCAATCCAAGCAACAATTTAAGTGTTTGGAGTCGAGCCTCTTTTTCCTGAGAGGTGCTCATATGAGGGGTGCTTCTCAGGTTTTCATAATCAAACTGGGGAGGATGTTGCAAAAGGAAAGCTTACCGTTTATGGTTGCAACCATAAGAACAACAGTGATAAGTAAGATACCATGCAGTCCTGCCCCAATCATAATCAAAAATGGTTCAAAAAGCTAAAAGGAAGTGCTTCAGGTGCGGAGAGCCAAGTCACGGTTATCTCTGTATGAAATGCACGAGGAATCACGGTCACAAGACTGTATCCGTCATTAGGAGGAGTCTTAGGAGGCGGAATAATGGAGTGGGAGTTAAAAAAACTGAAATGGTTTGGAGCTGAAACGAAAATGACTGATGACGATTTTATGAATATTGGAAAGAAGCAAGCTCAAACAGTACTACCCAAAGAGTCTGGGGAGGGAGGGACTGTCCCTAAACAAGTAGTCCCTACCCCTTCCCCAGAGACTCATCAACTTAATAGGGGAAACGTAATCATAATGAAGATGATGACTATGGTTGAGTGGAGGATCTATCCTAACGGTCAGAGAAGCCATCCAATTTCTAAGACTTGGTTCACTGACAAAAGTGGTATGGCTATCAAGAAAAAGAAGCCTAAGAAAGTGTTAGAAATCAAGGCTGCAAAAGTCGAAGAGACAGAGGAATACTAAGATGAACAAGATAAAAGATATTTGTATCGGAATAACTTTATTCTACGGGGTATTCTTCATAATTGACCAAGCTTCATCTTTCATAATTATACGGCGATTCCCTGCATGGATAGTTCTTCCAACAGCACTCCTAATAGTTATTCCAATGGTGTTGTTTTCAATATATTTCACATTTAGGGGTGAAGAACAATGAGGCCAGAAACACAGAAGTATCATCACGATTCTCTTGCGCTACATCAATCAATAATGTTTGAGACCCTCATACATCCACACAACCTCGTCACAGACACCATGAAAGCCTACACTTTCGAGAACGAAGACGGCTTCGAAACAGAACCAATGCGTGGCTACCTAGCACTTAAAGAAGCTGGCGGAAAAAAATATAAATACTTCATAGAAGAAGAACACATCGACAAGCTACCGATACGAGCTAAGGACTGTGAAGAACTTTATCTTGTAGAGACAGCTAAAAGAAAAAGCATAGTCCTACGACCCTTGACTGTGATTCCTTTCAAGATAACACCTGAGCAATCATTCAATAGTGTAAGAGAATTCATTGACGAAGTTGTTCCTTTCCACAACAGCCAACCACAACAATGGACGCTGCTCAAGATATGTGCAGTCATGGGATATGTAGGCAAAACATTCCTAGGAATCTCATCACCACCAGAATTCGGTAAGTCAAGCACCTTCGGATTCATTCACAGCATAACTCAGAAAAGTCCAGTGTTCCAACCTCGCTCAGTTCCTGGAGTGCTTAAAGAAATTACTGGTGATGGTAACATGATCTTCGATGAGGTTCACGAGAGCGATGCGCAGACTAAGCGGTGTATGGAGAACTTCACTTTGCAAGTGGGTGATAACAAACCTATCTATATTAATGGCGCTATGAAGATGGCCCTCACTAAGTCCAGATATGCTGTTGCTGGTCAATCAATCAATTATCTCTACAATACTTATCAGAACTATAAAGACCCTGACAACGAGTTCTTTGACAACATATTTTCTAACAATGACGGGATTGATAGTAGGTTGTTGAAGCTGTATTTTTCTGGAAACATGCTTGAACACTTTGACAAAGACTTTGACATGGTAGCTTGTGCTGAAGATAACAAGATGTTCTACATAGCCATAGCTAAGGAGTTGTTGTGGCTTAAACAATTAAAGCTCACCCACAAATATTTCAGGAGATGGAATCATACTACTAAGCACAAACTGAGTGGAAGAAAAAGACTGATATATAATGAGTTGACTTGGCTCATAGACCAATACTGTCACACACAAGCAGAGTATGAGAGTTATTGTGACTTGTTAGATTCTTGTATCACTAACTATGTTGAGATGGCTAAGGGTGGCTACAGGTTTAGTCCTGAAGAAGAACAAGCAACACTCAGCAACATCCCAGAACAAACAGAGATAGAAGTGACAGAAGAAGTAGTTGAAGAAGAACCAGTTAAGGGAGAAGTCTTCATTCCTGTGCCTATTCCAGAAGTCAAAGAAAAAATGAAGGAGTTACAAGAAGAAAGTGTCCAGGACAAGGTGCTTGCAGTGATACGGGCAGGAGACGAGATAGACGGGAAAGGGGCAAGGATAGAACAAATTCTTGAGGAACTAAAGATATCTGAAGGATTCATTGATAAGATGTTGTGTGAAGGAGAAATTTATGAATGCAGTCCAGGAAGACTAAGGGTGCTAGAATGAAAGAAGTTTTACCCTCAAAACTGATTGCTAAAATGCTTAGAGCAAGAAAGATAGCTAATGATTTACACTCTTTAATAAAAGAGATTGATGAGAAGATGATAAAGATTGGCTATGATGTTGACCGTATGCGAGATGAAGATTCTTGTGGATATGTTGATATGATAGACTATGGAAGAGGAACATTTGATGTAAAAGAAGCTCAGAAATATAAGGTGAATTAAAATGAATGAACTCGAAAAAACAATCACTGACCTAAAAAAGTATTACAGCCACAACGAACTACACATATATGAAAACTTCATACTAGACTACAAGTTACCCTTCTGTAAAAGCATGAGTTGGCTAAAGGACAGAACCTACGCTAACAAGGCATTAGGAGGAGAATATGTGCCTACAATTAATGATTACATCGAACTATACAAAGAAGAAAGAGGAATCCAAAATGAGTAAAGTAGTAGCAATCCTATGCGACTTCTGCCAAAGACACATGGGAGAATTCGTGTGGAAGCCAGGAGACAAAATGGACACTCGTGATACTTGTAAAATATGCGAAGAAAGAGGGAAAAAATAATGGTTAAAAGAACTAAGAACCAAATCAGAGGCTCAAAAAGTAAAGGGTCTCAGTTCGAGATGAGTGTTAGAGATAGCTTACTACAAATATATCCTGATACACTTCTCACTAAACAAGAAGGATTCGTAAAACAATATGACATAACAGTTCCTTCAAGAAATATAGTCATTGAGTGCAAACGGCACAAAGGATTCAGTTGGAACGAGCTCAGAGGATATTATGCTAAACTCAGACTCAGAGCCCAAAAAGGAGATACTTGTTATTTGATTTTTCAAGCTAACAGACAACCTTGCCTCGTCATGTTTTGGATTGCTGGAACTTGGATTGGAGTAATGACTTTTGAAGCTGTATTCAGAGTTCCTTTCATTAAGCACACAGGGGTGAAGAAATAATGGGCTCATCAAGATATGAAGGTGGAACAGACCATTTATCATTTGACAAATTACCATTAGTAAAAGGTAGAAAACTACATGAATATAAAGTCATAAATTCTGGCTTTATTCAAGAGATTGGAGTAATTCATTGGCGAGGGGGCTGGAGACAATATGTGTTTACTGCAGATGTCAATGATTACATCTTAACAGCAAGTGCCTATGAACTTGGACTATCAAAAGAACAAGAGAACAAATTGAAGAAGATATTGATAAGATATAATATTGATATGTCAAGGGGATGTCATAAAAGAATCAATGAATTTATTGATGAACGGATGGATGAATGGAAAGAATCCTTGAAGGTGAAGAAATGAACTGGAATACTTGGAAAGCCAAACGGTTAGTTAAGCGAATCGAGAAGAACGAAGCATACATCATTAGATTAATCCAATACAAAGCAGAAGCACAGAAATGGATAAAGCGAGACATGAAAGCACTCAAAAAAAGAATAAAAGAAATGAGTTCAGAAGACTATATCCTATTCGGAATCAAGACAGGCTACTTGGAGGAACAAGATGTCAAAAGAAAAATATAACATTTACTGCAACAACGAGCTCGTAGACGAAATAGAAGCAAACAACAGAGACGAAGCACTACACTTCGGAACTATCGGAGCTAAGTGGGATGCAAAACTTAAAGACGAGGACGATGAAGAATGAAACAGAAAGAAAAAGAATCCAAATATTGCTTACACAGAAAAACCTTATTCAAAGAAGAAATGCAACTCACCTATGAACGAACAAGAATCAACAAACAAATAAGGAAAGTTCAAGAAGATATGAAAGCTTGGGATAGGACATTACTAAGCGAAGAGGTATGAAGATGGTTAATGAAAACGAGATAAAAGAAATTCACAGAGAGAAGCACGGAGAACAACTAGACAGCGTAACAATCACCTCTGGAACTGCTGCTAAAGGCACAGCGATACAAGTCAAAGCATACTTTGACGCAAGCAAACCAGATGAGGCACAAGCAAAGGTTGATGGAGCACTCAAAATAAGGGGATACCTCTCCAAACTAGGCATGATGTAAAGACCACAAAACTTAATAACGCCAAAAACAATATAGCCAATATAACACCCAACAAAAAAAAACTTGTATGGAGGAGATTACATTGGAAGAAAAAATCCTTGGAAAGAAATTAAAAGGATTCATACAACAAAATAAGTTAGCTGAGAAATATATTATTGAAAGAGATTTTGTGAAATATAAAGGGTTTGCTATTAAGACAAAAGAGCTTAATAGTGAAGATTGGGAAGAATCTTTTTTCACTGGAAAAACACTTAAAGATGCTTTAAAGGGGTTTTGGAGAAAGACTGAGTATTGGGTTTTTAAGTTGAATGATGAAGCCATATTTGAAGATATTTGGGATGCAGTAGAACACGCAGAAGATATAGCTGATGAAAAAGATATTTCTTTTGATGATTTCAAAAAGAAGGTGATTACTAATGGATGATTGGGATTTTGATTTATTTAAAGACGATTTAAAGAGAGCTGTTAGAAAGATGTATAATGATAAAGCTTTCAGTATTGAAACCTTTATTGAGTGTGAAGGAAAGGAATATAAGGTTATAATTAAAGAAGTAAAAGAAGAAAATGGGGATGATGAATAATGACTCCAAAAGAAAAGAGAGAACAGATTGAGAATGGGAAGAACTGGATTGTTGAGTTCTGGAGAACAAAAGGTTATGAAAGAGTTGAAACTGCAATGGGTATCAGCTTTAGTTTACACAGGGAACACTCTAAATATGATTGTTTAGGATTAGACCTTCTTCATTTGGAAATGTTCAAGGATGAAGTAATCAAAAAGGTAATATCTGATTTGGAAGATTGGAACAACAGTGAGGATATACATTTGGGCAATGCTATTGATAAGCTTAATAATAGAATTATAGAACAAGAGAAAGCATTTAGTGAAGAAGTTAAGAAACATTTACAAAACAAAAAGGAGGACGGCGTTCCTCCCATAGTTAAAACTATGGGTATCCTCAACACAATTTTATGAACTCAGGAGATGTCCTCAGTGTCATACTCCTGCAAAGAAAATGATTGGAGAGTGAGACACATGGATATAACTATAACTATCCCAAAAGGGATTATTGAACAATGGCTTGAAGAACAGAACCAAGCAATAGACAAAGGATTAGAACTATGGTTTAAAATCCCTTCAATGCCTAAGTACTGTAAATTAGGGGAAAGATGCTATTTTGTATACAATGGGAATATTATGGGTTACCATATAATAGAAAGATTTGAGAAAGTAGATGACGAAGGATTTGATTGTCAAGTTACAGGTAAGCATTGGGGTAAAGGAATATATGTTGTTCGCAGTCCTACAACAGCTGATTATTTTGAGATAGACAAACAAAGACCATATCCTTCGCATAGAGGATATAGATATGTGAAAGATAACTTCGTATAATAAGTATTAGAAGAAGTCCGAAAAGGTGAAAGAAAATGGAAGAAAGAAAGAAATGTGAAGCCTGCAAAAAACCACTACTATCAATGGAAGGACTAGACGGAGAAAGCAAAAAAATCTTTACTTACCTACACCCAGACACCCCATGTAACGGACTCACAGACGGCCTACTCATCAACGCAGAAATCAGAGACGAAGCACTCTACGAAAAATTCAAAGAAATATATGGAACTCCTAAAGAAAGCGATTATGACCAACTCAACAAAGCAGAAGAAGAAACTTGGGAGTTGCAAGAAGAAGTAGGATCAAGAAAGCAAGAACTACAACAATCAAGAGAACAATGGTATGAACTCTTTTTAGAACTTGACAAAGAACTAGGTCAGTTAAAGAATAATCCGTTTATCAAACTAATTCTACACATCAAAGAATTGTTCCAAAAATAAAAAAGAAAAAGACCTTTAGAGGTCGTTCTTGTGCTTTAAGTAATTCACTAAGCCAGTTAGTGCTGGAGCAATAGCCAAATAATACGGGTTCTGTCCATAAGTTGCAGCAGCTCCTGCAGCAAATATAATCACTAATTGAATGCCTACTGTTTTAAGTGTTTTTTTCCAATCATACATTTTTATCAATCCTCCATTAAGTCATCATTTGCCATATTGAAATGCTAAGAGCAACTATTGAAAAAATAATCCCTCCCCCTGCAAGGAACTTGAACATTCCCACAGCTCCTTTAGCTTGGTTTATGTCTGCCAGTATACCTTGTTTTCCATTACCTAACAAAGATTTCTTTATCTCATTTATGTCTCCCTTAATTTCTCCATAGTGGGATTTGAGGATGGCTATCTCTACTTCTTTCTGACAATAATCCTTATGAACTTTTTTTGTTGTCATCATATCACTCCGTTTTTTGTCTTAGCATATATTGTTCGTTGAATACGCACCATGATTCTACATATTTGTCATTGCTGAACTTGAACTCTTTCCTGTAAGGAATCATGGTGAAGTCAGCATAATAAGTACTATCAACCACGTACCACTTATCTGTTTCTGTAGAGAAATAATTAATCCAGTAATGACCTCCCTCAGCTACTGAGCCAATCGAGCTCCATAATATTAGGTCACTGATGCCTGCAAGTCTTGCAAGGACATAGATTAATGAGTTCATTCCGTCACAGTCATCCTTTTTGGATCTCCAGACTTCATAAGCACTTACCCACACCTCGCTGCTACCAAAGTTCACACTGTCACTAACGTATTGCACCCTGTTAGCAACGTATCGAAGAACCTTAATGATTAAGTCGTCAGGGCTCTTAGCTGACTCCCTCAAGGTCTTAGCTACTGCTACGAGGTCTTTGTGAGGCTGAACTAGCTGGTCCTTCAAGAACTCGTCAAGCTTCCTAATAGTTCCGTACCTCCTATCCGTTAAGTAATAGTAAATGGTGGCGTACCAAGCAGGGCTAGATATGTCTTTGCTTGGAAACGTGTCCTCCACGAACTTCAGTATGAACGCTTCAGATACCTTCATTTCCTAGTACACCCCTTCCTGTGTGGAGTTAAGAGTGTAATTGAAAGCCCAACCTCCCCTAGAGCTTTGAAGGCTCCAATTCACGTAAGTCTGATTAAGGTCGTAAACGTCAAGAGAGAAATTCACAAGTTCAGTTGTTCCGTTAGAGACGTTAAGGAAAAATATCCAAGAGGTAGATGTCAAGTTGTGAGTTGTTGCATTATCTACATAGAACAGTTGCCACATAGACGTGTTAAGCCCGTCAAGCTTTATAGCCACAGTAAGGTTCACAGTTCCGTTGTTAGAGAAATTAAACAGCCAAGGATTTCCAGCATTGATTCCTTTCTCTGAAAAGTTCCAGCTATAATTACCGTCATGGATAGTAGCGTTGTCACTCCAATTAATTTGGTCAAACGCCCTGCTGAAATTCACTTCAAAACAGTCACCCAAGCTAGTCCAGTTATAACAGCTATCAACTTCGTAACTCATGTTAGTCCCTGACTGACCAATACCGATAAGCCAAGGATCAAGACCTGCAAAAGTCCATTTTAGGCTGTCACTTGCTTCTTTAGATATATTCATAGCGTAACACCTTGCGCTGTATGCAGGTATTTTGAAGACATACTTTCTTCCTTTGAAGTAGGGGTCTATGAAGTTTATGTTTCTCCATCCAGACTTGTAACGACCATCTTTCTGATAAAACTTTACCGCTTTCACTTTTCCTTCCGGTTCAAAAGTTAGGGGGATAGAATCCTTGTTATAGAAGTAGAGGTCTTTGTTTCCGTTCTTCATGCAGAACTCCACCCAACAATTTTCTCCACAAACTATTTGTTCTTCATAACTGTAATAGTGAGTAATCATGGGAGCTATAAGTGCAAAGATTCCAATTAGGGAAACTGTTCCCCACAAATAAAACCGTTTATATCCCATCTTATAATATCCTGATGATCCATACCACATCATAATGAGCAGGTAATGTGCTTTCATTAGCTGTGTAAGTATCGCTGTTGTTCTTTGATTCACTGGATGCATCTGTGTCCAGAACTACTCCTGTAGCTGCATAACTTGCAGTTGCAAAAGCAGCGCCACTACCAGCAGAGTCAAATGTAGAGTCTCCTGCTCCTGCCGCAGCGTTCTCTAGCCACTGGTGATTGTGAGTATCTGCTCCGCCAGTTCCACCACTGGTTGATTCTCCTCTAAGCATTCTATGAGTGCCACCGTTAAGGTCTGGAAGTGTTTCTCCATCTATAGGGCTGTCACCATTACTGACTACGCTTCCATCACATTCCATCCAACCAGTAGGTAATGCTGGAACTCCAGCTATACTCTTGGCCCAAGGAAATATTGTCCCTACAGGAACTAGGGCTGATAAAGCATTGAAATATCCATCATCAAGCTGGTCTCCATCAGCTATTGTTCTTTTAAACGCATCAAGTGTTGCCATGTCTTTTTCACCTTCATACTGTATAATTTACACTGAAATCTTCGATATATGTTTCGCTTCCACCACTCCCCATAAACACTATTTTTGCTCTGAGGTCTTGGCCTGTAGCAGTAAATGTATGTATTGCATTCCTTGTTACTTCTTCCCAGTCACCACCACCATTAGCAGATAAGAAGTATGCTATTTTGTCATTAGGATTCCACTTAACTTCCTTAGCTATAACTCTTGCTTTGAGGACGGTTTGTTCATTATAAAATATTTCTTTAAAAGTAGCTACTGTGTTATACATCGTGCTGTGATTGTTAGAAGTGTGCATAGCGAGCCTTCCAGCATCCAGGTCCCAATTAGCAGTTGTAGGGCTATCCTGATACTCTGTGTCTCTGAAGTGTTCGTGGAAAGTGTTGTTAGGATTAACTATTCTCTGCAAGGTCTCTACACGGTTCTGTCCTCCAACAGTTTGTTGTTGACCATCTGCAGTAGCTGTGTTTGCTCCTACGAGGCCGTTAGTGGGGCTTCCACATATCCAGCTGTGTCCAATGGTTTTTTTAGATATCTTTGTAGAGCCTTCTTCTATCCCCATTGTTTCAAAATAGTCTGCGTTAAGCAAAAAAGTGGTCTCTGGATTAGTTCCGAGCTGGTCTTTGATTGCTGCAGTTGTCTTACTCATCTTATATCCCTTTATAGAACCATTTCTTAGATATGATTATGTCTTCTGTTCCGCCACTAACGAATGCAAGCCCAGTAAACACTATCCTGTCATAATGGGTAGGTGTAGCACTCTCTTGAAGCTCAAACTCCTTATAAGTAGTAGATGTTCCTCCAGTGCTGGGAAGGGTGTAGTCGAACTTGAGGGCTTTATCAGTCTTAGTAATAAAGTCAAGAGTTAACAAAGTAGTAGCGTCCTCAGTCTCCAAAGAAGTGTCTTTTTCATTACTCGCAGTCCCCCCAGCCCCTAATTGCCCTTTATCAACGTCGTCATACGCAAGGTCTCTATGCCTGTTAAGGCCACTTTTTAGCATTGTCATGTTCTTGTAGCTCCTTCAACTATTGCTTCTTGGTCTTGTTCCAATGTCAAATTAGTGAACCATCCTGTCTTGTTAATAGTGTCACGAACATCCATTACTCTAATGAGTTCAGAGGCTTGTCCTGTGGCTTTATTCGTGATATCTAAGAGGCTTCCCACAGTAACTATTGAGCCTTTTCGTTCCATACTGCCCTTGTAACGGGCGTGTGCAAGCCCCATAGTAATGCTTCTCGCCCTTGCTAATCCGTCTGCTTTTGCTTTTTCCTTCAAAGCATCGTTATAACCAGAATCAGTATTATATGTATCTGTTGTCCAATGAGGGGTGACTGTTCCATTCCGGTTATATTTCACCCCTTCTATAGTGAATGTTCCAGCAGCGTTCTCCACAAGATTTCCTTTCTTTTTTTCATTCTCTATAAGGGTAGTGGTAATGTCTGTCATAGCTATAACCCTCATTCGCTTGTTCTTCACATTACTAGTGTCTTCCACGTGGTAATAAAGAGTTCCTTTACTATACAAGTCTTTTCCTGTTCTAAAAATGATGAAGTTCACAGTGTCAAACACTTTTTTAACTAATTTATAACTATAAATTTCTTCAGTCTCACCAATCACGATAGTGTTGCCTTCAGCCACCTCATCAGTAGTCTCGAACCAATGAAAACGGTTCAGTTCGTCAACGTAATAAAGGAATGGTCTGCTATACACAATCTTATCATTGTCTACAAGCTCATCATTAGTGTTAAGATACTCAATCTGGCTAAGTTCTGTTATCCACTCATACACAGGCTTCCACACCTTAGCCAAAGCAATCGTAGGAAAACTTGTGTCAGCAACACCCCCCTTCTCAGTAGTGTTCTTCCTAAGTTTTTGAATAAAACCACTCTCCACATCGTCAAACCTTGCGTCTATATCATAAATGCTACCAGCATCATCACCATCACCAACATACTCACCTTTCTGATTATGAGTGTTAGAACGAACCACTTTTTGGATAGCATGAGGAGCGTCAAGAGCTTGACTAGCAGTGTAAGCTGCAACATGCAAACGACTGAACAACACATAACACTTATCAGCACACTTCACCTTGATAGGGTTGCCCTTAATGTCTTGGGACACACCGAACTCTATCACATAATACACGCCCTTCAAATAGTCCTCGCTAGGCAAACTATTCGGGTCATCACTCCACTCACTGCTCTCCACGTCACTCATGTCATCCGTGTATTTAAGGTAAATCCTTATCTGGTCTTGTTCCTCAAACATTATCTCGAATTCCTCATCCACATAACGATGAGTCACGTTAGCACTTGCGTCAAGACTCACAGAAGGATTAACTAAATTAAGGATAACTACATTATTCTTAATATCAAGTCCCCGAGCAATGTTCATATCCAAAGCGTCAGTAATCACGATAGGCACATCAGGGTCATCAACCCGATACCACACAATCTTCTTCAATAATACGCTCATAGTAACCCCGTGCTAGTATCTGCTTTCAAAACTATTCCTTGAAGAGTGTAAGTGATTACGCTTGAATCAGCGCTTTGTCTTGGCTGAATATCAAAAAAGTGAACATGCAAATGATAAAAGTTATCCGAAATAGTAAAAGCAGATTTTTCTCCGTCAGTAAATATGTGACCAAACTTTGAGTTAAGAGCTATCTGATAAATCAGTTTACCATTATTCTTCTCAGGAGTAGCCGAAGTATACTGATACCACATCACTTTGTAACCATTCGTAGCAATCATATCTAGCAAGTCTTGGATGTAGCCCATGTCAGTAGCGTCAGAAGTGTCAAGCTTACAAGTAAGACTGAACTTCATATTCTCCAAGCTACCAACATTAGTCTCGCTAGGAGTAGACATTCCAATCCCAGGATTAGTCATCATATTCCTTTTGAGACTCGGAGTGAACTCTGCCATCTTCAATATCACAACAGTTCCAGAATTAGCACGGTTACCACTGCTAGCTTGTGTGCCTTCATTAGTAGGCTTTATGTATCCCGAATCCTGAATATATATCGCTCCCATCTTTATCCATCTCCTGTAACTGAAGAATTACCAGCAAAACTCTCTACTCGTTCAGATAGAGATTCCCATTCACTCCTACTTTTAGCAAGA
>Ga0208904_1001964_pt1 | contig 13423 bp, 21 predicted proteins | sample AntAceMetag02UKB_FD_184774 | JGI IMG/M metagenome (GOLD analysis project Ga0208904, IMG submission 184774) | Saline lake microbial communities from Ace Lake, Antarctica - Antarctic Ace Lake Metagenome 02UKB (SPAdes) (version 2) | ecosystem: Environmental > Aquatic > Non-marine Saline and...
GTGTAATTGTTTTTTCTTGATCGTCTATTAATTCTAGTTTTTCATTATCCATTTGATTTACCTCAGTGGATGAGCGACTCTCCGTCCCTATTTAAGGCTTGTCTAGTTGTTGCGGCAGGTGCTTTTTTTCGATAAAAACACTAGCATCAGGTTAATGTAATTAAAAATTAATGGCTATACCTCTGCTAATAAATACTGGCATAATTCTTCAGATAATGTATATTTGTTCACTTTCAAAGAGCTTTTAAACCCAGGATTTTCCTATTTATTAGAGCATATAAGATAACTGAAGTGATTTGGTTTTCTTATGGTGTCTTAGAATAAGGAGGATAAAATGGGAGAATTTAGAGGCGACAGAGATCGTGGACCAAGAGAGATGCATAAAGCAACTTGCGCAGAATGTAAGAAAGAATGTGAAGTTCCTTTCAAACCATCGGACGATTCCGAAGGTAAACCACGACCGGTTTATTGTAGAGACTGTTACCAAAAGAAAAGACCTAGTAGATACTAGATTTTATACTAATTAGTTTTTAGAATTATTTTTATTTTTATTTTTATATTTTTATTTGAGATTTGCTTACTTTTTCAAAGCCCTTAAAAGATTTACTTACTTGGAGTGAGTATGTCTAATAATGCTGTTGAGATTATAAATGAACACATTGATATTGATTCCTTATTACAAAATCAGGAAACATGTTCAAGAAATGATTTAATTAAAGCAACGCTTTCTCGTTATTCTGGAGCAAGTTATGGAAATGCTAATTGGACAAAAGTTTATCCTGAATGGGGAAATCGACCTGAAGTAATTACGCTTAATGGAGAATTTGCAAGCAAGTATCCTACATTAGAACAATTGAACTTAGATCCAGGTCTTATAACACATTTACCTGAATTTCTAGAATTTCTAGATGAAACGCAGCCAGATATTTCAGATTATTTAAAACTAAGAGATGCGTTTAAACAACACCTTGGAAATAGAACTGTTTGGCGAGGTATGGTTTTAGAGGAGTTTTGGTTTGAAAAAATCAAAACAAATGGAATTGGATCACCTTTTATGCGAGCAATAGACTGGAATAATAATGTTGGAAACTTTGAATACACATTGTCGACTTGTTTTGATAAATTAATTGATAAACATTTTCATAATGAACTTTATCAATCACCACTAGTTTCTGTTACTTCACATGAAGATGTGGCTATTGCATTGGGAAGACACTTTGGTAGAGCTGGTTTATTTAACAAATCTGGAGAATTCTATTTATTTAAATTAAGTATACCTGAGATTGATTTAATTTATTATACTGATCATGCAGTTAGAATACCCTCAAAAGTAAAAGAGGCAAATGAACGTGGAACAAAGCTTCGCGTGTCAGTAAATGATGTTGAGAATTCTTATCCAATGGATCGGCATGTGGAAAGTTATGTTTTACATAAGATCGATCTTAATGAAATAGTTGAAATTTCAAAGCCCGATGTACATATTTCCACATGGAATGGTCAAACTCTAAGCCAAACAAGATTTTAAAAAACATATTCGGAATAAATTGTGGCTAAATCTAGAAATAATCTGCTCCAATGTTGTTTTTGGTCTTTTGTTTTATGGCGTTCATTTCCGTACGCATGGCAAACTTCTTCTAAAACTGTTGCAGTTATGTGCGCGCTAATAAATTGTGGATCCATATCTCCACATTGCTTTACTATTTTAGATATATTTACTATCCATTTTCCAAACTCACCAACACCACAAAATCTCGCAAGATCTTCTTCAGCTTGATGATAATAGCCTCGGTGATATCCATGATCATGCAGCCACTCCCCACGTTCTTTAATCCATTCTTCTGGCGTAATGTTACCTATGCAAAATCGTTTGTCCATGTACATCTTTTAGTAATAAGTTTAAAAATGTTTTTATTGAAAAACGCTATACTGCGTCTAAATGAATTCCTGTATATATTGCAAAGAATGTTTATATACATAAATAAGTTTGCAATGCTCAGTTATATTCATCCCTTGCGTTGATGGAATCTGTAAAACCTCAACAACGAGCAGTTTATGTGATTCGTTTAAGATCAACGGACAATTAGTTATTATTTAGAATAAATCATAATATATTTATTTTTAGAATCCATCGTCATAGGAATTCCTGCAGCTTCACCCAAAGTTTGAATGTTAGGATTTTGAGCATTTGAATTTCTAATAAAAAATACTTCAACATCATATTTATCTTCAATGAATTTTTTATTTCTATAAGCTAAATTCATAGAGTCATCAGGGAAAGGTTTTCCATCCAGTTCTCTATTAAGCCATTTAGGTATTTTAAAATCATCTTTAACAAATACAATAAAATCAAAATCAGAAAATAAGCTTCCTCTAAATCCCGGAGGTGCATATTTTCCAAAAGAACGTTTTACAGATGAACCAATTAAAATGATTTTTATTATTTTAGCATTGGGAAGTAATTTTGTTTTTATCTTTGCGATGGCTTTATTTCTAAGCGAATCAGTTTCTTTTTTTGAGAAAAACTTTTTTTGAGGTCTTGTTTTCAAATGATCAGTCATATTATTGTTGAATTCCTCAGACTTTATTAATATTCCTTCCGCAAACCCTTTTCAAAAACCTTAAAAATGAACTATTGGACAGTTAATATGAAGCATTACTTACGTAATCGAATTAAACAACTTCAGCCTAGTAATGCCTATGATACAAATTGCATCGGTACAGCTTTATTTCTTTTAGATGTAAATCCTCATGACAAAGATGTAGATTGTCAAAATTCTGAGGAAATAGAGGCACTAGTTGAAAATAGTTTTGATGAAGTTAAAACACCACAATTAGGTGATTTAGTTATATTCAAAGGAATATGTTATGGATTTCCCGACATTGATCATATGGGTGTGTTTCTTGGAGCTGAACGTATGATTCACAGAAGAAATGGTGATGGGCCTGTTGAAGAAGTTAATCCTGAAGCGTTCCGTTTGCAAGAACATCCTGAAACTACTGTAGAGTTTCATCGACCAAAAGTTTATGCTTAAATTTCTTTTTTAAAATCGTTATAGTAGGCGTTCTAGCTTAAGAATATAAGGTTCAGGTAATCTGTTTTTGCTAGCGCCTTCGATAATTTTAAGTAAATGATTTTGTTGAGGCGTGCCAATTGAAGAATCCTTTGCTAAATAAACTATCGCATGAACCTGGTGTGGTTCATCGAGTTGGTCAAGTGTTACTTCTTGTTCAAGTGTTACTTTCATAGCAGTGCAATCATATAGATCAGGATAATTTTCATATTTATCTAAGGAAACTAGATCGATGTCAGTTATTCGATACAATACACCATAAACTGTAGCACTTTCGTTTTCAATAACCGTGGCAATGCCTTGCCTATTGAATATTAATTGATGTTTTTCTAATCTCGCTACTGAGACTACTTCACCTGTTGGACAATGATTCCACATTGTTTCTTGATTCATATTTGTCCCATATGCAAAGTATAGCATATTTCCCTTCAGGAGTAATTCTTAAAACCCTTTTCAAACCATTAAAAACGCATTACTCTGAGCTCTTTTTTGAAATTTCTAATTCTAATAGCCAGATTTATTGAGTAAAAACGCTATACTGAAAGCTTCCTTGTCTTTTTCTATTATTGTGTATATTGCAAAGAATTAGGAATACTTTTAAATCCACGTAAGTTACTGATTAGTGAAATGGAACATAATCATAGTACTGATTTATTAGAAAGAAATGACATAGACTATGATGTTCAAAAAACTGAAGCAAAATTATTTCCAAATAATTCTTCAACAAGCGGTTTTCTGGGAAAAGAAGAATGTTTAGTTAAAGTAATTGATGATGATAGAAAAACACTTGAAAAACTTGGAGTGAGCTATGATGATATTTTATTACATATACTTTTGGTTGGGGGAGATAATATTAATCCAGAAAAAGGCCCACCTAGGGAGTACTTTCGCGCAATTAAAGGACTATTTGTTCGTACCTTGGATAATATGGACAGTCAAGGATGTCCATGGGGTGACGAAAAATATGATTATCGGATTCCTACAATCGGGTTTTATGCGCATCTTGCAAATACTTATGTTGGAATAACACTTTCTGGTTTGCATCCGCACTTAGTTAAGAATCATCATTTTTTTGAAGGTAAAGGTACAATATATCGATTAGATCCACTTAGATTTGCTTATTTCTTAAATTTGCCAACAAAAGTTAGTAAGGTTGAGCTGAGGGATTTATTGTATGTGCAAACTCAAGAGGAGTTGAAAAATCCAGTTAATAAAACTCATCTCGTAACAACTATTACTTGCATTGCAATGTTATGTGAGCATCCCAAATTTACGGAATTATTAGGTGTTGCTAAGCAATCCGTAGATAATTCAGAATACGAACATGTTTCGTATTGTAGTGGTTTTTTAGATAAATTAATTAATTCTTGTGAGAATTCTAATTAGTAGACTTCCGAAAATCCTTTTTAAAAATCTTTATATCTATCTTCTGTATCATATAATTAATATGTTAATTGAAATAAATATGACTAAGAAAGTTAGTACGCCGATTTGGAAGAGCTTGAAAAAAATGACGTCTTTAAAGAAAGGTTTCAAGTGGCAATTGAACGACAACATAACTAACGTAACTAAAAAAGGAAATAAGATCGAGTTAAAGACAAAATATAATGGTTTAGTTGTTTTGACTCGAGCAGAACTAAAGAAGATAGTTAGTGATTGCTTGTAGCTGGGTCGATAAATTATATAACTAGTTTGTCAAAATATTTTTTATGAATATGCCTTTTTGTTTGTAATACTCGCGTTTAGAAATATTAGCATATTTTTTCTTTAGTTGTTCGTACCTTTTAGCGTCTTTAGGATTTGCTTTTAGATAATTAAAGAATTTGACGTTATCTTGATAATCTGAACAGTTTTCATACATTAACATAATTTCAAACTCAGTATTTTTGTAGGTGTGATTGAATCTAGCCCAATCATCATCTAAGCTTCCCGGTTTCCCATATAACTTAATAAGTTTCTTAAGTAAATATTTGAATTTTGTGGGTGTTGTTGGTATGTATAAATCTATTTCACCCTGGCCAGATATACAAAGAGCGCTTGCACCCATGTGTTTTATTTTTATATCTCCAACTTGCTTGATAAGAATTTGCTTAAAGTCATCAAAAATATCTTTAACTTTGGGATCATATGGCACGATTTTGACTTTTTGCGTGTTGCTAAACTTCGTAAACCAGTCATTGGACATTGGCATAATTTATCTAACGTACGAAACTTAAAATCTTTTTCGAAAATCCTAAAAACGCCATGCTTGGCCGATAGAGTTCCCAAAGTAATTCTCTTCACTATTGAAAAGAATTAAGTTTATATGTTTTTGAGTTGTAGGAATATATGGATAAAAAATACCGAATTATTGGAATCCTAATTGTATTTGTTTTAGTTGGAGGCTATTTTGTTAGATATTACTCAGCACTTAATTTGAACGTAGATGATATTAATGATTGTCAAGTTGATGATGATTGCGCAACAGTTGAAGGCAGATATTGTTGTGGCTGTGGTGGGAATGCTATAAACAAAGATTATGTTAATCAATGGAATCGTGCAGGAAAACAAGAAACTTGTTTCGGTGTTTCGTGTGAAATGTGTCCCGGACGATTTATTGGTGTAGCCTGTGGTGAGAATAATAAATGCAGAAATGTGTATGATACTGAATTAATTGCATAGAATAATTAAGTTTATATCTTTCAAGTTTTAGTTAATAGATGGTTTCAACACTTGGTTGGTTCATTGGTATGTCTGCAGCTATCTTGAACACATCAAGTTTATTTCCCCAAATCATTAAAGGATATAGGACAAAACGTCTAAAAGATCTATCTTGGGGTTGGTTAGGTATTGCAGGGGTTGCTACAGCCTTATGGATTCTATATGGAGTGATTGTTTCAGATCCAGTTATACTGATTGCTAATATTATAACAGGTATATTATATGCTGTACTCGTATTTCAGAAGTATACATATTAACTACACTAACTTTTCTGAAAATCCTTTTCAAATGATTTGGTTTACTCAATATTAATTTTTATTCAGTCTCAACGATCATATATTGAGGGCGTGTTAAATACATAATCTTCAGAACACGTTGTGTCTAAATATTCCACTTGGATTTGTTCATTAGTTATCATTTGAACAATAATACTTCCTTCGCGTTTTTCATCAGATTCATCTGAGCCTTCGTAGCAGTAAATATTTCCATCAAGTGTAACATCCTTAAATGTTCGATTAACAAATCCAGAATCTTGCGGAGTAATGCGCCAATAACCTACATCTGTAATGATACCACCAATGGAAATGATTTGTTCCGAGGTTTCCATTGTATTATATGCAAATGCCAGTTGTCGATCATAACTTTCAGGTTTATCCCACGCAGCATCTCCTATGAACCAATTACCTTGGAGCGCTCCAGGTATATCTTGCATTGTTTCTCCACATTTTATATCACCATCGCTTTTGATCTTAGCATAAATTTGTTCTTTCATACTAGCTTCATAATAATCATAAGGACATACTTTGTGTAAAGAAGAAGGATTATCGCGACCATATCGTTCAGGATTAATGAAACCGGCAGTAGTTCTTTCATCAAAAAGTCCGAAATCGAAAATGCCTTGTATATGACCAACACCGCCAAGTTCTGTTCCAGCAGCTACTTCATATAATATATTTTTAGGGCAAGCATGATCTGGATTTCGAGACATATCTTCACATTCAACGTCTTCTATAACTGTTTTTAATTCATCTGAAAGTTCTTTAACATGACCGAAATAGCCTTTAACATCTTTACATAGTGCAAAAAGTATAGTGTATTCAGTTCTTCCTGACGCCATTTTGTCATCATTTGACTGAATTTGAGTTATGATTAAATTTCCCGGTGCAACAAGTGGTACAATTTCTTCAGAGATTCTATCATGATTAATTACAACATATGTATGTTCAATAGGTAATATATGTCCAGAGGGCGGATGTACTGTTCCCAGTGGAGCGATTTCTATTATCTCATCCAGTTCAGCCGGAGAGTGAGTAAATTGTTGTCCTGAGCATTCGGGTAAGTTTTCTGAAAGAGTATCACTTGGATTCTTAAGAGTTGTAAAGAAAATAAAAATCAAGAATAATAATATAGCAAGTATGATCCACAAGAATATTTTATTCATTGTATTTGTAAGCAGCCAACAAATATAAATTCTTTCTTCTGAAAATCCTTTTTAAGTATTAATCACTATTGGTGTAATACCCAAAATCTTAAAAGTTTATTCTTGTATAGTGAGTATGGTAAATGTATTACGTATGGATGATAAAGCAATTATTTTAATGGACGATGCGGATTTTCTTAAATCTGAGGGACATAAAGTTTTTCAAGCAATAAATGGTGAAGACGGATTAGAACAATTAAGTAAGCACGATGATGTTGATATTATATTTACTGATAATGATATGAGCAGTATGGGTGATATTGATGGTCACGAGTTCGCTGAAATAGTACGCACTAATCCAGAATATGCAAAGTATGCAAATATCCCTATAATTGGTATTGGTGGTTTTTCTGAAGAACAAAAAGAGCATCTTACTGAATGTAGATCTAAACCTTATCGTCAAGAGATATTATTAACGTATATCGAACAATACTGCGTCAAACCTGAATAACTTTCTTCTAAAATCCTTTTTAAATATCTTTACAGTATTGCAAAGAATACGAATTAATTTAAATTCTAAGTTGTAAAGTTAGAATGGCAGTCGATTTCAAAAAAGAAAGTTTTGATGGGCTAGTGAAAATAGCTTCTAATAAGACCTATGCTGATGGAGCAATTACTGAAGCAACGCGTAGATTGTATAATAACATTACAACATTAAACAAATCAATAAGACGGCTAGATACTAATACGACAAAATATTCAAATGCCCTAATATTTCTAACTGCAGCATTTGGTTTAGTAGCAGTCTTTCAGTTTTTAATAATGCTCTCCTCTTGAATACTACGTAGAACATGGATTAAGCGAACTATTTAGAGTATGATTCAAGGTAACTATTTTTCTTATAGATCTTAGATACCATCTAGACCTCCACCTAATCCACCCATAGAATCACCTTTCTTTTTGAAAGTATTCCAGAGTGTATCTAGACCTGTGATGAATGCACACAATCCAGCTAAGATACCGAGGTTTTCTGTACTCATCGGAGCCTCGACCCCGGGGTTAATCGCGAAAATATTGTTGAAAATAAGCATGGCTGAGATTACACCAATGATTGATGCTGAAATTAATATCCATTTAAAAATTTTACTTAACGGAATGCCACCGATTCCTGCGCCTGCGCCTCCACCTAGACCGCCTCCAAGACCTCCACCGAGACCTCCTCCAAGTCCGCCACCTAGACCTCCTCCGCCTAAGCCGCCTCCAAGTGGATCTGCCATATCTAATATATATGCTTCAAAATAAAAACATATTTATTTGCAATATTGCAAAGAAGCTATTAAAACTTTTAATCATTTATCAAAAGTTTTATTCCAATTTGGAGCTAGTTTGACTCACTTTTTGACCAAAAATAGATACATTCTTTTCAATATTGCAATTATATATAGAGTTAAAATTAACGAAACATTATTTGCAATATAGTAAACAATTCTGTAACATAATCATTCTTTTCAATATGGTAACTAATACCTAATCCTTTCAGTATTGCAAAGATATACTATTCTTTTCAATATTGCAAAGAGGCAAAATAATTTAGAACAAGTCTGATTTATGTAATTTTCATAAAATTTGAAGAAAATCGCTATACTGCGCTTAAATCACCAAAATCAGTAAAAATCAAAAATACACAAAACAGAAAAACGCATTACGGAGCGTCTAGTTTACCATCTAGCGTATCGAAATGTAGTTTTATTGCCTTAATAAACTTGCGTAAGCCGTTTTTTAAGTCCATAGGTTTTAATTCAAAAGAACCCTATTTTATACTTACTGTTGATTGATCTATAAATGCAAGGGTGCATATTGTTTTTTGATTATGTTTATAAATTAAAGAATATTCCTCATATTTATTTATTTTAGGAAATAGGGGAATTTGCTGTTCTTTGTATTTTATGTATGTAGAACCGATTTCTAGAGTTATGCCTGCATCAACTATTGCTTGATTTAATAGAGATAGTTTTGGTTGTTCTCCACCAACATTAGGTGTTTCTCCAATTAAATTATATTCCATGTTACTTGTTTTTTAGATAGTTTATAAAAATAGCGAATATAAAACTTTTTAAACATCATCACTTTTAGCTAAAATGGGTCTAAGTGATTTGATTATTCCGGAAAAAAGAAAAAAATTAACTAGACATATGCGTTTTTTGAATCGGCCGGGAAATCTTAATGAGTTAGTTTTAATTGCAGAGGCATTGGGCGTGACAATTGATGTTTCATATAAAACTGTTGAAACAAAATCAGGGTCCCGATTTGCAGATATGGATGAAAGACTTGTTGGTTATGTGGCACATATTAAATATAGTATAACTGTTGAGACACCAAAAACGTCGCGCGTTGTAACTTTTAAAGATAAAAACTCAGTACCTTTTGAAAAAGCATATACTGACAGGGAATTTTACTCGGGTTCGGAGCTTTCTGGGGGAAGAATTACTTTTCGTGAAAAACGAGCAGAAATTAGAGCCAAGGAACATGCTAGTAAGGTGGTTGAAACAGTTAGAGAATCTTACCCAAATACACAATTTGATTCCCGATCAATGGATGTTTTAATGAAACGCGAACGAAAAGCAGTTGATGATTGGAAACCACATTATTTTTATGTTTGACTTAGAAACTTTAATTAATAATCAACATCTTTAATCTTATGGCTAAAACTTCTATGAAGGATATACCTTTGCAAGAGATTACTTTACGTAAGTATGAGAATCCTGCGGGTTTAGAGAGAAAAGAATTAATACGAAAGTTCCTTTTATCAGTGGGTTTGCTCCAGCCAGGTGAATCTAGAGATGTAATTGTACATATTTTTGAATTATTTTTAGAAAATAGAGATAGGGGATTTGAACCATCTGAGATTTTGAAAGCATTGGGAGACATTCGGGGAGCATCCGCTCCAAATATTAGAAGACAAGTAAGAAGACTTAGAGATTTGAAATTAGTCGATAAAGTGCCAGATGGATACAAAATATGTGAATCAATTCCATCTGTTGTTGAGAATTTTATAGAACCTTTTGTAGTTAAGCAAAGTTTGGAAAGATTAAAAGAATATTCTAGATTGATTTAGAAGATAAATTCTTTTAACTAACCCTTAAGAAACTTATAATGAAATCATATATTATTCCATCTGGCTGGGAAAAAGAGATTATCTTAAAGAGCATTTACAAATCTGGCGCAGATAAAGTTTATTTGATAACTTCTGAGGCAGAAGATAGTAAACTTGAAAATATTAATGTTAAAACGCGAAATACTGCATATGAAATTAAAAAGGAACTTTCTAACTTAGCTGAAATTGAGTTAGTAACAACAAATTATGTGGATTTTTTTGGATCTTTTAAGAAAATTTCAAGTCTTATTCAAAAAGAAAAACGCATAGGTAATTCAGTATCGGTTAATATTGCAGGTGGTAATAAATTACTTGCTTCAGCATTACTTATGGCTGCTTTTTTACATAAGATACCTGTGCTTTATTCAGTTCCAGAAGAATATGATGAAGAATTACTTTTACCTGAAAGACCTTTACGAAAAGGACTAATGAAAGTTTTTGAAATCCCGGCATTACCTTTAAATTTTAATTTTACACGTAAGGAAAAAGAAATATTAAATTTGATTTGTAGTAAATGTACCATTGGCGTTAAAGATTATTTAGAAACATTTCCTTATACAAATGAAAATCGTGCTAGAGCAAGATTTAGTTATTATATTAATAAATTAAAAGAAGCAAGTTTAATTGAAGTTAAAGATACTAATGGTAAGCGTACAATTAGCTTAAGTGAAACAGGAAAAGTAGTATCTGGAGTAATAGAAAAAGATTCTATATGTTAGTAAATATCCTTTAGGCATAACGTTTTTCTTCGGATGTATTATATTAGTTTATTTGTATTTCTAAATTAAAATGAAAATTTCAGATCTTGAGAAAAGAGTAGCTAATTGCATGTCCAATGAAGACAAAAAAGATGCCGAATCTAGATTAAATATCGCAACAAGTGAACTCGGACCTATTGCATCGTATATAACGCACGATCCTGAGCTTAATCCCAATGCGCGTCCATACGGTACGCCTGAAGGTGAAGTAATGATTTATGGGCAGATGATTATCCAATTAGTTGCTTTAGCGCAAATACGCGGCATCCCTGTAGAGCAAGCCATAGAAGAAGGACTAAATAACTGGGAATTAGCTGATTGGCGTAAGGTTGAAGCACAAGTTTCTGAAAATCCTGATTTAATAAAAGGTAGCTGGAGTTCACCCGGTTATAACCGAGGTATTGCAGTTATTTATGACAGTCCAAGTTTTAGTGAAGATAAATTAAATGAAGATACGATTCTTGTTTCCAAAACTGCAAACGATACTGTTGGTATGTTAATCAAAAAGTATCATGTTGCGGGGTTAGTTACAAATCATGGTGGCGGGGGCGCACATGCTGCTAAGCACGCTCTTAGCGCAAACATACCGGCTGTAATGGGTACAGGAAATGCAACTGAAAAAATTGAAGAAGGATATATAATAACTGTAAATGGAAATAAACGAGAGGTAAATATTGATAAAAGAGTTTAGCAATAAAATGGCAGAATGGGAATATCAGCTTGATTGTGAAGTGTTTAAAATTTTAAATCAACATTAAAAAAGTTTAAAATACATTTCATAACGTTTTTAATTCTTGTTATATACAAAATGTATGTCAATTAAGTTTTTATCACAAGAACAAGCGAAAATCCTTTCTAACAAAACTGCACGTAAAATTCTTGAAATTCTTGATAAAAAGAAATCAACTTCTCAGCTAGCAAAAGAATTAGATTTACCTTTGACAACAGTGGATTATAATATTTCTCAACTTAAAAAAGCGGGTTTGATTAAATCAGGATATTACAAATGGTCAAAGCGTGGAAATAAGATGAAATTGTATGAACAAGCAGGTGAGATTTTAATTTTTGCGCCAGAAGATAAGCAAAAAGATATTCTTGATGCATTAAATAAATTTACAGCTCCTGCTGTTTTGTGTTTATCTGCAATTTCTGGTTTTATTGTTCAGAAGCTTTTGTATAGAAAACCTATTATGGCAATGTCACAAGTTTTTTCCGAAGAATCTTCAAGGAGTGATGCAGTTATGATGGGCAGTGAGAAAGTAGCAGCTTCGGTTATGGATACAGCAGTTAATACTGCTAGCATTTCGTCACAATCTGAACCACAACTTTGGTTTTGGTTTATGTTATCTGCTGGATTAGTAATGTTATTTCTTTATTTGTTCAAACTACGAAAAAATTCGTAGCTATCTGTAGTTTTATATAGGAATAATTTGTAAAATATTTAAAATGAAAATCGCAAAATTCTTTGGAATGCTTTTAGCGTTTCTAATGATTGCACCTGTTGTATTAGCTGATGGAATGATAATTGATCCAGATTGGGAATATCATCCAGAGGAGCGACAGGCAGCATATATTAATTATGAAGATGGTCTTCAGAAAATGATTCTTGCCATCGATGTTCCGGATAAAGATATTGCAGGATCATTTTGGCTTTTTCCAGTTCCTGCGTCACCAAATGAAGTGGTTATAGATGTTGTTGATAGCGTTCCAAATTTTTATGGTTATAATGTTGTAGATAGAGCGGAGTGGTCAGCAGATGAGATTATTCGAGATGTTCAAGCTACACAAGTATATCCTATTTTCTTTAATCCACATAGAGTTTATATGATGAGTTCAGTTTCAGATGTTTCTACCGGGTCGGTTAAAGCAATGGCGGAAAGTTTTGAAGGAGTTGAAGTTCACGAGCATATTGAAAAAGAAGGATTAGTTACTGAATTAGTTACTGCACGTAGTGGTGAAGCACTTTATAATTACATAAAACAAAGACGTAATTTAGAAACTGTTCAAACAATACCCGTACTTAATGAATATATTGGTGATGATTATACATTTGTTATTTCTTGGATATCTGAAGGAAATACCTATCGCGGAAGTAATAATGAATATAATGAAGATGAAATTTATCGATATAATGGGTATACTAATCGACATGTTGGTGTTCAAGTAATGTTCCCTACAGAAAAATTATTTTTCCCACTGCTTCCAACAAGTGTTTATGATTCAGAAACAATTCCCGCTACAATTTATGTAATGGATTTTGTTACACCTGAAATATATGATAGTATTAAATCTTTTACAACAATTGACTATTATATAGAAG
>Ga0208904_1001968_pt1 | contig 13403 bp, 15 predicted proteins | sample AntAceMetag02UKB_FD_184774 | JGI IMG/M metagenome (GOLD analysis project Ga0208904, IMG submission 184774) | Saline lake microbial communities from Ace Lake, Antarctica - Antarctic Ace Lake Metagenome 02UKB (SPAdes) (version 2) | ecosystem: Environmental > Aquatic > Non-marine Saline and...
AATTTTCGATATACGTGGTTGTATCTCACTTGCCAACTTGAAACTCTCACTGCTGATATTACTGTTCGACCTGAGGAAGATATCCCAAATGAGGAGCCAATAAGAACCGGTGGCCAATACAGAGAAAGTATCTAATCAGACGAAATCGCTTGCTGATAAGTTCGAAATTTCCCACCATACATTCTTGAACCAACTGAGTGAAGGGTTGCAGGAACGTGTGTCGGAAATTGTACCTGATTTGGTGATAGGGCCAATGGGTAAGCAAGACAATAAGGATAATATTTCTTTTACTCTGATGGGTCAAGTCATCTTGAAAGACGAGGCTGAATTGGAAGATGTTGAGAACAAGGTTCGTCAATTGATGGATTCATTTAAAAATCCGGCTAATTTGTTATCGTTGTTAGGTGGTTAATGTCGCACTATAATTGGAATTCAGACTATTCTGTCCCACAACAGGCATTCGGGGTGGCTCCGAATCAGATTCCTGACGGGCTGAGGGAAACCCCAGCAGTTAGGCAATTAAGTCATGCTGAAGGAGGACGCAATCCTTTTGATGGTAGTGATTTCTTAGCCTATCCGACCCATCTTGAAGAATTCTTGCAACCGGGATTTCGCTCTTTAGACGATGCGATGAAGCAGTACTGGACTGGCATCCGAGTGCCGACTAAGGATTCTTATCGTTTCATGCGGGTGAAGATTGCTGGTGGTGATAAGAGTCTGCTGATTTGGAATGATGCGTTAAAGGAGGGTCGGGTTCGTCTTCCGTTGGCTGCTATTAGTCGGGAGGGGGCGTCGTTTAATCCTGAAAAGTTTAGTCCTCCTTATCATGCTATGACGGCTCGACATTTATCCAGACGTGGTGATCAGGCGGCTAAGATTTTTCGTCCGACGCCTTGGCTCGTTGATTATAAATTGATTATTTGGGCTGAGCGTAAGCGTGATGCGGAATATATATTATTCCAGACGTTGACCCGTTTTAACCCGTTGGCTGAGTTCCGAATGTTTGATGGGAAGATTGAGGGAAATGTGCAGCTTAAACTCGGTGGATCAACCGATGCGAGTGATAAGGAAACAGGATTTGACCAGCACGCAAAAGTACGGTATGAGATAACGTTTACGGCAGAGGCATGGCTACCATTGCCTGAGAAGATCGTCAAGACTGTTCTTGGTAGAGTTGTCAACCTCCAAGAAAAGCTCGGTCAAATCCTTGTGGCTTCAAAATCGCAAGCAACAGGGGCTGCGGGTGGAAACCTTTGGTACGAGCCAATTACTGATCCTGAAGAAGCTGAACAATCAATCGGAGCATCCTAATGAGCAAAGCCAAGAAATCCCATGTGGTCAGAATCTACAATAACAGTAAGCAATTGATCCAATTGCAAGTACGACCACCGGGCGGTGATTTCTTCACGAATGAATCGCAGATACGAATTCCAGCGGGAGGAGACGTTCTTCTTCCTAAATCTCATTTACGGCAGGATCAAGTTGATAACCTTGTGAAAAAGGGCTTTATCAAAATCCTGCACGATAGCGAAGCAGTGGCGGATCGAGAGTCAACACTAGTAAGTCCTTAATACTACCGTCAAAAATAGATTTAGACAATTCTAACATTGATGGTGATGGAGTAATAGTACGATGGCAGTATACCTAAGTCCGGGCGTTTTCCCCCGTGAGATCGATCTTAGCGTTCTCCCAACCGCCATCGGTCCATTACGACCAGGGTTCATTGGGACGGCTAAAAAAGGTCCACTAAATGAGCCTACCCTCATTTCCAACTCGACTCAAGCAATTGAGTCTTTCGGGGACCCGTTCCCCGAAAGTTATTTGATGTACGCTGTGCTAGCCTATCTCGAAGAAGGCAATGCGGCTTACATCATGCGAATCGGTGTTGAATGTGAAGATGGTCAACCAGACGAATTGGCAGATATCTGCATTGATACCTCTGGTGGTCGTGGATCGGGTTGGGGTCGAATTCCGTTGTTTACCGGAATCGACTACGGTCGAATCAACCTTCGAGAAGTTGGCGACGGCGTCGGCGATAACGCTGAACCGCTTGTCTTCCATGCGGCATCAACCTCCGCCGTTGTGTACAATGATGTTGATCTCTCCACGACCGATGGAGCAACAACTGCGTCTGGTACTATTACTGGTACCTATACCGGCTACGTTGATGACTCGTGGGTCATGATTATCACGACACCGCCAGATATTTCGGATGCTGCACCGCTACAAGGCGCAGAATACCAAGTCGTTAGAAACAGCGACGGCACAATTGTTGCAGACGGTGTTCTTGCCGACAGCGATGGTAATGGTACTTCCGACACAATCGGCATCGGCGACGGATTATCGATCACACTTACCGTCACGAGCGGTAGTCTGGACGAAAACGACACGTTCACGTGGAGTGCGGCGCCCAGCAATCTGGACTTTATTGTCTCAGTTGATGGTAATGCTCTCCCGCTTCCGTACACAATGCCTGGAGCGACTTACACCACCGTTGCTGATTTCGTCGTGGCCGCCAATGCCCTTTTGGTCGCTGAAGATTTCCTCTTCATTGAATACACAATGGAAGATGGCGTTACCACGATTCCTCAAATTCGTAGCCTCACCGCTGGCGAACGCATTCAACTCACTGGTACCACCGGTGTGTCAGTTCAGGGCTTCGCTCTTGAATGTGGAACTGAAGAATACGCTTGGGATATCCCAAGATCCTTCCTGCTTGGTCTCGATTCTGGTCCTTATGACATCACGACGCAAAATAACCGCGTCAAGATGAATATGATTGGCGAAGATGCAACAACCGAAGTTGAGTTCAACATCCCAGTTGGCCTAGGCCAAACTACTGATTCGATTGCTGCCGTTATCGACGCAGCCGGTATTGTGGCTGGTGCGGTTCTTTGGAATTCTTTCGATTTGACAGTACCGGGTGGACAGACTCACGTTGTAATCGAGACAGCGGTTGATCGTCGACTGGATACTCTCCAGATGCTCGCCAGCTATTCGAATCTCCGCACGTTGCGATTTGCGGAAGAATTGAACATTCCGTACCCATACAAGCGGTCTTATCGTGGATTCAGCGACAACCGAGTGACTCTTCCGGATTCCGGCGAAACAACGGCTTCGGTGCCACTTTCTTGCGAAACCGATCCGCTCAGTTCCGATTGTGTGGCTGATACGGCCTATTTCGCCAGCGTTGTTGGTTGGCTTGTCGCTCCTTCGGCTGGAACGTGGCTTGATGATTATAGCGTTACGCTTGAAATATTCACAAGTGGCGTCGGTGATGCTGCTGGTCGTTATACCATGACGATTTTGGATAGTAATAATCAACCCGTTGACGCTATCAAAGATATTAGCTTCGACAAGCGAGAAGACCGCTACATTGCAAATTTACTCAATCCTGGTACCTCGTTGGGCGGAACCAATGGTAACGCCTGGGTGAACTGGGAAGATCGACCGTCGTTCCTTGAGAATAATATTAACGATTTGACCACTTTTGTGGTTCGGCAGCCTTCCACAGTTAGTACGAAAGAATTCACGGGAACGGCGAATGGTATTCCGACTGATCCGGCTTACTCCAGCGAACTGGATGCGGCAATCATCGGAAATCCGGCCACCGCGACTGGAATCTATGCTTTCCAAAATCCGGAATCGATCGACATCAATCTGTTGGCAACTCCGGGTTTCTCGACTGGTGCGGTTATTGGAACAGCCTTGCAAATGTGCGAGAGCCGTGGCGATGTCCTCTACATTGTAGATCCGCCGTTTGGACTTCGCCCGCAGCAAGTTGTTGATTGGCATAATGGAATGCTGCTTTCCGACCTTAAGGCAGCGGTCAATAGCAGCTATGGTGCTCTTTACTGGGGTTGGTTACGAATATTTGACCAATTTTCCGTTGATGAGATTTGGATCCCGCCGAGTGGTCATGTTGCGGCAGTCTTCAGTCGAACGGCACGCGAAGCTGAGCAGTGGTTCGCCCCTGCTGGTCTTCGTCGTGGTCGCCTGCTGACGGCACTTGATGTGGAATACTCGCCGAGCCAAGGTGAACGAGACTTGTTGTACGGTTCCGGCAACGCTGTGAACCCAATTGTGAAGTTCCCGCAAGACGGGATCACGGTTTGGGGTCAGCGAACCTTACAACGTTCAAATACTGCTTTGGATCGTGTAAGTGTTCGGATGTTGATGATCTTCATCAAGAAGAACTTAACTCAACTTCTGCGGAACTTCATCTTCGAGCCAAATGATCGAATCCTGTGGCGACAAGTTGCGGCAACGATTGAGCCGTTTTTGGCTGATATCCAAGCACGTCGTGGTTTGACTGCGTTTCGTGTAATCGTTGATGAAACAAACAACACGCCAGAAAGAATAGATCGCAACGAGTTATGGGTCTCGGTCTTTCTCAAGCCCACAAAGACTGTCGAATTCGTCGTGCTGAACTTGGTGGTCTTGCGTACTGGTGCTAGTTTCTCCGCTGAGGAGGTGCTTGCTGCTGGTGGTATTGTTTCGGCTGCGACATCAACATAGCTGACAAGATAATACAATGTATTAAAGAGGGGAAAGTGATCTGTTTTGCTTTCCCCTCTTTTTTGCTATATATGAAATGAATTATGTGCTTTGATAAAATAGGTAGAACATGCCCATTTCTTGGTTAAAAACATTTGAAGCTTTTGGAACAAATGAATCGAATACAACCACTAGGATGAAAGTGGTCATCGAGTGTGATGGATGTAGAAAAGAAGCTCAGCGTCTTTTGTGCAGTGTTAAACAAGGTATGAAACGAAATGGTGGTAAGTATTTATGCCATGATTGTGCGACTAAAACTAACAAATTCAAAGATGAGTGTTCAAAAAGAGCAAAAACAAAATGGGAAGATCCGGAATATCGTAAAAATAATCTTACTGTTGTTAGATCAGATGAGTATCGTGAGAAGAAACGTGATGAGTCTTTAAAACGTTGGGAAGATCCAGAGTTTAAAGCTTTTATGACTTCTCCTGAGATGAAGGCAATGCGAGCAAAAAATTCATCATTTGCTGCTAAAGAAAAATGGAAAGATCCAGTATATCGTAATAAATTGATATTAAGATTGCGTGAGAGGATGGTTAGGCAATGGCGTGATGATGATTATCGCACCCATATGATTAATAACATTTCTGAAAGATCAACACAAATGTGGTCAGATGGAGTGTTTGGTGGGGTATTTGACGATGAGTTTCGACAAAAAATGGCTGGTATTAATGCAGAAATATTAAGTCGCCCAGATGTTCTTCAAAAATTATCAGAGGCTAGTAAGAAGAATTGGGAGAATGAAGAATATAGAGATGCTGTAATAGTCGGAAACAAAGAAAAATGGGAAGAGCCTGAGTATCGTGAGAAGATGGCTGTAATTCGTGCTAATCAACCTCGGATTAGTTCTTTGCAGCATATGTTATATAAGTATTTGGCGGATTTGGGGGTTATATTTTGTGAAGAAGGTGATGAAACTGCGGTTGGTTATTATGCATTTGATTGTTTAGTTCCTAAACAAAATGAGATGCATAAAGCGTTATTAATAGAGTGTCAGGGTGATTATTGGCATTCGTTGGCCAAAACACAAACCAGGGATAGGGCTAAGTTTACTTATGCCGATCGTTACTTCCCAGAATATGAAATAATGTATCTTTGGGAGCATGAATTTCACACTGATGGTCGAGTTTTGGATCGTTTAAAATTGAAACTTGGTCTTGATATCCAGACCGCCGATTTTTCTTTTGATGATGTGCGGATAATAGATGATCTTGAAGCTAAAGACGTTCGTGGTTTTTTGGATGCTTACCATTATATTGGACGCGGGCGTGGTGGTATTACGGTTGGGGCTAAACATGGTGATGAATTAGTCGCTGTTGTTGTGTTTAGTCCACCACTGCGACAAAATCAAGATTCGTATGGTGAATTTAGAGAATTGTCGCGTTTTTGCATCCATCCATCATATCATAAGAAAAATTTTGCTAGTTGGTTATTGGCTAGATTTTTGAAGTTTGTTAAGGATGTACCGACTATTATTGCTTATTCTGATGCTACTGTAGGACATCTTGGCACGATATATAAGGCATCTAATTTTACATTTCACCATGAGGTTCAACCTGATTATTGGTATGTTGACAATGATGGTTATGTTATGCACAAGCGTACTCTTTATGGGCGTGCTTCAAAAATGAAGATGAAGGAAGCAGAATTTGCTGAGAAATATGGCTATGTTAAGAAATTTGGTGGGCCGAAGAGATGTTTTGTGCTGCGTAAATAACTAGCAAAGTAAATAAGTTTAGTCGCGTTGTTAGCATAGTGGTAGTGCGTGTAGCCTCCGGCTATAAGGCGATGGTTCGATTCCATCACGACGCTTTAAAGAGGCTGCAGAAATGTGGCCTCTTTTTTTATATGTCGTCTAGCAAGTCCCATGCTTCATCTAATGCCGCATTGAGTTCTTTGCCTTCTTTAACATCAATTGGTTGGACCAAACCACAGCGAGGATCATTTGCATATGACTGATCGGCTCGATATGCGTCTGCTGCTTCGGAGAGTCGTTGAAGTGTTTTGATCAATTTGTCTTTGTTATTTCTCTTCATTGTAAAGACCTTTAGCTTTATTGCAATTTGAGCAAAGAAGTTGGATAGTATCAGGAAAATTGTTTTGAATAAGCCAAGAAACAAAGCTCCCTTTTAATTCTTTTCGGTGTTCACTTCCATCATTATCAATATGATCGAATTCTAAAAACGCCCAATTTTCCTCTCCGCAGGAAACACATTTTCCGCCATAGTGATCGATGCAGCGCTGGCGACGTTTTCTTTGGTTAATACCACCTCTTGTTTTTGGTAGTTGTGGTTCTTGCTTGTGTGGGCAAACGCCGAATTTTCCCTTGCCGCGATTGCAATTAGCACATAAAATCTGGAAATCTGAAGGAAAATTTTGCTTGATCACGTCTTCTATGATATGTCTGCCAACAAGATTTCGATGTTGCACACCATCATTATTTATATGATCTATTTCTAAAAACTCGTAGGCGGTTTCGCCGCAGCAAACACATCTGTTGCCATAGTGTTCTAAAACTAACAATCTTTGCTGATACCAACGAGCCCTACCACGTCGTAAATGGTCTTCATGACACGCCTCACAGCGAAATTTGTCGCCAAGTTCTCCACCACAAAATGGGCAAAGACCATTTTGCTTATTTAAACCATAACGACGTAAAGTAACATTTGTTGCTCTTTTAGCACATTCGGCACATGTGGCTAGCCCAGGAATTGGTGGTCTACCGCAAGTAATACAACTACCTTCGGCCTTATGCTTAGTTCGTTGATCGGCTTGAGCAAGGCGATATTTGACGGTGCAGGCTTGGCATCGTTTTTTATTTGGTGATGCGGGCTGACCACAATCACAAAGCCCAACAGAGGCCCGAAATGTTCGTCGTTCTCGGTCTTTTTGCCTATCAATTTCTAAACATTCATCACATTTCCATTTATTATTACCTTTAGGCTTGGAGCATTTGAAGCAAATATTAAATAGAAGGCATTTTTGCTTTCTTCGTTCATACTCTTCGGAACGGTTCCGTTTAGCGGTGGGCATAAAAATTTCCTCAAAACAAATGGCGTAAAACTGTTGCTATCAGTTAAAATACGTTAGATTTGATTGGAGATGAGGCAATTCCTGGATTTAATATCAATCCCTTTGGCGGAGGTTATTCCGCACAAGGTCCGGCGAACACTGTCGAGGTTCGACGTAAGCATCGCTGGGTCTTTGAGACGTTGGGTCGTGGTACGGGCGTTTTCTCGCAATCCGAGTTGCTCGTCCTTCAATCCGCATCCCGGCCTAGCTTCAAGTTTGAAGAGCCGGAAATGCATCACAATCAGGAAGTCGCCCGTTTTGCTGGCAAGCAGGACTGGGACCCAGTGACCCTGGTGTGGTATGATGTTGAGCAGGATCCCGACATTTCACGCGGCATCTATCATTGGATTGAGACCGTGGTGGACATGCATTTGATTAAGGTTGCTCATCCTCGGTTCTATAAGAAGACTGCTGCATTGGTGATGTTGGATGGTTCTGGCCAAACAACCGAACAGTGGTCGTTGATGGGAACGTGGCCAGCCGCCTCGAATTTCCAAGAGCTTGACTACACCTCGACTGATCTTATGACAGTTGAAGCGACAATGCGATATGATCGTGCTGTTCGTTCCAAGTCTGATGGTTCTTGCGTCCAGTCGCCGTCTCCGGTACCGATTCAGCCGAATTGCCCGCAGAATGCGTAAGAGTGGGCGTTTTCTATAAAAGCAATAAGGCCCAGCTTTTGCTGGGCCTTTGCTGTAGGTATCTCTAACAAATATACCTTGTTAGTTTACTCAAAACAAATGGCGTAATATTGCGTTAGATTTGATTGGAAGGTGCTGGTGCCTGGTTTCAATATTCCAATTACTAATCGTTGCAATGAAGCTGTTGGGGCTCGTTATGACGAGGCAACTGAAAAGTATTATAAAGCTAATAATCGCTTCCGAGGTGGAGGCCCGATCCCTGGCCCCGCCTATACAGTTGAAACAGCTCGCAAATATCGGTATCGTTTAGAGGTTCTTGAGCCTTTCGGTGCGTACTCTGGTAGTGGTAATGGGATTTTACTATTTCTTGAGAAATGTACTCGCCCGACGCCTGAAATTGATGAAATAACAATTCACAATGGGCAGGATGAGATTTATCGTCCAGGTAAGCAACGCTGGGCACCTGTTGAATTCACTTTCTATGAAGTGCTCCGTGGCGGCGATTCACTTGGCATAGGCGAACAAGTAAGTGAAGCCTCAGAACGAATGTATGCTTGGTGGGGGCAGGTGATGATTGCTCTTACTGATTCTAGGCATGGTTCACCAATTGATTATTATAAACGCGCTCAGTTGCAAATGCTAGATGGGGTTGGTAGCCCTGTTTGGACATATTATTTGCATGACTGCTGGCCACAGAAAATAGCACCAATTGAATTGGCATACTCGGATACCGAAATTGCCACAACCTCGGTCACTCTGCGTTTTAACAAAGCAGAGGAAAAGAGAATATAATGCCAGGTTTCGTTGTTAGAGGAGTTGATGGCGGCGACTTTGGTGGTCAAGTTGGTGAAAGACAACTTGGGGCAACTGAAGAATATTACTATAGTTATACTTGGGAGATTTTTGATCTTTTCACTCCCAATCGCCGCCATGATAGGCATGTATTCGTCAAGGCTCGAGATATAACATTGCCAACGTTTTCGGTTGGTATAGAGACCCAGCAGGGTGCTAGTCTTGAATATAAATTCGCCAAAAACGTTTCTTATGACGATGTAAAAGTCACATTCTATGACGCGGTTGGGACAATCGATTTGCTCAAAGAATGGAGAGAGCGAGTTTGGACCACTGATGAAGGGCTAAAAGTAGCAGAAGATTATAAACGCATTTCTGAACTTGATGTTCATACACCACGTTGGGACGAAGAGAATCGAGTTAAATGGAAGCTTACTGGCTCATGGCCGTCTTCGATAAGGCATGGTGAATTGACTTATACGTCTAGTGACGTGAAAATCGTTGAAGTCACAGTGACGTATGATTTTGCTGAGTCTCAGCGTGGGACTTAGTGTCATCAATACAGTCTGTTTCTTGTTGATCCTGAAGTAGATAGAACTTAGAAGTAGGATATAATTCCCCAAAGTTCTAAAATCTGGATCAAGAATGACAAAAGAAAATCCCCAAGATGGCGTCCCGCCAGAAGAACTAAATGATCCGGGCAAGCCGGGCGATATCGGTTCACAAGGCGAAGAACAACTAAGTATTAGCGGCAACGAGCCTGTTGGTGATATCATCCCTGAAGGTCAGGAAAATGATGTTACTAAAAACAAGATGGAGAAGAACGTTGCCAATCTTGCTGGAATAGGTTCTCCCGGCGATAATGCTGACGAGTTCCTAGACAAGCTCCTCCAAACGCCAAGAGAACAACTTATCCCTTGGGAAGATTGTTATCTTCCTAGCAAAGGCCTCTATTACGATGGTGCCTGGGATAACGGATTTGTAAAAGTCCGTGCGATGGGTCAAACCGCCGAGAAGATCTTGGCCACGCAACGTTTGGCACAATCAGGCCAATCGATTGATTACCTATTCCGAGAATGCTGCAGTTTCCCGGAAGGTTTCGATCCGATTAATCTACTGCTCGGGGATCGTGTTTTCCTCTTGTATTTCATTCGCGGTATCACCCATGGCAATATCTATGAATTTGCCTTTACTTGCCCGAATGAAGAATGTCAGTCAGTTTCGACTCATACTTATGATCTCAATGAGTTGGCGGGTACTGTCACTTGGGCGAATGAATCTCTTGGTGAAGAACCGTTCCGCGTTGAATTACCTTATCTTACCGCCGCTACGCAGAGGGATGTTTGGCTTTCTATCCGCTACTTGCGAGCTTATGATGCCAATGATATCATGGCAAGGCGAAAGACCAAGGATAAGGTTCGAGTAAGGCCAGGTAGTTCTGTTCGGACTCGCGGTAGCCAACGACCGATGGATGTTGCCGCTCAGCGTCAGCAAAATCAGCAATTGGATGACACGATCACTGAAAATCTTGAGAAGGTGATTGTTAACGTAATGGGTTCTCCTGATCGGTTAAGGATTCGGGAATTTGTGAGCCAGATGCATGCTCAAGATACTGCCACGGTGCGTGAATGGTTGCGGGAACATACTCCTGGTATTGATAACTCAGTTATTGTCGGGTGCCCCGATTGTAACACAGAACACACCGTGGAGCTTCCGATTACGGAAAGCTTTTTTCGCCCATCAAAGCAGTCAAGAATATGAGCGAGCCTGGAAGAACCTGATGGAGCAGCAATTCCAGCTTAAACATCATGGGAAACTAAGCCTCTTTGAACAAGACCAGATGGTTGCTGAAGAACGGGCTTGGTTTCTCAGGAGACTCGAAAAAGAATTCAACGATCGGAAAGAAAAAGAAGACCAACAGATGCGGTCTGCACCGCATCCGAGAACGCCTTCTGTATCTAAACCGTCTATGCCTCGCAGGTAGTAATTCTTCTGGGATCACCTCGTCGGCCAAAAATAGGAATAAGGCCATCGAGGAGATCCCTATGAATAACTGCAGTCTAGGAAATGCACTACCTCGAATCTCTGCCCGAAGAGGGCAGGTCGTTGATTTGAATGTGGATTTCCTACATAATGGTGTACTCGCCGATCCGTACGCGATCCGATTCGTCGAGATCTATAAGACGAGTGTAGCACCACATAATCTTGTCGCAACAATACCGGCTGTCTTGCCCGATGATCCCATATATCCTTCTCCGATATGCCAAGAGCATATCGATGTAGAAACTGGGGTATGTGGCACAGAGCCGACGGAAGAAAGCACTCCAATTGTTGGCAAATACCATTTGCCTTATTCTATTCCTAACGACTTTCAGGTACCGGACGTCTATTTCGATCTTTGGTATTATTTCGCCGAAAGTCCCTGTGGCGAGTTAGGAACGGAAGACGCTGAAGGGTGCGATATAGACGATGAACAATACGATTCTCTTCTTTTGAAATGTTGCCACAGATTCTGGATCTATCCAGATGAGTGGTTTTGTAATGATGGACTTCAGACCGTACGGTTTGGTTTCGAGCCCCTCGACCAGAAATTCTACACTCCAGAGGTGCGGCCTTTGGAAGTTGGTTTGATGCCGCTTCCTTTGTACGACTATAATTTTAATTTGGTCAACCCGTTGATCCCGTTTTTGAGTCCTATGATTTCGATTGAGACGCAGCATTCTGAATTGCTCACCGATAGCGTTTCTGCTCGTATGGGTATTCGCCAGGGATCATATAGATCAAATCCTTATGTTATCCAATATGACCTTGATACTTCCAAGTATCTCAAAGGCACATATAATTATTGGATTACCCTAAACTTGCCGGATGGCTCTACACGGGTTAGTAGGAAGTTCGTTTTTACGATCAACTAAAGGTTGAATGAAAATGAAAACAATTGATTTTGGCCCAAGTCGTTTAGATAGAATTCGTCAATTGACGAATGGGTTGCAAGAAGAAAATGAAGCAGCTTTGTATTTGTTTTTCAGATTATCTCCTGATTTGCTTTCTATCGCTGATGATACTGGTTTTTTTCGGAAAATCAACCAAGCGTGGCAAATGGTTTTAGGATGGTCTAAGGAAGAATTATTGGCCGTTCCTTTCATCAATTTCATACACCCAGACGATATTGAAAAAACCAAAGAAATGATGAAACGCATGAGTGGGCAGGATGTCATTAGATTCCATAATAGATATCAGAGGAAACCTGGTACCGTCAATCTTATTGAAGGTGAGCCAATCGCCGGAGGCAATGATTACGTTATTCTTGAATGGAGTGGAACAGCTTGGCATAATGGATTAACATGTGCTGCGGCACGACAAGTACCACCAACTTGTCTAAATTGTTCAACCTCAGAAGATCGTTTTGGTTGGGCACACAGGCGTGGATTACTTTATGACACCACAAAAAACGGCATTATAAAAGATGACACCACCAAAGACACAGAATAACGTGCCGATTGTTGATGATTGGACAGAATATAAACGGCTTGTTCTTTCAGAACTTGAACGGCTTAACCTAGCCGTAGATAAATTAAATGACAAATGTGCGGAAATTCAAACACATATACTCGCTGAATTAAATAGTCTACGTGAATCTCTTAATGAGAAACTCAACAGTTTAGATAAAGACCATCCGACTATTTTAGACTGCCGTGGGACTGTCCTTGCTTTTAAGCAAGAGGTAGACGGGTTGGAGAAGAAGTTTTTGTTGTATATCAAAGAACAACAAAAAGACTCCACGATTACAAGTAAATGGGGTCTTTGGGCAGCAGTAATTACTATTGTTGGCTCTCTTATTGTATCAATAATCAGTCTTATTATCACAATGGTCAATTCTGTTCATCACCACAGCCCCTAGGTATTTGAGGTGCATGGGTAAATACGATAGTTTTCGCACCAAGACTGGTGGGGGTTGGAAGCAGATTCCAGCCAATAAAATAGCCGCCTGGGTTGAACAAAATTTCGATTTTAAAAACCGAAAAAATGGTGAAGAATACTTAATCTGCGACCCATTCGACGGTGATACTAGATATCGATTTAGTATAAATCCCGAAAAGGGTGTCTGCCATAGCTGGCATGGGGATACCTGGGCTGGCCCGGTAAATCCCAAGTCTAATAGACGAAATTGCTCTGTAGTCAATTTTGTTAAGGTTTATCGGAAATGTTCTTATCGAGAGGCCCTTGCTGAGCTTCTCGGAGCCACGGAAGACCTCTCTGCTTTTCTGCGACCCGAAGGGCGGGTTGGAGCCTCAGAGGCTAAGAGAATAGTCGCCGTGGCCCTTCCTAATGGTGTCGAAA
>Ga0208904_1001969_pt1 | contig 13403 bp, 19 predicted proteins | sample AntAceMetag02UKB_FD_184774 | JGI IMG/M metagenome (GOLD analysis project Ga0208904, IMG submission 184774) | Saline lake microbial communities from Ace Lake, Antarctica - Antarctic Ace Lake Metagenome 02UKB (SPAdes) (version 2) | ecosystem: Environmental > Aquatic > Non-marine Saline and...
AAGCAGCGCGCGGCGGATCTCGGACGTATGAAACGGCTGGAGTCTCTCGCGGAAAAAGAACGCCTCAACGCGAAAGAGATGGCAGATGCTGCTGCGATTATAGCTACACTGGAAGGCCGATACGGCACCCTCGGGATTACTATAGACGAGACGACCGGGCAGATCGACGGGCTGACGCGCGGTATGGGGCGGTTCACGAATCAGATGGCCGAGATGCGGAAGATGGAGCTCAAGATTGCAATCGTCGAACTGAGAGATGAAGTCCGAAAGCTGACGGCCGACCTCGAAAAGACGACCGAATACAAGCTGTTCGATATGTTCCGTGCCGGTGGGGACGAGGCGGCCGCGACGGACATGGTGAAACGCATGAATGCTGCGATCAAGGAAATACATGCAGCGCGGCGGGAAATCGTAGGGCTGGAAGCCGGTGACTTGGAGGCGGGCGGGATAACGCCGAAGCCAGGCGCCCCGGTCGCCGGCTCGGCCGATGCTGAAGGTGAATCGGCCGAGAGTCTGGCCGACCTCAAAAAGGAACTCACGGCGGAACTTCTGGCCGACCGGTTGAGCGCGATCGACGACGCACACGAGCGGGAACTGGCTGCTATCGGCGCGGAGTGGGTCGCGCGGGCTGCCACGATTGATAGGGAGTCGGCCGACGGCCAGGCGATGCTCAAAAAACTCGGAGCAATTATGGCGGCGAGATACCGGCAGGAAGCCCGCGATAACGCGCGAAAGGTCAAGGCTGCGAAGAAAGCAGAGAGCGACGCCAAGACGGCCGCCGATAAACGCCGGGCCGACGCCAAGGCCGACGCCAACACGGACCGCGACGCTGCCAACGACCGGCTCGAAATCAAGACGGACTACGCCGAGCGGATTGCGAAAGCCCGTGCGGCCGGGAAGGACACGAAAGGCCTGGAAAAGAAGCGCGACCTGGCGCTACTGGCAGAGGAACGCAAGCAAGCCATCGCGGCGGCCGGTGGGGACGCCGAGCTTATCGCGGACCTGGAAAAGAAGTTCGATCTCAAAAAGCGCAAGCTGATCGCTGATGCCGTTACCATCCCGCCCACCGACACACCCGCCGCTGGCACGGGCGCGGCGAAGGGTACGTTCTCTGCGTTCGAGGCCGCGCGGTTCGGCGGTGGCACTGCGGCCGAACGCACGGCGAACGCGACCGAACTGACGGCGAGCAACACGAAATCGTTACGGAACGCCAGCGGCTCGGTTTTCGCATAGGAGATATATGGCCACACACGAACTATGGGAGAGCCGCGAACTCAGCCGGGGCGATAACGCGGCCGGCCGTCGTGTCTATCACGTGTCGGCTATCGCGTCTGAAGTTCAGGCGATTACGGACGTTCGCGCCGAAGCCCCGACCACGTGGAGCAACGGGTCGCAAACACTGGTTCGGCAGACCGTGGGGGTCGAACCGACCGGCTACCAGATGTGGCGCGGTACGGTGCCATATGGGCTCAAGGAAGCAGACCCCGCTACGGGTGAGAAGACCGTCGACTTCGATACGACCGGCGGGACGATCCACACGGCGTATAGTTTGGCAACGCACGAGAATAATCCTGTCGCGGCGGACTACAAGGGCGCGATTAACGTCGACGATCAGAACAATGTGCAGGGCGTCGATATCACGTCGCCCGTGTTTTCGCTCTCGGAGACCATCTACGTTTCTAACGGTGATATGAGCGCCGCGTTCAAGACGTATCTATACGAGCAGACCGGGACGGTCAACAACGCCGCGTATACACTCCAGGAGATTACGTTCGCTCAGGGTGAGTTGCTGTTCATGGGGGCGCGTGGGTCGCGTCGCGGCACCGAAGACTGGTCGCTGACGATGACCTACGCGGCGCAGAAAAGCGCGACACTCACAATCGGCGGATTCACGGTAACTAAGTATGGCTGGGAATATCTCTGGGTTCAAACGGCGCAGGAGAAAAACGCGGCGGGGGAGAAACTGATCCCCGTCGTCAAGTCCGTCCACGTCGAGCAGATATACCGCGAGACGAACTTCGCTAACCTGGAGCCGTAGCCGATGGCCGATCCGTTTCGCACAGTCCGGGCGGGGGATGCGCTCCAGATCCCCGCGCAAGCCTACAACGCGTTCGTCGGCGCGGCGAAGGATTACATGGCCTCGCGCCACGGGACGAAGACAGGCAAGCGCGACGCGGGAACGGCGGGGCTATCGTTCGTGCAGAATACGACGGCGACAACGCTGGACCGGTTCGATTCGGCGTTGGTTGACGGTGTGATATTCGAGCCGACGACGGAAGAGAGTTTCAGCACGTTCCAGCGTCGGTTACTTTTCACCGTTACCGACGTTGCGGCGGGCGCGATCGAACCGCTGGCCGTGATGTATGAACCGATAGCCCCCGACGAGATCGGCCGCGCGTGGGTCAACGGCCCCGCGCCGGTGCGGATCGTCGGCGTGGCGGCTGCGGCACTGGGCGGATACGCGATCCCGTCAAATGACGCGTTCTACGTTGAGGAGTCCACACGCGGGCAGGCGCGTGTGCTGTATCGTCAGACGGCCGGGGGTCTCGGCTGGGGCGTCGTGAACCTTGGCGACGGCGCGTCGGGTCCGTGGATCGTCGAGGCCGACGTGGCGATGACGGCCGACGACACGGGATACGCGGTGACGCTCTACGGTGCGTCGGCTGCGTTGGCCGCGACTGTCTACCGCGCGCCGGGGGTGTATATACCCGCCGGTGCGCACGGTCTGCTGACGTATGGCATGGACGGCGAGACGTATATGCACCCGCTGAAACCGCCCGTCGAACCGTCCAGCACGGAAGGGATTGATCCCGGCTGGGAATGGAAAGACGCGAACGGCGCGAATAACGTCGGCGTAACAATGGACGTGTATATGGACGCCGCCGGCGCTGGCGGGGCCGGAGCCGCATGGGAGACGGTTGTTGTAGATTCCTGGGGTCGCTGGCAGAAGATCGGCGAGCCCTCGACACCGACGCCGACCCCGACGCCTTCGCCGTTCACACCGACGCCGACGCCGGTTACACCGACCCCGACCCCGACGCCGGGCACGGCGTGCTCGGGTTGCGTTGCGACGTGCTGCATCGACTACGGGACCGGGAGCATAACGGTCGACCAGGTCGAGGACCAGTGTATGTATATTGGTTCGGATTCGTATGGCGACTGGCGGCTGTATCTCAGGGGCAACCGGTGGGCTGTGAGCGTTGTTCGTCCGACGGGCGTTGGCAGCCTGTATGATTCCGCATCGCATGCGACGTGTCCGTTTGAGGGTTCGTATCCGCACACGTTCGGTTCGAGCAGTCCGGCGACGGTAACCGTAGCGCAGGGCGACTGCCCGACACCGACGCCGACTCCCGTGACGCCGACGCCGACACCGACGCCGACTCCCGTGACGCCGACGCCGACACCGACGCCGACGCCGACACCGACGCCGACGCCGCCGCCCGCAACACCGACACCGACGCCGACACCGACTCCGACGCCGACATGCTACGCCACCTTCACGGACCCGTTTACCTATACCGAAGACCCGCTCTCTACCAACTTCACCATCATACAGAGTGTAGGCGACGATCTGCGTGCAACGGGCGCCGTGTGCGCAATGAGCATCGCCAGCGACAACGCAACCGATTACTCTGCCGTGTATCAGAACGAGCCCCTGTGCAAGGACGATCATGCAGCGGAATTGTCGGGGCTTGATTTCCAAACGTGTAATGTTGCGACTAAGCTGCGCATCTTCATCAATTCCGATCAGGGCGACTGGCGCAACGACTGCTTTGTCACGACGTGTTCGCAAGACGACATGATAAAGATCGGAAAGTATCGTGGTGCTGTTTATACCGAACTTGATAGCGACTATTTTGGTGGGACGATTAACAACCCAGACGGTGTGCGGATCGAATACGACGGCACGAACATTACCGGATACATTGAAAACAGTGGATGGGAGCAGCGTGTGCAGGCTGCCCATTCCGTGTATGCGGGCGGTCGCATTGTCGGATTCCAGATGGTCGGCCGCGAATCGGTGACGCCCAAGACGATCACCTGTGACAACTGGCGCTCAGATCAGGACGTGTAACATGCAACCTACCGATACCGCAACCGACCCGCGCACCGAGGAAGTATGGGTGCCCGTCGTCACCGCCTGGAGCGACGACTTAGGCAGCCTTGAGAATCGCGCGGACGTTCCCGCCGACATTCGTGTTCGCATTCGCAGCGCGTTCGTCATAGACGAGAACCCCGCGTCCGAGCGCTACGGGCTACCTGTCCACGCCATCGTCTGCGTGCTATCCCGGCCGATCGATGTCGCACGTATTCCGAACCGCATTGCGCCCAAGGACGTCCCCCCCGCCGAGGTCGCCATGTTTCACGCATCGCAGGCGAACTGCCTGGCCCACGTCGAGCGCACGTCGCCGCTCGCCGAGCGGAGCGCCGCGTGGCGAGAACGTATGGCCGACGCGCTGGCCCCGCTGACCGATCGCGCGCGCGCGGCGCTCATGGATAAGCTCCACGCCGCCAGCCAGCTCCCCCCCGACCTCACCCTACAGATCGCCGAGGACTTGAATGTCGCCGACATTGAGATCACTACTGTCGCCGTCACCCGCTGAGACGCCGGACGCCCTGCCGTATTGCCGCGACCGCGTCCGAACGGTCGGCGCGTCGAAATGCTGTGGCGCGACCTATGAGTGCGCCCGACACGGGCGCGTATCCGCCAAGCGATGCGGGGCGTGCGTGAAGCCGACCATCCTCATTGTCCGCCGCAAGGGATACCGAAAGCACTTCACCGATACGGCCGAAGCAAAACTCCGCGCCGCCGGATGGGATGTAACCGAGACGACGGACGGCGGGACGAAGGCGCTACAGAAACGGATACTCGACAAGCGCCCGGACGTCGTCTTGCGCTGGGAGGAACACGGCACGCTGTTCGTTTCTGATCGCTGGCGGGAGTTCGTCGCGTGGTGTTACCAGCAAGACGTCTGCCCGCTGTCGATCGACATGGGGTATTTCAGCCACTACAAGTCGGTTATCGTCGACCGATACCGGCGCGAAGACGCGGCCAGTATGATCGGCCCGGAACTCGACGGGATGCCAACGACGGTCGACTGGGGGCACGCCACCGAATATCGCGACGGTCTGCTCCGCGCATGGGACGCCGCCGAGGATCCGGTCGATGATCTGGAACCGGGATACGTTCTGCTGATGCTCCAGTTCTCGTCGACGCTCGCACGGCCGGAGTTCCGTGCGCACGATATGACCGCATGGGCCGAGAAGGCGTGCGGGGTTCTTCGCGCCGCCGGCCGCCGGGTAGTAATGAAGGCCGGTCCGGTCGGTCCGTATCCCGACATCGACGGCGTGCCGTGCTACTCCGCGAAGAAACCGCGCCCGGTCGCGCCTGGGCTACAGGTCCGCGTCGACCCCGACCTAAACGTCCGGCTCATGCGCCACGCTTCGCACGTCGTCACGCTGACGTCGAGCGTGACGAACGAAGCGGTCATCTGCGGCGTGCCGGTAACGGCGTGCGGCCGGTCCTGGTTCACCGGGCTCGGCGTATTCCACGAACCGCCCGACTGGTCGGGCATCGTCGACGTTCCGACCGTCGATACCGCCCGTCGTGCGCAGTGGGCAAGTTGGTGGATCGACCGCCAGGCCCCGCCCGCCGACGCGCCGCGTCTGATCGCGCGCCGTCTGGCGGAATGCCGCGCAGAACCGTATGACTATGCGGGGCTCTACGGGACGCTCTACGCCGATGACTCCCGGTATGGGGGCCGATACCCCCGTATCGCCGCCGCGCTCCGTCTCGCGCGCCACACGGGCGCGCAAAGCCTGCTTGACGTGGGCTGCGGGCGGGGCTGGCTGGTCGCCGACGCGCTCGACGCCGGGCTACGTGCCGAAGGCGTCGACGCGGCGGTCCCGCCGAACGCCGTAACCCCGGCGATTACGCAGGGCTCGGCGCTTGATCTGCCGCACGAAGACGATACGTTCGACGCCGTGGCCATGCTCGATATGCTGGAGCATCTGCGCGAAGACGACGCGCGGCTGGCGGTTGCCGAAGCCGTGCGCGTCGCGCGGGTCTGTTTGGTCGTATCGGTCGGGCTCGCACCGGCCGCGTGGCCATCGCCTGCGGGCTGGCCGAATCTTCACAAGACGGTTCGACCGATTGCGTGGTGGCGCGGGGTGCTCCGCGCCCACGGCCTGCGCGTGACGGATCACGACGGGATAATACTGGGGATGCTACACGATGGCTAAGGATTTCACCGTGCATGGGCTGACGAACCCGCCGACCGGGAACTCAGACTCGCGCCAGGTGCTTGCGTGGATCGCAGACTGCCAGTGGGTAATACTCGTCAAGCTGGCCGATGCGCACGAGCGCGGCTGCGAAGTCGGGCAGCAAAACGCGGCGCAGATTACCGAGCAAGCGCGCACGAGCGCAGAGGCACGCCGTGTTCTGCTTGAGGCCGCGGTGACGCGGGCGGCCGAAGCGGTGATGGCCGACGTGCGGATACGGGGTCGGTGGCTTCGGTTCGGAATCGGGATCGGTCTTGGGGTTGCGATATTCCTCAGCAGCGCGGGCGCGTTGCGTCTGATGGGGCTGTTCGGTGGGTAACGCAACGGGCCGGGGCGGGGGAATCGGAAAAAGAAATCCGATTTTATGCTGGACAACACGTTACAATACGTTACAATAGCGCACATGGAAGCACAGGGAACACGAACAGGGAGACGGACGATGGCACAAGAATGGAAGCACGCACCGAGTATCGAGACGCTTGAACGCTGGATGGCTGACGGTATCGCCGAAGCCACGGACGGATGTCGAGTCGAGCCGGACGGATACTGCGAGCATAGTTGTCCGTCGTGGCTTCTGGAACTCGGCCTGATCTGACCCGCCGCACAGACTCAGGGAGACGAACGATGCAGGCCGAACCCCGCACGCACGCCGCTACCTTCCACACGGACGCGCCCGGTATCTGTGACCGGTGTCCGCTTCGCCCGCTATACTGTCCGCGATGCTCGGCGGATATGCCCGCGAACAAGGAGGCTACCGATGCTGATCGAACTTGAAGCCGTCTGCGAAGTCCAGCCTGTCGTTACTGTCGAACAGAATTTCATGGAACTCGACTGCCCCGGCGTGATTACGATCCGCCTGGACGACGTCGGCGAGGAACTCCGGCAGATGATGGACGTGCCGCCGGATACCGAGCACCGTTCGCTCTGGGATGAGTTCGAGCTGGCGCCGGTGCTGCCGGACGAACACGGCGAGATCAAGCTGTCGCTGGTCAGGCGCGATACGTGCGATCCCGGCGCGGTCTGGTCGCGACTCCACGCCGTCGAGATGAACCTGCGCACGCTGGCACAATCGCTGACCGGGAGCACTGCTTCCCTCTGTCGGCAGCTCGCCGGTGAAGTGTTCCAGATCACCAACGGCGCGCCGCTCTAATCCAGGAGGAAACCGATGCGAAGAACGTATACGCCTCGCGAAGTTGCTGAACTGATCGGCGTCAACGTGGCCACGATCCGTAGGTGGATACGGGCCGGAAAAGTTCACGCGGTGCGCGTGGACGATACGAACCCGCAGGGGATGTATTTGATCTCGGCGAGCGAAGTTGACCGGCTGGCCGGGGGAGCGAAGCATGAAACTTGACAAAGCGATTGACCTTGACAAAGAATGGGGCGGTGAAGGCTGGGCTGTGTGGGCTGGCGACAAACGCAACGCATGGTATCCCGTGCAACGCCACGCGGGCCGTTATACCTCCCACATGAGCGAATTGATGTCAGAGACCGCTTGGACGCACGCCCGCATCGACGCCTACGCATCCGACAACTGGGAGCCGAAGACGCCGGAGCCCGCCGAGGCCGAGTGGGAGCGGCTGGCCGAGGAAGGAGACGGGCATGAGTAACACAAGAGACCTGGGCCCGCTACTCGACAGGATGCACGAGGAACTCAAGGACGATCCTGAGTATCTTCGTACGCAGTTGCAGAACTCGCTTGATGCTGAGGCTATTATACGTGTCACGCTGACGAAGTTCTTTGTTGAAGAAGCGGAGATGCGCGAGCGTAAATTTGAGTTTGTGAAGATGTCAGAGCTAGCAAAAACACTGGCAGCCGAACTCACAACCCTGCGCGCGATGAAGGCGCGGTTGGAGGATGATGGGCTGATTACCAAGTGCGCAACTCGAAGCTACCCCAGTATCACGGAAGACTTGATTGCATTCCGCGCCGCCGTTCTGGCCGAGGACAGTAGGAAGCCTATATACGATCCGGATGGCGACTGTTGGCTGTGCTGGAAGGAAAGAAAAACCTGTGACGATTCAGCCCTCGGTTGCGGCCGATGCGGAAAGCCAACGTGCTCCAGTCATCTTGTTAAGCACCCTGATCTGGACCTGATCTGCACTGCATGTGCCGCCGTTCTGGCCGAGGAAGGAGGCGGGGCATGACAGCGATAACTGAGATCACCAAAGAGCGCGACGCCCTGCGCACCGAAGTCGCAAGCTTGAGGGCCGAGGTCGAGAGGATGTCAGACGCGACATCCAATGGCTTCTGGCGCAGGGAGTGGGAGGCGCTACAGCGGAACTTGCGTTCTTCTGACGACACACACGACTTTCTGCGTAGCGAGATTGAACGCACCGAAAGGGATATCAAACGCCTGCGGGAACGGCGCGCCCGGATCGAGGCGGCGCTGGAGGATGAATCCAGTATGACCGTGATTGCAGACGATCGTTCGTATTTCGAGCCCGGCGGCTGCAACAATACGAAGCTTTTATTGGGGTGTATGGAAGACTACCGCGATGGCATTCGCGCCGCCATCCTAACCGCCGACGATACCGCAAGCGTGACTGAGGAGGATCACGATGCTTGACACATGGGAAGACGTCGACGCGGTGCCAGTGGTGCCGTATTACCCGGTTGGTGAGATCCGATACGGTCCCGGAGTCAGAGAGTCCGGCGCCCGCTCAACCCTCCGCACAGGCGATCAACTCGTCTGCGTGGGCGAGGCTCGTGAGTGGTGGCAGGTCGTAAAGCATCCTCTATGGAAAGGAATCCAGAAAGGAACGGGGCATCTCGCTACCCACGTCGGGTTCCTTGCCTACTGGAAAGAGGCGGATCAGTGGCTTGTGGTCGAGGCGCTGGGCGGCAAGAAGGTCGAATACGTCCCGCTGAGTTTCTATATCCCGGGTCTGGACGACGGGAAGAAACACGTCAAGGTGCAGCGGAGCCATATGTTCGTGATGCGGCCCCATTGGCCACTGTGCGCTTATGGAGACGGCTACGATCCATCCACGGCCTATGACGAATCGCGCCACCTGTGCGCCACCAAGGCCCTCAACTACGCCGTGCGCAAGTATGGGATCGACTACCCCACGAGGTCGCTGGTGCGTATCGCCATGATGAAGGTCTTCGGCTTCGCACGCAAGATCACAAACCCGGTGTTCTGTTCGCACCTGTGCGCGGAGTCACTCCGAGCAGGCGGCGTCGAGGTCGAGCGGGATCTGTTCCGCAAGACCTTGAGCAGCCCTGGTGCGGTGGCGAACGCTTGCGAGATGGTGGCCTGTCTCTGGCACCCGAAGGAGAACGCATGAAGAAAGACCGCATTGGTATCGAACTACGGCTGGTTGGCTGGGATAAGCTGTCGGATGCCGCGCGCGCTGAATGCATCGCAGCGGTGCGCGAATGGATAGACGGTGTCGATACGTTCCTCGATGGCTACGCACACAACGCGACGTTCACACATATGTTTCCGAAACCGAAGGCGTGACAACTGAAAGGACGTAACGAAATGGCGAAGACAAGACCTCGGAAGGATGGCTCTGGCGGTGGCAAGGGCGGCGGACTCGGCACGAACAAGAAGCCTTGTCCTGCGGGCGGCCCCGGCAAGGGGCAGGGCGGCGGCAAAGGCAAAGGGACGAATCGGTAGATGACAACAACTGAAAGGACGTGAGGTATGAAGCGTCCCGCAGAACGAGGAGACGACGATGAAAGTTGACGCTGCTTGCGAGCGCGATACACAAGCCGGAGGTCTCGGCGAAGCCGTCAACTCGGCGGGAGACTACTACCGGCACTTCGCCGACAATCCTGATGGCGACTTGTTCTTTATAGTATCGGACGGCGGCAAGACCGACAAGCTGCACGACGACAATTGGCGTCCCATGCACGAAGGAGGCGACGATGCCGACGGATAACGACGTCCGAAGTATCTGCGCGTGTATTCCCGCCGAGCTCCGATGGATGCGTGCCAAGGCGCTATTCACCGTGGATATATCCGAAGACCCCTGCCCGGCGTGCAACGGTGCCGGTATGTTTCCGACCGACTCGATCACGCTCTGCCCTCTATGTCAAGGATTCATGGAAGTCCCGCGCCGACTCGCCGACTGGTATCTTGCCGAAGTCGACCGCGCACGGTCGGATGAATCCGCGAGGTCGCTCCCCTCGGCAGCGCGACGCCACAGTCGGATCTCACACGGACCGCGATACGGGGTGCGCGCGGAACGGACGCAGAGATTCTCTGGTAGCCCGGAGTGCGTATGAGTGATACGCGATTCGACAAGTCATGGGCCGTCCGATGCGATATCCGTAAGTGTAGCATCGCGGCCGTCGGGCAGTTCATTGCCCGGCATTATCTCGGGAAGCCACCCGCAGTAGTCCTGTTGTGTCTGGTTATGACTTGCGATACCGAGCCGGTGGGCTGCATTGTGTATGCTGCCCCGCCGCGAGAAACGGAAACGAGATACGGTGGGAAAACGTGGGAACTCGCTCGATTGTTTATTGAGGATTCCGTTCCTGCAAACGCCGAAACGTGGCTCATTGCTCAGAGCATCCGATATATCAAGAAGAACATACCGGGCGTTCGTTTTCTCGTAAGCTACGCGGACCCGTCTGCCGGACATTCAGGCACAATCTACACGGCCGCTAACTGGACTCGTGACGGGCGGACTGACGAAGGCCGGAAAACACCCCGGTCTGATTACGTCGATGCTGATACTGGGCAAAAGTATGGGCGCAAGTCGCACATTCCGGACGGCGCACGTATCGAGAGAATCCCCCGCATTTCTAAGGCCCGATTTGTGTATACGTTACAGCGAGGTAAGCGTAAGCGCCGCCCCGCACGGGTCGCAACTTCCCTCTGGGACACGAAACAGCAATGAATCCGAAGATATTCCCGACCATCCTGGCCGTCCTCGACGTGTGCGCTGCCGCTGTCTACGTGCCCACCGGCGACTGGCGCAGGGTAGTCTACTGGCTGGCCGCGGCCGTTCTGACGACCGTCGTTACGTGGTAGTTTTTTTCTGGACTATGCCGCCGCCGGCGGTATAATGCATCCTCACAGGGAGACGGAAATGCAAACGCTCACCTATTCGTCGATGGCCTGCGCACGCCGATGCCTGCGCCAGTATTACTATTCGCACGAACTCAGACTCCGCGCAACGCGGAACGCCGCCGCACTGCGGATCGGATCGGCCATCCATGACGGGCTCGCTCTACTGGCCGAAGGCGTCGTGCCCTCCGCCGCAATCAACGCGATGATACTCGGATACGACGAGAGCCCCGACTCGGATCCATACGAACAAGTCATCGTCGCTACGCTGATCGCCGGCTACGCCTGGCGCTACGGCAACGACGACCTCGAATATGTCGAGATCGAAGAACCGTGGGCCATGCCGCTCGTGAACCCGGATACGGGCCGCGCCTCTCGAACCTGGGGGCTCGCCGGCAAGCGGGACGGGATCGCTACCAACGGGGCCGGACGGACGTTCGTTGTCGAACACAAGACATGCTCCGAAGACCTCGGCCCGGATTCCGACTACTGGCTCAGGCTCCGCAACGACCAGCAGATTTCGCTATACGTTCTGGCCGCACTCCATCAAGGGCTGGCCGTCGAGGGCGTTATCTACGATGTGATTCGCAAGCCCACAATCCGTCCGCGACAGATTCCCCTGCTCGATGACGACGGATTCAAGGTCGTTTTCGACGACGATACCGCCGAGCGTATCCTGCTGAAGTCCGGCAAGCCGAGGCAGTCCGCCGGTGAGGGTATGACGCTACAGGCGCGTGTCGAGACGCCCGAAGAATACGGTGCTCGGCTTCTGGCCGATATCGAAGAGCGCCCGGACTTCTACTACGCGCGCCGCGAGGTGCCGCGTCTGGACGATGACCTCGAAACGTGCGCCCTCGAATGCTGGCAGCAGGCGAAGATGCTCACTGACTGCCAGCGCCACGGGCGATGGTTCCGTAGCGTCGGCCGGAATACCTGTTCGTTCTGCGACTACGCCACGATCTGTCTGCAATCTCTGACCGTTGATCCTGACTCGCCGCCGGCGGGTTTCGAGATCATCGACGATCCCCACCCCGAACTCAGTCAGGAGGACAACGCCGACGCCGAATCGTAACGACCCCCCGTGAAACTCTGATAGACAGGAGATGCACAGAATGAAACGTATTGACCAAATCGCAATCGTCAGATGGATGGACGAGAATAAGGAAACCGCAGAACGCACGTCTGCCAGAGCACTGGTGGACATGATCAAAAAGGATACGGGCGTTACGGCCAGGTCCAGCCAGGTCGGCGGCATCCGGCACGACGCCGGTATTACCCCGCGCGGATTCTCTGGAGCGGACCACGGCCAGGCGCTCACACGCATCGAAGCTCTCGAATCGAGGGTCAGTTACCTTGAACGTGAGCTTGCTGTTGCCCAGTCCGAAGACGACGTGCAAGCGTAACACAGACAGGAGACTCACCGTGAGTAAACCCCCCACACGAAAACGCAGTATGCTATCGTTCTCGAAAGCCGCACCGCACGTCGGGCACCGCGTCGTTCTCTTCGGTCCCGGCGGTGTCGGCAAAACAAGCCTGGCCGATCTCGCTCCCGGCCCCGTCGCTTCGTTCGACCTCGACGATTCGCTCGCCGTCCTGCAACCGGAGAACACTCAGCGTATCGACAACGTCGAAACATGGGACGAACTCCGGTCTTCCCTGAACGGCGACGGATGGGATGACGTCAAGACGCTCGTGATCGACAGCGGAACGCGGGCCGAAGAACTCGCCGTCGCATGGACTATCGCGAACGTCCCGCACGAGAAGGGTATCGGTATCAAGCGTATCGAGGATTACGGATACGGTAAGGGATACCAGCACGTCTACGATACGTTCCTGCTACTGCTCGGTGACCTTGACCGGCATGCGCGGGCAGGACGCCACGTTATCCTCGTCTGCCATGACTGCACGGCTACCGTGCCGAACCCGCAGGGCGAAGACTGGACGCGCTACGAACCGCGACTCCAGTCGCCGAACTCCGGCAAGGCGTCCATTCGCTTGCGCACTCGCGAATGGGCTGACCACGTGTTCTTCATCGGATACGACGTCGACGTCAAAGACGGCAAGGGCCGGGGTTCCGGGACACGAACGCTCTGGCCG
>Ga0208904_1001970_pt1 | contig 13393 bp, 25 predicted proteins | sample AntAceMetag02UKB_FD_184774 | JGI IMG/M metagenome (GOLD analysis project Ga0208904, IMG submission 184774) | Saline lake microbial communities from Ace Lake, Antarctica - Antarctic Ace Lake Metagenome 02UKB (SPAdes) (version 2) | ecosystem: Environmental > Aquatic > Non-marine Saline and...
TATAAAATTAATAGAAAGAGGAATAACTGCAAATCAAATATCTAAAAGAAAATTAATTAATATTGGAGTAATGACAGCATATAGGTGGAAAAATAAATATTGTTCGCAAACGAATGATTAAGCGTTGTAACCTCTACGGAGTGAAATATACAAGTTCGCAATAACCGAAAAGTATATAAACCCTTTTTGGCTCTATATATCATGGAAAACAAAAACCAAAACAATGACTTAAAGGTCGGGGATGAGAATCCTGTCAACAGAACATCTAGAAAAGAAATGGTTGAAGCAATCAGTGTTTCGGCAATAACTAAACACCCAAAGTTTAGTGAATTCTCTGACCGAGAAGTTGAAGAACTTTTCACAGAAGGACAAGATGTAGGATTAATTCCTGTCAACAGAACATCTGAAATAAATGGACTTTCTTCTATTGAAGAAAGGTTAATCTGGTGTGAGGCGTATATAAAAATACTTCTTGAAAAGAAAGACGAATCCGAAGCAATGCACATCTTAGATGGCAAAGACATCTCCGAGATGAAACAAAGATTAACTAAATTAGAAGGGGCTAACTAAAATGGCAAAAATATGCATGTGTGATGTCTGCTATAAAGTTGGCAAACTAACAGAAGCTGCTTATAAAATAGGTAGAAAATCTGCTAGTCAAAAGGTCGCAATAGATGTTTGCGAAGAGCATAAAGGCGTGTTTGATGGAATGGATGTCAAACAAGCACTAAATAAAGCTATAGAAATATATAGTGAATAATACTCATTAATTTGAGAGGAGGAGGGTTCATGAATCTTAATGGTTTTTGTTTTCCTCCCTCCTTCTTAATTTTTGAAACACATTTAACATGAGACCAATAAAAGAAAAAGGAAAGAAAGTGAAAGCAAAACCTCTACCAGTAGAGATTAACCAAGATGAGTATGTAGAACTTCTAAAGGTAACAGAATTTATGCACCACAAAGTAGCTTTTATGTTAGGCTTTGAATCTGGATTAAGGATCAGCGAAATAGTAAATCTAAAGAAATCAGACTTCGATTTTGGGAATAAACAAATAAGAGTAAATATGGGTAAAAACTCTAAGGATAGAATAGTTAGTTTACCTTTGTCATGGCAACCTCAACATATTAATTACATACCGATTAAGTGCCAACAGAGAGCATTACAAAAAGCATTTATCAAATCGGCAATCATTACTGGTCTAAAAGCAAAGAAACCTAAGATTCACTTCCATTCATTAAGACATGGATTCGCAACTGAATGTGTAAGGTCTGGAGTTGGCTTAGCAACACTTCAAGGATTACTTGGGCATGAAGATTTAGCAACAACTACAATTTATGTTAATCTTTGCCCAGCAGAAAGGGTTGAAGAAGTAAGAAGTAAATTTGGGAATAGGAAAAAATGATAAATCCAAATGATTTGGCGGTTATTGCATTAATATTATTTAGTTTTTTATGTGTTTATACTGCTGGACTTCTTATATTAAGAAGAAAATATAAACACGACGCATTAAATGTCTTAGACGAGGTGAAGAATGTTAATTAACGGTGAGTGCTTAGAAGAGATGAAAAAACTATCAGACAAATCTATTAATTTAATCCTTTGTGATTTGCCTTATGGTACTACTGCGTGTAAATGGGATACTGTAATACCATTTGATAAACTTTGGGAGCAGTATGAGAGAATAATAAAAGACAATGGAGTTATTGCATTATATGGTTCACAACCATTTACAAGTGCGTTGGTAATGAGTAACATAAAATTATTCAAACATAATTGGGTATGGGACAAAAAGAGAGGAGTTGGACATCTATTAGCAAAAAAAAGACCGATGATGTGTACTGAAGATATTCTAATATTTTATAGGGATTTGAATAAAAGAAAGAGTCAAGTTACCTCTTTTATAAAATTAAGAAGATATTTTAAAAGTATTCTGGATGAAATAAATTTACCCAAAAAGGAAATTATAAACAAAGTTGGACAACGAGTAGACCATTGTTTTAGACACGATTCAACGCAATGGGATTTATGCACAAAGGAAACATACGAAGACATAACAGAAAAATTTGGCATAAATAATTTTAGTGTTTTTAGGGAATACGAAGACATAAGAGAAGAATATAATACAGAAGAATTAAAATTTAAAGATGTAGTCTATAACCCGCAGATGAGACCAAGAGACAATCCAAGATTGAGTAAGATGGGAAAGTTTACCAAAACAACATATGGAGATTTAGAAGAATTTGAAGGTGAGGTATTGACAGAAAGATACCCAATAAATCTAATCTCTTTTGATAAGTCGGGACATAAGGATATGTTGCTACACAATACACAAAAGCCCGTAGCCTTAATGGAATACTTAATTAAAACATATTCAAACGAAGGAGATTTAGTTTTAGATAATTGCATGGGTTCTGGAACAACTGGAGTAGCTTGTGTTAATTTAAACAGGGATTTTATTGGAATGGAACTTGATGAAAAATATTTTGAGATAGCTAGTGAACGTATCAACGACGCATTACATGAAAATGACGGAGTTGATGAAAAATGAGTAAACATTTAGGACAAGGATGTGGAAAAGACATTGGTGGCTGGTCTTGTGGAGAATTCCTTGAAGAATATGAAGATGAAGATGGTCGAGGAAGAGGCCAATACTATTATTGTGAAGAATGTCGTGCTAAATTTGAACAAAATGATATTAAAAATGAATGCCCATCTTGTGGAAGACATCACATGATACATCGAGATAATAAAAAAGTATGTCTAGACTGTGGAGGAGTCTTTGTAGAAAGATGAATTCAAAAGAAGCAGTAGAACGAATGAAGGAAATTGAAAAATCAGGAAAAGTTATAGGGTTCTATACAAATGACACTAATGACCCAATAGAGTGTGGGGTAACAGATAAATTAGAACAAGAAGTCAAAGACCTCTACGAAAAGTTTAAGGATGGATGCGAGAAAAATTGGTTATGGGGAACTGAATATGTGCAATGCGGTTGTGGTGGAACTCCTGAATATCTTTGCCCAAACTGTAAAGAAATAAAAGAGGTATGGGAGAGGATTAAATGAAAAGATTCAAATGTGTAGATTGTAAAAGAATATCAGAACAAGATGATAAAGTAGTAATGGTTAGATGTGCTTGTGGTGGAGCAATGCAAGAAATAGATTCCAAAGATAAGCCACTGCAAACATTAATGAACATTTGTCAACAAAATAAATGTGCTACATGCCCATTGAGAGATGTGGAATGTTTTGGGAATTATTAAAATGAAAGTAACATGCGATGACAGAGAACCAAAGTCAATGGATATGATAGCTCTAACAGTTGGCGGTATTGAGTTCGAAAGAAAACGACTCAAGACCGGTGATTATGTTTTGGGAAACGTATGTATAGAAAGGAAGGCGATAGATGACTTCTGTGCCAGTATATTGGATGACCGGTTAACTAACCAAGTGGCTAAAATGAAAGAATCATTTGAGCATATCTATATCCTTGTGGCTGGAAGAATCAAAGACAGAACATCAGACATTCATGAAAACTGCATCCTAGGAAAGATGGCATCTATATTAGTAAAGCACAAAGTATCAATCATAACAGTAGATGATGAATTTCAATTAGTGTACCTTATGAAAAGAATCTTTGAACGACACCAGGAGGAACTCAAATGATAGAATATAGAGCAGCACAAACTGTAATTGTAATATTTGCATTAATTGGAGCATTCTTTACAGGAAATCTATTGCATGAACTAAGCCACAGAAATGATTTCAAAGACCTTGTTGATAGTGATTACATTTGTCTCCTAGACTTAAATGAAGGATTTGCATATTACAGATTTCATGCAGTTGGAGAAAACTTTAGAACAATACTTAGCATGACAACATATTCAGAAGTAAAAGCATACACTGCACAGATTATTATGTATGTACTGATAGGATGGGCATTTATAGTGGTGAAAGGAAGTAAAGAAAAATATGAGTAAATTTAGAGTAGGAGACAGAGTTCGACGAAACGTTGAAAGTATGGGTGATATCTTTCAAGCAATACTAAAAGATACTGGAAAAAGTAAAGATGATATCTTTATTATTAAGGGGTATAGAGGTGGTGAGTGGGCTTCTTGGTTTTTTGTTGAAGGCTCAGAACAACATACTGATGATAATTGTTGGGCACTTGCTGAAGAGAAATCTAGTACAGTTTTAACTGCTGATGAACTTTTAGAATACATCAAAACAAATGGTACAACAAAAGTTAGGACTACTAAAGGATGGAAAAATATTCCATGTAATACGATTTTGTTTTTTGATAAATATAATGATGAAGACTATATAAAATCGAATTCAAATAAAAATGAACAATATAATTATAACTTTGATTATATATGGGGAAGTTTTTGGCATGACAATTACGAAGGAAAATTCAAATTAATTGAACCAACATCTCCTAAAGAAAAACTCATTGAAACGAAGATGGAAGAAGATGAGATAAAACAAATCCCAAAAGCAATCTTAAAAGAAGCTAACAAAGAGATTCTAGAAGAAATTGCAGACAAGCAGAAAGAAGAAGCAAAAGCTTATTTGAGAATCAAGTATGAGAGAAAAGCAGAACTTGAAAAAGAAACTGAAAAGGCTAGAACAGAACTTGATAGCATAGTTAAGGATTTGGGAATAGTACCAAAAAAGTAATAACACAAAACAATTTATTTTTTTTTATTTTTTATATCTTCAGCATATCCCCTTTACTAACCACAACATTCAACCATCCTCTATACTCAGCAGGACCAGTGCTTTTATTGACAACATATGATGGCTTAAACTTTCTCCCAAAACCCTGAAGGTCAACTTCAATATTCTTCTCATTCAGATTACAATAAGTACAATACAAATCATACATCTTTTGTTTGGAAACCAAATTTCCATCTTCTTGAATACAGCATTGGCTCTGAAAAGCAGAAACAGTATTGCCACTCCTCTTCATTATCTTCTCAACATCTTCCCAATGCTGACACTTAGAAAATTTATTATTTTTTATTAATCTTTGAAAACCTTCAATAGACCAATTCAATATTCCAGACAGCTGCTCTTCTGTGGTCAACTCAATATCCAAAGATTTATTCGTTTTCACATTATCCTTATCAAACATATTGTCAAATTCAAATGTAATAAACTTATCATAATAGGAACTAGGGTCATCAATCGTCTTAGGTAATGGCATCTTATTAGTAGCAAAAACTAACTTAGCATAATTAATAAATTTGTATGGAGTCTGGTTCTTAGCCTCAGCGGGAATTAAGCTTCTTCCCAAAAGTCTCTTAAACATCACAGTGCTTTTCAAATCTGTGGCATCTAGTTCATCGTTGATATTTAACAACTTGCCTGCTAAATTGTTTGAAGCAAAACGATTACTAATGATGTCATGAAAATCAACAGCACTGGTATTATCCTTTCCAACAAACTTTTCCATCACAGTCAAAAATAAAGTCTTTCCTGAGTGCTTAGGACCAATTAGCACAAGAGCACTCTTCTCATGATACCGACGGTAAAGCATAAATCCAAACCACTCTTGACAAGTTACCAAATCTTCTTCCCAAAGAACCTCACCAAGCCAATCCTCAAACTTTTGGGAATCACTATCCACATTGTAATCAATCGGTATCTTTGTCATGAAACAATACTTTGGATTGTGTTTAAGAATTGCTTTTGTTTTCATATTTAGCACACAGTTATTTAGACAAATCAAATTCAAATCTTTACACCCAAGGTCTTCTCTTTTGGTTTCTCTTAATCGTCTTATCTTTTGGATTATTTGATTTACTGCATTATTATTAGACCCTGCTTCTAAAATTTCTTCACAATATTTAGCAATAAAAATTTCTCCTTTGTTGACAAACACTCCATCTTCATAAACAAAGATTGGGTCTTTGGAAGCAGTGCCAACGATACATTTGAATTCAAATTGTTGAACTAACCATTGAGAAATTACATGATAAATTTCATTTTTTGACCTTTTTGCAGTGGACAATTGTTTAATTCTTTTTTTTATTCCTTCAATATCAACTAATTTTTCATCGCCCATTTTATTTTTTTAAAGATTATAACACCAAATAAATATAAATTAACTATATAAATACCTATATAGTCGAATATATATGTTAGACTATATAAGTGTTTATAAATATAAATATTATATAAGTATTATGACAAAAAATAATAATCGACAAACAGAATTAAGTGATTATGAAACTAAGCCAGTTCAGCTTTCTACTGAGGCATATAATATATTAAGTGCTATCAAAAATCAATTAGTTAAAAAACATAAAAAAAGTTGTACTTTTTCTAATACAGTTATTGAATTGAAAAATAGAGCAAATGGGACTCGGATTGATTTTACAAAAGAAGAAATCATTCAGATTAAAACCACTTTGAAAGGAGGTTTAAAATAATGGACACAAAAGTATATTTTGAAAAATGGTCAGAAAAGTTATCAATTCCAATTGAAGATATTCAATCTGAATATGATGATTTAGTTGCAAATGAAAAAGAGATTCATAGCAAGTTGACTGAAGAAGAGCAACAGACTCATGCGCTAAAGCGATTAGCACTAATTTATAAGAAACAACTTAGAAGCCCAGCAATTGGTTTCGAAGGTATGATAATTGGTGTAGGAGATATATTTGATACTGCTAGAAAGATGCGACAAGCTGGTATGGATGCATTTAGAGAAAATCCACATACGGCAATCGAACAAGGAATAACAGATGCAGATGGTAATCCTTTAGATACTAGAGAAGTGTTTGGAACAGGCCGAGAGAATTCAAGCTTCGGAAAGTTATTGCCAGAACATAGTTATATTAGAAATATTGTTGGTGTAGCATTAAGAGCTAATGTTCAAGAATCTCCAAAATTATTTAGTATGACGTTGAATGGTGATAAAGCTGAGAATTGTGATGCACCAATGTTTCAACCAGTCAAGTTTAGAGCTATCAATAAGTCAGAAGAAAACGCAGATACATTTACTTTGAATGGGTCGTCTGTTACAAGATTTGATGTTAGTGATAAAATTGAAATGCCAGCACCAATCGATGTGTTAAGAAATGTTTGTAAAGATTTGTTCGTACCTCTTAGTGAGGTTGAACCTTATCATACAACAAACAAAGATGATTTCAATAGATTAGGATTGTTTGAAGGAGACGTTTCAATGATAGGAGCAGAGCCTACAGCAACTGGAAGCACGATGATGGTGATTGAAGATATGAATGCATCAATTGAAGATTTAGGTATTCCAGGTATGACATGTTGGGTTCCAAAAAACATCAACTTTGATTTTGCTGAAGGTAGTAAAGTTATTACTGTTGGTAGAACTGGTCAAGGAAAGTCAAGAGACAATCCAGAGGAATTAGGTGATGTAATGTTAAATGTTCTAGGGATTTATGCAATTCCAGAATTTAGAATTGAACCTTTAACTGATGAGAACATTGATGAAGCTATTGACGCAATCAAAGCAGAAAAAGCTAAAGAAGCAATTGAAGAGCCAATTGAACCTACAAAAGAACCAACACCAGAAGACAGAGAACCTGCTGGAACAACTGACACACCAAAAGAAGAAATACAAACTGACTTAAATACAGGTTGGTAAATTATTATTAAAATCTCTATTGAGATTCATACTCGAGATTAGGTATAAATTGATACCCGAGCAGGTGCAACGCCTGCTATCATAATCAAAATGGTAAATATATACAAAGCAATGAATTGGTTAAAGACCGGAAAGAGAATTAAAAAATCTAATTGGAAGAATGAGTCCTATTGGTACATGGCGGAAGATTTTTCAATAATGTATTCAGATGGAACAAAAGCTGTAGTTCATCCAAATCAAATTCTATCAGATGATTGGGAAATATGGGAAGAAGAAAATAAACTTAAAGGTTATATAGATAGAAATACCTATTTAGTAATATTACCATTTTGTTCAAAAAATGCAGCTAAAAATGCTCTTAAAGATTCAATATATGGTGGTACAACAATAAAATCAACGGAGATTAAAATTAAATAATGGTAGAACCAATTAGCACAACTATAGTAACTGCATTTGTTGTTGGAGTAATCTTTGGGGTTATAGATGAATTGAGCAGAAAAGTATCAGCTATTATTTGGATAGTAGCAATTATTTTTCTTGGAATATCTTTCTTTATTCAAGGACCCGCAGGTTATGCTAATAGTTTAAATTGGGGCATATGGAATTGGGTAGTTATGCTTATATTTGTAAATATATCATATTTGCTTGGTAAATTTGGCTGTAAGAACTTAAAGGAGAGTTTTAAATAATGGGATGGAATGACGAAGCAACAAACGTGAAAGAGAAAGAAGCACCAAAAGAAGAAATACAATTCACTTCTTTAAGTGATGCTAAAGACAAAAGAGGGTTGAAGATAGGTCTGTATGGAGATTACGCTACAGGTAAAACTCATTTTGCTTTAACAGCACCTGAACCAATCTTTATCATTGATACTGAAATGGGAGCATCACCTTTAGCTCATATGTTTGAAGGTAAAGATGTTAGAATCTTAGATGTAGCAGAAAAAGATGGGACTAAGTCTTACCAAAAGATTTCAGATGCAGTTGAGTATATTTCCAAACAAGAAAAGGTAGGAACAATCGTCCTAGACAGCATCACAGACCTTTGGGAATTTTCTCAAGAGTTTGCCAAAGTAAACATCTTTAAAATCAGTCCAGAGGATAGATTAAAACAACAATGGGACTGGGGAACAATCAACAAATGCTACATGAAAGTTTTAATGAAACTTCTAAAGATTGAATCTAATCTTATCGTAACAGCAAGAGAAGCAGAAATATATGCTGGTGCTGGCCAACCAACAAACCAAGTAAAAGCAAAGTGGCAAAAGACAACAGGATTCTGGGTTGATGTTGTGATTCACAATACAAAGAAGATTGATAAGTTGGGAAAGATAAATTTCAATTCCAATATTGAAAAGTGTAGACAGTCTGGAGAAATGATGGGACAAAGTTTTCCTAATCTTAATTTTGGAAAGTTAGAAGAAGAATTAAATAAGAGTAAGAAAATAGAATGAGTAGCTCTTCAAGTAGTTCATCATCTGGAATAGGATTTTGTGGGTTGCTAACAGTTCTTTTTATAGCATTGAAATTAACTAAAGTTATTGATTGGTCTTGGTGGTGGATATTAGCACCACTTTGGTTACCAGCTTGTATTGTTCTTATTATATTTGCAATGATAATGATTATAGCTGTTATTATAGAGGTGATTGCATGAGAAAAACAATAACAAAAGAATTCAATTGGGATTGTGCTCATAGACTTTGGAACCCAGCTAAGACAGAAGAAGAAAAAACACACAAAACTAAACAAATATGGAAAGAAAGTTTCCATATTTTATAATCATGGGAAAGAAAAAGAAAAAACACTACGAAGTGAATATCCAAAGAGGGAGAAGGTCAAAACTACAAGGCTTAATAGATATGAAGTTTGAAGTTTATGACGATAGTAGTTTTAACAGGATACATCACTAATGGAAAAAGAAGAATTAAAGACGTTGAAAGAGATTGACTTTATGAGAGTTCCAGCATGCGCTAAACACGCATTAAGGGCTGAGGCTGTGAAGTGGGTTAAGAAAATTGATGACAATGTTTTCATACTAGGAAGACAGACAGGGCGAATGATAGGGAAGAAATATGGGTCTGGGTTGATTGCAGCGAGACAATGGATAATGAAGTTCTTTAATCTAACTGAGGAAGATTTGAAATGATAATTAAAAACCTATATGGTAGAACATATATAATCAATTATATATATTAGACCTTATAAGTATTTAAATACTAAAATATATAAATAATATAAAAGATGGTAAAAAGAAATAATATAAAAACAAAGTATATAGATTTTTATGATTTCGAATTTAGATGTGGACAAATAGCAAAAGAAATATTAACAAACAAACACATAAAAAATATTTTTGGAGTTCCAAGAGGTGGTCTAATTCCAGCAACTAGAATTGCATACTTAACAGGATTACCACTTACATTTGCTCCAAAAGGAGATGAAACAGCAGTAATCGATGACTGTGTTGATAGTGGAACAACAAGACATTCATTCGGGAATTTCCCATACTTCTTTCCATTAGTGGATAAACAATTTGAAGAAATAAAAGAGTGGTTAGTGTTTTGGTGGGAGGATGACCAGAAGAATCCTGATTAAAATGATAAAAATAAAAACACATCTCAAAGAATTTGAAAGCGTAATAAAAATAATTGGAAATATTTCAAATGAAACTGATTATGTCTTTTCACCAGAAGGATTAAAGATACGAGCAATAGACCCAAGTTCAACATACATGGTTGTATTTACTCTTTCCAAAGACACATTTGATTCTTATGAAGTTGAAGAAGAAAAGATTCTCACACTCAACAATGACCTGTTTGCTAAAATTATAAAGAAGGTTGGAAAGACAGAATTAGATATTGATTTCTTAGAAGATGCAATTACACTAGGCAACAAAAAAGAATCATTTAGTTTGAAATTTTTTGTAGGCCAAAAAGATGACCGTCCTGACCCTAATCCACCTTGTACTTCTGTTTGGAAAACAAAATGTACTGACTTTACAAAAACAATTACAGAGCTAAGCTCTTTGGGAACCATTTGTTGTTTAGATGGAACAGACAAATTAGCAATAAAAATAAAGTCTAATATGGTTGAAGGAGAAGTGCTTACAACTGCTGAAAAAATAATTGAAGGTGATGATTGTTTTTGCTATTATGATATAAGTTACATTACTCCAATAGTAGAATCAAAAAATATCTTTAAAGACCTTCGAGTTGGTTTTGGAGAAGAACTTCCTTTAGTTATCAAAGGAGATAATGAATATTTAAATTTTGTATTTGTACTGGCGGCAAGAGTAGAATGACAACATCTAGTAGAGCAAAATTTATAAAAGTAATCTGTAAAGATTGTAATGCTGAAAATGTATTATTTAGTAGAGCAACAAGAAGAGTACGATGTCCTGAATGTGGAAATATTCAAACACTTCCAGCAGGTGGAAAATGTGAATTAGTAGGATGCAGATTGAAGGAGGAGCTAAGATGAAACCAACACCAAATAAATGTGATAGTAGTTTAGTTATAATAGAAAGTCCTTTTGCAGGAGACATAAAAAAAAATATAAAATATGCACGCGAGTGTATGAGAGATTGTTTCATGCGTGGAGAATATCCTTTTGCTTCGCATTTACTTTATACACAAGATGGAATACTTGATGATACAATTCTAAAAGAAAGAACACTTGGTATAAATGCTGGATTAAAATGGGGAGAACATGCATCTAAAACTATTGTTTATACAGATTTAGGAATAACTATTGGTATGGAATATGGTATTAAATTAGCAAAAAAAATAAATAGAAAAATAGAATTTAGACGATTAAGATGAATGAACTTCCACTTAATCAAATAATTAATGGTGATTGTTTAGAATTTATGAAGACTCTTCCGGATAATTGTATTGATTTGGTTGTTACTGACCCTCCTTATGGTGATAATATAGGTTATGGGCGAAATGATAAAGAAATATTAAACAATGAAGACGAGAGTATAAATTATAAATTTTTAGAAATAATATATTCAAAAATGAAAATAAATACATTGTTGTATTTATTTTCTAATTGGAAATTTGAAGTATTATTACGAAATTGGATTACAAAAAATAGTAAATTTAATATTCGTATGCTCTTAATTATAGTAAAAAATAATATTGGTATGGGATTTAATTTTAGAAATCAATATGAAGTTTGTTTAGTTTTGGAAAAGGGCAATCCTAAATATAATTTAAATAATTTTTCAAATATAATGAATATAGATAATATTGTTCATTCTTCTGAAACGCATCCACATACAAAAGCGTTAAATATTGGAAGACAAATATTAAATCATAGTTCAAAATGTGGAGATTTAGTATTTGATGGATTTGCAGGTTCTGGAAGTTTTTTAATTGCTTGTAAAAAATTAGGTAGAAACTTTATAGGATGTGAACTTGATATAAGTTATTATGACATCGCAAATAAACGATTACGAGAAACAGAACCGGAAACATGTTATGCTACTCAGACGAGGTTGTTTTGATGGTGATGCCTGAAAGTGTGCTCTGCTACGATATCGAAACTGCGACCAATCAAGCATCATTCCAAGAACTAGAAAAACACGAACTAAGATTCTTCGGAGCATATTCTTACCTAGACAAACAGCACTATCTCTACGACCATCATCAAAAAGATGAAATTAAACAACTCATCAGTAGACATAAGTTTGTAGTGGGCTTTAATAATAAACATTATGATAATGTAATTTTAGAACAAGAAGGAATTAAATTTGATTTCAAAATTGTTATTGATTTACATAAAATTATTGAGCAAAGACAAATGTCAATCAAATGGAAGAATTCTGTTTTAGGATATCATCTTCCAGATATGAGCTTGAATACAATTACAAGAACTCTTGAATTGGTAGATGATGAAACCGCAAAAGGTGATATAGATTATACAATTTTAAATAAAGAAACATTTACCAAAGCGGAATATGAAGAAATTAAAAAATATACAATTCGAGATATTGAGATTACAAAGAAACTTTGGGAATGGACATTCAATTGGTTTGACAGTTGGGGTCATGCTTTAAAAGAAAAAGATAGACAAAACTTAGTCCATATCCACTGTGCGCCTTCTGTTTATTCCTATAAAGTGATTTGTAGAAAGGCAGGACTTAAAGAATTGTATAGTATGAGTAAAGATAGAAACAAGTTTACTGAAGGAGGGTATGTCGCATATCCAGCAATTGAATCTTTGGAAGGAAATATTTATTGTATGGATTTTGCTAGTCTATATCCTCACATTATGATTCAGTGTAATCTTTTTGGAAGAATAAAAGGAGATGGAACAGGATGGAGTAATTTTGATGCAAAAGGATTATATGAAGGAAGAACGTTACATGTGATATCAAAGGCTCTTCATGAAATGTATAAAGAAAGAAAGGCACTTAAGAAAGCAGGTGACCCTCGTGAATATGGATTGAAAATAGCAATGAATACTGTTTATGGATTGCTAAGAAGTAGTTTATTCAAATCTGTTTATGATGATGTTGCTGGAAATGATGTTTGTCTTATTGGACAAAATTGGATTAAGATGGCAAGAGAAAAATATAAAGAAGCTGGATATTTTGTGTTCTATACTGACACAGATTCAGTTTATATAGAGGACAAACATAATGATAAAGAAAGGTTATTAAAAATTACCAAAGAAATAGTTGATGAAATAAAATCCAATGTTCCTTTTCCAGTTGATACTTTTGATATGGATATTGATTATGAGATTGATTTTATTT
>Ga0208904_1001972_pt1 | contig 13379 bp, 25 predicted proteins | sample AntAceMetag02UKB_FD_184774 | JGI IMG/M metagenome (GOLD analysis project Ga0208904, IMG submission 184774) | Saline lake microbial communities from Ace Lake, Antarctica - Antarctic Ace Lake Metagenome 02UKB (SPAdes) (version 2) | ecosystem: Environmental > Aquatic > Non-marine Saline and...
TGATGATAGATGGGAACTATCTGATGAACTTCTTGTCGATGGACCTATTAAGTCTTCTGATTGGACCAATGTTTCAATTACAGAGGCTCAAGTATCAGATGCAGATTGGTGGGATGCTGACGCTGATATAGCAGTAGATACAATATCAGAGTCGAAGATAATATTTTCAACTGCATGTGCTGCTGGAGACTATTATAGGTTGACTGGCAATGACTTGGAATGTACAACCCCTACAGACACAAACACCTGGAATACTACTGCAGAGATGATAGCAGCTACAATACAATATGACGATTGGGACGCTGACGCTGACATTGGTGCAGATGCTATCAGTGAAAGCAAGATAATATTTTCAACCGCGTGTGCAGCTGGAAATCATTATTACCTTAATGGTAATGATTTGGCTTGTGAAGCAGATGATTACAACGCAGCTTTTGATTCAGAAGATGAGATTGAAGCTGCCATATTTGACGGAGACAACACTGCTAATCTAGGATTAACTGGATATAACATCTCAGCTATTGATTGTATAATCTTTGATTCCGGGGGTAAAATATGTTCGGGGTCATAGAATGAATACAATATTGTATTTAATGGCGATATTACTTTCTACTATGTTACTAGTTTCAAGTTCAGCACAATTAAGCGAGATTGAAACAGCTAAAGTAATAGACATACAATATACATTCGATTCAAAAAAAATAACATATTCTGATGGAACAATAAACTTAATCATTGGTAAAGACTTGTATGTAGATAGTAATGGAACTATGCTTGAAGACGCAAAGAGCTTAAAAGATTGTGAATTCTGTGATAAAATTAATTTAGATATAGAAGAAGATGAAAAGTATCCTATTAATATAATAGATTATAATTATACCAGCATGAATATTTGTGTTAAACCAGACAGTAAACAATTAGTTGCAAGTGTGCCATTGAAAGTATTGGATAAAAAAAGTAAACTAGAATTATATTCTAAAACTACAGATTTCAAATCATTATCAGATGAAGGGTGCCAAGTTATACCTTTTGGTTTTGATAAAGAAATTCATTTTGGTGAGAATAGTACATTAATCTCATTGAGAGATGTAGATACAGAGAATTTGGAAGATACAGACATTGAAGAGGATAGTGCTTCATCTAATTATGGAACTGGAACAATAATGTACACATATGATGCATCTGGTGGTGGTAATGAGTGGTCTCTTATGTTAAAGTTTGGTTGGGGTAATCAGATTCCTTGTGGTTCTAATGTAACATCTGCAACTCTTGGATTGTATTTAGAAACAGAATCATTAGATTCTGGAGAGGGTTTTGATGTTAATTTACATCATATATATGATTTTCCAACTTATGCTATAAGTGGTGTTGATTGGATAGAAACAACTGCAACATGGGCTGAAAGACCTATTGGGGGTGAATATAACACAACAATTGAGGATAAAGTTGATGTTGATGATGGAATAACACAAGACCAATATTATGAATGGGATGCAACAAATCCGGTCAGTAATAGAGTTGCTGCATGTGATGATAATGTTTCTTTTTGGTTACGTGTCACAAATGTAGCTGGAAGTCCAACTACTCTTGATTATGCAGGATGGCGTACTAAAGAGATTGGTGGAGCTACTGAATTACCATATTTAAACATTACATTTAGTGAATATAGTTTTTCATATAATTTAACAATTGTAAATACTTCAACCACAGTCACGCCTGATTCAGTTGAGACATTTGCCTTTAATTTCACTAAGAATGATGTTGCAATAACAACAAATATCATAGTTGAAAATGTAACAATAGACGGAACATTATGCCCATTGCTAACATCTTGTGATGGTAGTCCTTCTGCATGTTCAACTTGGGATGCTGATGAGTCGACTTGTGATGATTCAGGTTGTGCATGGGATGTAGCTGGACCTTGTAGTGGAACACCTGATGTTTGTGTTGACCATGTAACTGAAAGTCCATGTACTATTGCTGGTTGTACTTGGAGTGCTGGAGCTTCGACATATACAGGTTGGGGTTTATTTGAAGGAACAGAAACTACTAATGGGGCAGATTTCAATATTGCTACATTTTATGGGATTAAATGGTCTTCACAAGCTTATGATGATGATATATTCACTTGGGTTGTTGGAAACCCAACAAATATAACAGTTGATGAAACAGGTAATTATTTTATTGCTGTTAATTTACCAGTATATGATTCAACTTATTCTGGTGCTAATAATAATAGGATGGCAATTCAAACAGATTTTAGGGTTAATGGTGTCGCAGAAGATATAGGAAAATTTACTACTTCATATATGAGAGGTGAAGGCGGAACTACTGCTAATAATTTTGAATCTTCTAACCAATATGCAGGGATGATAAGTTTAACAGCGGGTGATATGCTAGAAGTATTCTCAGGAATGGAAGGAACTGACGGAACAGAAGTTGCATGGACAGAAGGAGCTAGTTTATACATAGAAAAAATTGATGATGCTGAAGAAATATTTTTTGGTACGGGTACTATTTCAACTGGAGGAACTGATTTAGACAGAGGAACAATCAATACGTGGACTTATGATATGGAATGGACAGAAGTAATAGAAGATGGGAATTACACCCATTCAGATGCATCTAATCAACACCAGATAACTATTACAGACGCAGGTGCTTATTATGTTGCTGTAAACATACCTCAAGATGATGGGACTGGTCAAAGAGTAGCTATGGCTCTTAGAATAGAATTAGATGGGGCAGAAGTATCAGGAACAAGGGGTATGACAGGTTATGAAAGACAAGATGATGAATCAAACGATGAAGCATCACTTCATTATTCTGGATTAATTGATGTAGGTGCAGGGGATGTTTTATCTGTAGGAATAAGTCCTATGAGCACAGTTTATGGTGTCTCTAATGTCATAGGTAAAGCAACAATATTAATTTGGCAAATGGAGAGTGATGATACGGGATTATTTAGAGCACCCATAGATGGGTTAGCTAGTGGAACTGATTGGCACCCTGCAGCAGCGGTAGAATTAACTTATGGAGCTGCTACTGTGAAAGACACTGGAACTTATACTCATTCAACTGATAGTGAATCAATCATGGTGTTATCAGATGGAATATATTTATTTGGTATTAGTTTACCTGAAACTACAGGTGGTGAAATTAGACAAGCACCTCAATATGAATTATATGTTAATGATGTAGAAGTACCAAGTGCTAGAATGGGTAATACTTACGATAGACAAGCTGGAGTGGATGAAACTACTGGTGGTGGAAATTTTGCACTTAATTTATCAACTAATGATAATATCACTATGACTGTTAGAAGAAGCACTAATAGTCTTACTGCAGCGACACGAAGCTCATTATCAGATGGTAGTATATCTATTGTTTATAAAGGAGACCCAGGTCCAGGAGTAGCAGGTTGTTCAGATTCTCCTGATGCTTGTAACACTCACGCAACAGAATCGCCTTGTACTGGTTCAGGTTGTGATTGGGACGTAGCTAATTGTGGTGGGACTGCAGATGATTGTAATACTTTCACTTATGCAGTAAACTGTACAACATACGGTTGTACAGATAATAATGGAATATGGTATGTTAGTCCTGTATGGTTAGTCAACTGCACAACCCCCATAGGATGTTCAGGTGCTGGAAATGATTTACAGATATATGGAAATTATACAACAGATAATGTTGTGAGAAATGATACTGCTTTAGGAATCATTGATTGTGGTGGTGATACTTGTACATGCGCAGGTCTTGATACTAACTGGGAAATTGATATGGCAGACACATGCAACATAACTAACACTTGTAATTTGGGTACAGGCTTACTTAATTTTACTGGAGTTGGTTATGTAAGATTAAATGCTACAATCAATGCTTCAAACATGGCAGACCCATCGAATAATCAAATAATATGGATAGATTCAAATTGTAATTTAGATATATGATAAAATGAGAAAATTAATATTATTAATAATCTTAATAATGTGTTTAGGTAGTGTATTTGCTGTAGATTTGGAAATGTACGTTCCGATTTATGGTGATGGGCAAGAGACAGCGCAGTTAAGTGATAGCAATTATGGTGTTTTCTTTGGTTCAGAACCTTACAGCAACGCCATACCACCTACACCCACGCCAGAAACTCCAATCGCTGGTGGCATATCTTCTGGCCGGCATTTCTATGATATTATTGTTGAAGTGAAAGAAGGAAAATATAACAAAGAATCAACAGTCTATGCAGATATCACTATAATTAATAAAGGTGATTTCCCTGACAAAGATACAGTACTTATATATTATTTGACTGATTCTGATGAGATTAGGTTTGGCGAAACAAGAGAAGTATTTTACGAGACAGAACCTGGTGAAACAAGTTTAACCAAATCTATCACGTTACCGACAAACACAACATTGGGCGAATGGAAGTTCCATGTTGAGTATTATACTACTATCCAACCATTGATACGTGTGTTTGATTCGTTTGAAGTTGTTGATGGTCTTGGACAATACAATTACACTTATCTTATGGTGATGGCGTCTCTCATGGTTGGCGCCACGGTGTTTGTGCTAAGTAAGATGAATGGTAGTGAAAATTATTAATCACCAAAACCGAAAAGCATATAAATAAGTGGGTGGTACTAATATATACAATGGTATATCTAGTACGGAAACAGAAACAAGGGCACACATATCTTTATCTGCAGAAATGTATCCGAGTCAATGGTAAGAAAAAGACTGTGCACGTAGCTTACTTAGGCAAAGAAGATAAGTTTTCAGATGCGGATATAAAAAGAGAGATAGCCGAAGCTAACTACAAAGAGGCTGAAAAGCGTGAACAACGAAAATGAGTGCAAACTCAATAGTTGTGACCGGAAACAGTACGCTGCTAAGTATTGCAAAATACATTATAAGCAGAAGATGAAAGTACTTAACACGCGACTGGAGTTAAGAAGAGGATGGAAAACATAACATAATCCCACGCACTAAAGTGCGGGGCTTTTAACTCTAAGCTCCGCCGCAGTTGCGTACTGAGATACGCCTTTAGCATCATCACTTGAATCGTGTGGCTGTGTTACAGCAGCCTGTCGCTCAACCAACTTGGGATGAGCGAGATTTCGACCAGCGTTTAGGTCGGCATTAAATTTAGACAAACCACAATGAGAACAACAAAAACAACCACCGGACCGAGTACCAAGCTGCCCACACCTATGGCAGATTTGGGATGTGTAGTTAGGCTTGACTCTCTCGACAGAGACGCCATTCAAAGTAGCCTTGTACTCGATGAACGATTGCAACTGATAAAAACTCCAGTTACTAATCCAATAGTTCATTCGTTTGCCTCGTCGGTGCTTACCGATTCCTTTGAGGTTTTCCATGATAATCTTATTGCCATTGAATCCGGCAACAATCTGTTTACTGATGTTGTGGTTAATCCAAGCCATCCAACGAGTTTCTCTTCCGCTCAACTTCCTGAGAAGTTGTTTGGCAGAACGAGTGCCTTTAGACTGAAGCTTGGTACGCAAATATCTACATTTCCGTTTGATTTGTTTGACTTTCGCACTGTTATAGAACCTGCCGTCAGAACAGACAGCGAGGTTGTTTACTCCGAGGTCAATGCCCAGAACGGACTGTTGCGAGCAACCGCTCTGCTCAGTGGCAGTAACCTCTTTAGAGAATGTGAACAGGAAAAAACACCTATGTTTTTTATCTATCCTGAGCAAGCTTTCTTTGACGTCCCAACTGAAATAATCTTTGTAGCAGCCAGGGATAGTGAAGACGAACTCTTGCCGGCATTTGAGCAGTCTCAAGACCAATGTGTTGCCTTTGAGGTTAGCGCTCCTGTTGAAGTTATAGCTGACACTTGCTTGTCTTATGACTGGTTTGGACTTGGCCTTTTTGACCATGCCACAAGCTTGGCGGATACAACCGACAGCGAGTTGAGATGGCAGTTTGAACCGTTTCCTGATAGTGTGATAGATGGCGTAATGCAGTTTGAAGTTTTTGGTGATGTCATGTTTCCAAGCATAATCAATACAGAATTGGAGAGATTTAGTGTAGGTTTTGACAGTGGCAATTACTTGTCTGGTTGGGTTGATTCTGACCGTGGCAGTTACAGTTGCTCGCATAATTATAACAAGACAGAAATAGTATATAAAGCTCACAGGCAAATGTCCAGTGACCAATGGCAGAACAATAAAGAGGTGTTATTATGAAAATCGAAGACATAAAAGACAAACAGAAAGATGTCAATATTGACGTCAAAGTTATATATGATGAGATGGATACAAAAGAGTACGAAGGTAGAAAAAGCAAGACGGTTGCTGTCGCCGACGCAGATAGTACACCAGAGAAAAGAGGCCCGACCGCGTTACTGGATTTGTTTGATGATGATATAAGCAGGTTCAAGTTCCAGGACAAAATAAGGGTAACTAATGCGTATGCTAAGATAATAACTACCAGGCGCGGCGAACAACCACTCATAACATACGGGTTTGACGGCAAAAAACTAATAGGGAGCTATGAACTTATAACTGAGTGAGGGTGTTTTTTATTTTTTTAATATACATAGAGGGGAACTTATAATGCAACAACAAAAATACACACTGGACCGGTGTAAGCTGATGTTTGAAGCCATTGTTAGGCCACGGTGGAGGGTATGGAAACTAATAGACGAGGCTGGGTTGTGTATGCAGGCTAAGTCCCTAATTACCTCCCCTAAGAAACTTTTACAATTCATTGAAAGTTGTAGTAATGCTAACCCACAAGCGTTATATGTCAGTGTCTCAACATTCCTTAACCCGAACAAGAACCACGGCGATTTCATGAACCAACGGAGAGAATACAGTGGTTATTACTTCTACCCGCGGAAAGGTTATACCACTGCTGACTGTATCATGTTGGACTCGTATTTTTTCACAGATGTAGATGATAAAGATATTACTGTTGTCCAGGAAGATGCCCGGAAAATCGTACAGTACATGGACACTAAACCAGAGTATGAATTAAAGATATTACAATGGTCAGGCACTAAGGGTATGCATATCGGCTATGAGGACACACAAATGATGAAAATCGCTGATGTTACTAAAAGAATTAAACATTATAAAAAAGAGAAACAGAGATTGACAGGCGAACTATTATCGTTAGGGCTTAAGACCATGGACAACAACCACTCTAAAATCATGCAAGATTGTTTCAGGGTATATGCTGTACCACATAGTTACAAACCAGCCGGTGGCATAGTAACACCCATGACCAAACACGAATTGTTATACACTGATACTCTCATTGGTTTCAACCACAACAAGACTAGGGAGGCTGTCCCCTCAGCCAATGACACGAAGGTAGCACATGCTAAGGTGAATGCTTTAGCACCTCAACAGTACCGGATTGGTAAGCGAGCTAGTCTAAGCTTCCAGTCCACTTTTTTCAGGTTTGTGGATAATAGGGTGAAAGGGTTGAAAGGTAATTTCGTGACAGTGATTAAGACACACAAGAAAAGGTTTAATATGAAAATGTTGAAACAAATCCAGAAGGTGTATCATCTATCAGACTTTTACATCTACAATTCCGGCGATTATATGTATGCCTACAATTTCAAGCTTGTCCAGTATAAGCGGTTAGTCAAGATATTACGCAAAGCCAACGCTGCAAATCTATCATACTTCATCACACGTCGTCATACTCCTATCCAGATTTCAGAGACACGGAATCAAGAAGGCGATTACATAGACCAGTTTAAATATATCAAGACCCTGGAATCTGATTACGGTAATTACCATATGCATTCAAAACCACACTGTGGACTGTTCAAAGTGAATTATCCAAGTATGGCCGGGACAGAAGTAAAACATCTAAGACAGGGAACCATGAAAGTGGTGGCGTGAACATAATCCCTACACACTAAGACAGTGACGTATGTACAGGCCGAGACTGGGCGAAAGTGAGGCGCAAGCCAATACCGAGTAGAAGTTGATGAATCCACCTCTGCGGTTCATTGGGGGCAGGGCACAGTAGCTCTGTCCTTTTACATGTTCAAGAAAATGGATACTCCAAAATACAAAATATTTGAAGAATATGCAGAACCGTATGTTAAGAAGAGACATGGAGATATGTGTGTAACTATAATTGTTGACATAATAAGCAAGAAACCTAAAGAGCAAAGAGAGCAAACAACATTTAGACTAAATTCATTAGGGTTAAGAATGCTTGCTGATTATTTAGATTCAATTAAAAAGGATGAAGATGGCAACTCCAAACGAAGATGAAGAACAAATCAAGATTTACCATATACTTAACTATAATGAAGACTTAAGTAGACATGGACTTCATACGTATATAAATCTACTTGAAAAGAAGATAGAAAGGTTAGAGGAAGGGTGACAATGGTAAGTAAGATTAAAAAATTGGAACAACAGTGTAAACAGCAAGAAAGAAGTCTGGACGCATTTTCAAAAAGGGTTAAAATACTTAATATCAGACTTGTTGAAGAAAAGAAGGCTTTTAACTTTATTTCCAAAGAATATGCAAGAGCAAAATATTTAATCCATTTATTACAAAAGGTACGGGAAAAGATTGAAAATGGCAAAGAGCATTAAGAACTACACAACATCAATAAAAATAGAAAAAACCATTTCCGAAATAGAGGCAAATCTGGCAGAACATGGCGCCTCTTCTATTTATAAGATGTATTCAACTGATGGGGTAGTTCAAGCGATTGCATTCAAAATATGGGTGGAAAAACAGAAAATGGAACTGGGGTTCAAGTTACCAATGGAAGAAGAAAAAATACTTCGTGTTTTAGAAAATTCAAACATTTCAAACGCATATAAAAATATTGACCAAGCAAGACGGACTGGGTGGAGATTAATCAAACATTGGATAGAAGCACAGATGGCCATGATTAGTTTACAGCTTGTGAAGATGGAAGAAGTGTTTTTACCTTACCTTTATGATGGGAAAACTAATCAAACATTATTTGAGAAATTAGAAAAACAAAATTTTAAATATCAATTAGAACATGTTAAGGAGGATATTGAGTAACATGCCTGAATATACAAGCTATATAACCTGTCCTTATTGTGGTGATGAAAATATTGATAGTCAGGAAGTTGAAACAAACAAATTTGAAGGTGATTTACCTATACAAGAATGTCCTAATTGTGAAAAGAAGTTTACAGCAGAGAGACAATGTGAGGTTACATATTCAACTTACAAATTAAAAAAAGAGATATAATATGACAAGCGACAATGTTGTTGAATGGGTGTTAGACAATGTCAGTGATGACGCGTTCGAGTCAGAGGAAACACTATATGACGCGATAGAGACACACCCTATGACAAGTAACAGGCTGAAAGGGTGGCGTGATAGCCGGTCAGGGAATAATTGGTTATCAGATAAGTCAAGTAAAGGCACTCTGTTGGAAGGTATTGACCAGTTTAACCTGACAGACATCAATGAAAAGATAGCCGGAGCTAATACGATTGAAGAAATTGATGCAGTTGACATATCCAAAATCAAGACAGATTCAGTCAGAGACAATGCGGAAAACATCATCCAGGGTAAGAAAGGGGAGATAGTGGAACAGGTTGTTGATACCCTCCGTGGTGATATTGAGAATGCCACAACACTGGAAGAGCTTGAAGATACAATATCTGTCGGTGAAGCGCGGAGACGATTTGGCGGGACATGGGCTGATGAAATATCAACTATTAAAACAATTAAATCAAACGAGTTCGGGTTTTTATCAGACAGGTACAAAAAATCATTATCAACATTAATTAAAGCGGCGCCCACTGACGACGATACATTATCTAACCTGGAAGCGGCAGTAACGGCAAATGCGCCGACAAATAGTGTGAGAGAGGAGTTATTAAACAAGATTAATGAAAAACGAGGCGGGTAATAATGTTTAAAGAATCTAATTTATTTTGGGAAGACGAGGATGGACTCTATCTAGGCAGGGTTGAAGAAATAGGTACTTCAAAAAAGAATGATACATTGTATATCAGCAACAGAAAACCCAATGCTTGGGTATTTAATATAATTAATGGGTACAGGCAATTAGGACTATACAAAGTACCTAACCCTCATGAATTTAAAGAAGGGCAAGACATAATCGTGAGAAAGAAAGATGATAAAGTGATAGAGGTCAGACCAAATTGAAACTTAAAGATTGGCTGCAACCAAATTACCAACAGTTATTGATATTCATGGCAGGCATGGTTATTGGTCTGTCAGTTATGTATGAGCTGTTGATTAAGATGTTATTATTAGGTTTGGCGGTAGTGTTTTTACTGTTAGCCGGGTACATACACAAAAAAGATGCGGAGAGGATTGAGTAATGCCCATTCCGTTTTGTCCAAAATGTGATTATGCTTGTATAAGTAGAAAAATTAAAGATGTAATTGTCTTTGATTGTTCAGGTTGTAAAGACCAAATTGCTCAAGAAAGTGTAATATGGAAATAAAGAAAATGGCAACGATTGAATTAGATACTGAGTATTTAGAAAGAATAGCTGAATATTATGAGTTTCCTTATCTTGTATTTTTTGGTGGGGATAAAAAAATATTTACAGGAAAAACAAGAGTTGAAACATTATCAAAAAAAGCTGATTTGTATGATAAGATAAAAGAAATAGTTGAGGGTGAATAATGCCAATAGCAATGTGTAACAAATGTATGAAACCGCGTAAGGATAGTTTCCACAAATTACCAATCAAGGTGATGAATCTAACATTTTCAGAATGGTGTGATTGTACAGAGAAAAGATTAAAGGGTAAAAATGCCGGGAATCCCGGTAAAACGAGAGGGGATTGAATGATGACTCCAAAAGAAAAGACTGAACAAATTGAAAATGGAAAGAATTGGATTGTAGAATTCTGGAGAGTAAGAGGCTATGAAGTTGTTAAGACTGCTTTAGGTATTAGTTTTACTTTACACAGAAAAGAACCAAAATATGAATCTTTAGGATTAGACCTAACTTATTTAGAACAATTCAGAGATGAAGTTCTGCGACTGTTTTGTAAGAATATTGAAAAAGTAAAAGTAACTAATGATGGTGTTGTATCTTTAGGCGATTTGAGTGAATATAAAATTATAAAAAAACAGGAGGGGATTTAAAATGAGCAGTTGGTGGACTACACCTTGTGTAACACTTATATTTGGAGAGAAGGAAGAACCCAGAGAACAGATTAGAGAGACTAAGGTCATTGCACCTAAACGGGTAAATCAATTACCACACTGGAAACAAAATGCGATTGAAGCAAAAGCGAGGCTGTTGGAGTGAATAATAAATTACCTGAAAAATGTCCTGATTGTGGTAGTAAAAAAGTTGCAGGGTGTAAAGGTTCAACCTGTCTGGTACCTGATTATTCGATTAATTGGATTTGTACAGAATGCCTTAATGAATGGTGAAAATGGTAGAAAAAGTTATATTTGTTCCAACAGAAGAACAAAAGAAAATGGCAGGAATACAATCTGTTAATATCCTTAATAGCTTAACTGACTATACAGAAGATGTAATGTTACAATCATACATTTTACAAATTGTTTTAGAATGTTTTGAAGAACAATATAATTTAGATATTAGAAATGGTTATTCAATATCTGATGGGGATAATTATAGACCAAAGTCGAAAGGGTGAAGAACAAAAGAAGGGAACTTGATAACACGTATCAGTTTTTAGAAGCACTTGAATTAGAGATATTAACAATGAAGGAAAGCATGGAAAAGGTAACTGAATTGCTAAAAAAGACTAATGCTTACAGGAGGGGTAAAAATGGCAGCGAAAAATAGAATACATAGACCTTCATATATTACTGGTTATAAGGATGGTTTATTAAAAGCTTACACAATAACAAACGACAGTAGTCTATTACAATTAGCTGCTGATTATAAAAAAAGTGAAAATGAAACCCTCTACCCACTAAAGTAGGTAGTTTCGTAAAAACAAAAGAAAATGGTAAAAACAAAAAAGACAGTTAGCACACACAAACCACTTAACTTAAACTGTTCGGCAAAAAAGCCAAAAAGTTTAATGTGTGGTTCGTTCAACGTGCAACCTACAAAAGAAGATAATTATCACTTAATCATAGGTGATAATTATGAAAAACGAATACAAACACTTCAATCCAAAGAAGTACAACATAGATGTAAAAATAGCAACAGTGAGGACAGGTTCTCATTGCAAGTTCAATATCAATTACCATATAATTTGGATTCCGAAGTATCGGAGAAAAGTTTTGACTGGGAAGGTGGTATCTGTGCTTAAAGATATTATTCAAGGACAATGTGAAGACCTTGATTTAGATATGTTGGCTGTGGAAGTAATGCCTGACCACATACATTTATTTGTAGGTGCAAAGCCTAAACACACTCCTTTTAAGATTGTTAAACAGTTGAAAGGAAACACAAGCATTCAATTAAGAAGATGTTTCAAGCACTTACCTTATTTACTCTGGAGTTATGGAAAAAGATTTCCTAACTTATGGGCTAAAGGATATTACTGTGGAAGTGCAGGACATGTTTCACAAGATGCAGTTAAAAGATATATCCAAGAGCAAGAAGGTAAAGATGTGTTTGAGTATTCTGTCTTTGGAAGTCCGCAGCAGAAAATAGGCGATTTCATCCAAACAAAGATGGGTGATTTCTCATGTTAAAACAACCTAAGAAATGTCCTTATGGACATAAAGAAATAGATTTTGTTGATTTACAACATAGAAAATATGTTTATTGTTATGGTTGTAAAAAGAAATATTTTATAGAAGATTATTCAATATTTCCAAGAAGAATATTATGTGATATTTGTAACAAACCATTTGAATCAGAATCTAAGTTTGATAAATGGTGTCTTGCTTGTCATAATAAAAGTAAAAAGGAGAGTAGATTATAATGTTGAGTTTTAATTGTCCTAAATGTGGGAGATTCACAAAAACAATAGCAAGAAAAGATTTTCAACGTACTTCATCTATAATTATGCATTGCAGAAAATGTGATATAACTTATGGAAGAAGTGTTGGTTACTATTTAGAAGTTACTGGTGAGATGGAACCATCAATATCAGAAATAATGGAAAATAGTCCACGTTGGAAAGAATTGATGGAGGAAAAATGGCAACTAATTTCAAAGAAGCATATCAAGAATTAATAAAATATTTGTACAATAATATTGAAGACCAAGACATATACGATAATTGGATGAGTTTTCAATTGAGAGAACTTACAGAGTTAATTGAAAAATTAGAAAACCAATCATTGAAGTTTGAAAAACATTATGTGAAACCTTGTAAGGATTCTGAGTTTCATGGTATTAATTGTCTTCAAATGGATGATGGTAATAAATTTGGTTTTTTTAATAGTGAAGCAGATGTAAG
>Ga0208904_1001975_pt1 | contig 13370 bp, 7 predicted proteins | sample AntAceMetag02UKB_FD_184774 | JGI IMG/M metagenome (GOLD analysis project Ga0208904, IMG submission 184774) | Saline lake microbial communities from Ace Lake, Antarctica - Antarctic Ace Lake Metagenome 02UKB (SPAdes) (version 2) | ecosystem: Environmental > Aquatic > Non-marine Saline and Alkaline...
CCTAGGGGAGTACCTGCACCGATCTCCTTGACCATCTTAATGGCCGCTTCGGCATCGCCAAATTTTGCCACACCCGCTTCCATGGCCACCGCAATGGCACACCCGATTTCAATAGTGTCCACTCCGAAATCATCCTCCATCCGGTCCATCAGAGCAATGGCATCGATATCATCAATGCCGCAATTTCCACCATGAGCCCAGACGGTTTCATATTCAGGCTGCTTGGTCAGGTACTGGTTGTTTTTATCATGGTAGATACCGGAGCACCGGATGATACAATCACGATGACATCCGTGCTCCGATTCACCGCCACGCTTCTCTTCAAGCTCGGCAATGGTCTCACCACTGATTTTTTCAGCTCCTTCAAACTGGCCGAAGCGGAAGTTATGGGTGGGATAGGCCCCCGCTTCGTTGATGATGTTGGTCAAGACACTGGAGCCGTAAGCCGGCAGGGCCTGACCGGTAACTGCATGGGCCTTGAGTCCCTCGGAAAAAGCCTTGTTGGCATCCCCAAAAGCGCTCATGTCTTTGGCGACTACACTGGAGGTTCCTGCTCTGTCTAACACAATCAGCTTGACTCCTTTAGAGCCCATCACGGCACCGCCGCCGCCTCTGCCGGCATGACGGGTGGGTCTTTTTTCCTCGTCTGTACAGGCGATACTGGCCGCGGCCATTTTCATTTCACCGGCCTGGCCAATTGAGATAAATGAGGCTTCTTCGCCATATTCACCTAGCGCTTTGTCGATCAGGTCATAATTTCCCAATCCTTTGAGGCTGTTATCTGCCAAGATCTGGACACCATCTTTTTTGATGACAATTTTATAGATTGTGTCATCTTGTGGCTGTCCTTCTAAGATCAAAGCCGCATAGCCCAGTCGGGCTAGTACTTGCCCGGCTGGTCCACCTGCATTTGCTTCCTTGATTCCTCCTGTCAACGGGCTTTTAAACCCCACCGAGATTCTGCCGGTCATGTTGGCGGGTGTGCCTGTCAAGAGACCCGACGCAAAAACGACCTTATTTTCAGCTCCTAGCGGATGACAGAGAGGTGGTACCTCTTTGGCAACGATGGTGGAAGTCATTGCGCGGCCACCCAACCCGGCATAATCGCCAACTGGTTCTTCTTTTACTTCCGGTCCGTTGCTGCCACTCATATTGATTCTTAATAATTGGCTCATTGTTCCTCTTTGGTAAAAGAATTATTAGTCAGTTCGTGTTAAAAGTCCCGCACTGTCTTTCAACTAAATTTGAATTAAACCTTCACCCCGTTAACTCGGCTGTCTATAGATAATTTTCGACGGTGAGGCCCACCCCTGGAACATATGGCGTCAGATGGCGCCTTTATACATCTAGGGCAGAGATTGAAAAACAAAACGAGTTGTCAAATCTTCAAACATTTTGAGCCTGCTGTCAAGAAATATTCCTATTCTAAATTAAAATTAAATATCCCATATTTTCATTGATGAGAAGCTAAGCTATGTATATAGCATTGGCATACCTTGTTCACCATCGCAAATCACAGGACTCCATTAAGGGACTATTACTTTTAAACCTTTTTTATCGATCAGAGAAGCGCCGATCTTTTCTTGTTTTGACCTGTAAACTTGACGGGCAGGGCTGCCTTCTATACATTTAATCCGCCAACATTGACTAACATAAGGAGAAGAATATGGCTGTAGAGAAATTCCTAGTAGAATCGGGGCACATCAAGATGTTTGCTCGTGCTATCGGAGACGATAATCAAATTTATGACGATCAAGCTGGGAGCACCACCTATGAATAGCACTATACAAATCATACCGCTGACAAACCTGGCGCTCTCATTTTTACCGGTTTTTGTGGTGGTCGCGGTCCTTTATAAATGGCGCATGGACTATCGTAATGCGCTCTATGCAGTTTCCCGGATGCTGGTGCAACTGCTGGCGATCGGATATTTTCTGGCATATCTGTTCGAATCAGAAAGCTGGTTGTTTATTTCAATGGTGCTGGCGGTGATGTTGATCGCATCCAGCCTGATTGCCCTGCGTACCGCAGGTCACCTACGCAAGAGCCTCTTCTCCCGTGCCCTGGCATCGATCACCCTCGGCGGTGGTTTGATGCTGATACTGGTGACCCAGGGGGTCCTGGAACTCACTCCCTGGTACAATCCCCGATTTGTGATTCCACTGGCGGGAATGATATTTGCGAATGCTCTTAATAGTATCAGCCTGGCCATAGAACGTTTGACATCAGAACTGGAACGGGGGATGGTCTATCAAGAGGCCAGAAATATTGCTTTCCGGGCGTCCTTGATCCCCATCACCAATTCCCTTTTTGCCGTGGGTCTGGTTTCTCTCCCCGGGATGATGACAGGGCAAATTTTATCCGGTGTATCTCCGCTGATTGCTGTCCGTTACCAGGTGATGGTGATGGCCATGGTGTTTGGTGCGGCCGGAATCTCGGCGGCCACTTTTCTAATACTGATTAAAAGAAAAATAACTCATACTTACCAGAATAGCGCCATCCAGGAGTAAAACAGTGTCGGAAAACGACAGGGGAAAACGAATTTTGTGCTAATGGTCAGACTTGATTAAGGCTTTGATAGATGGAGCGATTGGCTTTATAAAGACGAATGAAAGCTTTGAACAGCTCATTGTATACTGGAATGTTTTTTTTAATTGGGGAAAAAGTCTTCTCATATTGCACCAGATCTGGGATATCATCGAAACTAATTTCTCCCAGGCCAACCAGGGCGATAAAGGCGGCTCCCCGCGCATTAGCATGGATAGGGTCGCTCACTTGTCGAATCTCCCGCTGCATCACATCCGCAAAGATCTGACACCATAAATCCGATTGTGCACCCCCGCCAATAATACTGATCGGTGACATTTTGCGGCCGATAAACCTTTCAGTGTATTGCAACATCCAGCGAGTATTATAGGCGACACCTTCCATGACAGCTCGAATCATATGATCCCGGGTGGTGGTTTTAGACATGTTATGGAATCCACCCCGCAGCAGGGTATCATCCACGGGTGTTCTTTCACCATTCAGCCAGGGAGTAAAAATCAGTTTGTCACACCCCGGAGGTATCTGCCCTGCGACCTGGTTCAAGGCATCATAGGACTCCTGCGGGGCCACGGTCGGAATGTGCTCACTCTGCTGGAACAGAATGTTGTCCATCAAAAACGGCAGGCAGCCACCTGCCAGATCCTGTTCGTTCACGCATTGATATCTCCCGGGAATAGCCGATGGAAAGGAGGCGATGGAGTGAAGAATATCTGTTTTCTTAAAAGGAACCATGCATTCCAGCCATGAAGAAGTGCCGATGTAAAGATGCCCTTCGAAATCTCTGACAGCCCCGGATCCAATACAGGCGCATTGGTGGTCCGGTGATCCCACCACCACTTTGACGTCTGACCTGATTCCGATTTCTGACGCTACCGCTGCTGAAACCGTACCGAGAATATCTGTGGATTGCCTCATGGGAGGCAGTTTCTCTTTCTCTATCCCCCCGAGTTTCAGGAGCCGGTTATCGTAGTACATGTTGTGGATGTCTCTGGAGTTAGTTATCCAGAAAAGGTGCATGGAATCATAAGAGGCGGCAAACTGGCCAGTCAGGCGTAGATTCAAATAGTCTTTACTGGGCAGGAACATGTGGGTCTTTTCGTAGACCTCCGGGTAGGCGTGTTGGGTCAGTAGAACATGGGCGATATCATCTTTACCCGAGGGAGATGGGCCCCCAGCAGTTTTGAACACCCATTGCAAGGCCTTAAAAAGATTCAGGCCGGCTACCTCGGGGAAACCTTTAATACGATTCTGAATATAAGGGGCTCCTCGGGAATCCATCCAAGTCAAGGCATTCATGAGGTGGTTGCCGTGCTTATCCACTGCCACGGTACTGGAAAAGGTGCTGGAGATGCCGATGGCAGCAATCTGCTCAGGAGGAACCGTTTTACGCTGGACTAGTGTTGTGGCAGTCTGCAGCATAGCATCCCACCAATCCTGGGGATCCTGCTCCGCACCGCCGTCAGGAGAGTAATAGATCGGTGTATCCTGAAACTCTGTGTCAAGCACCCGGCCTCTGGTATCGACAATGGCCGTTTTTACGCCGGATGTGCCGTGATCAAATGCAAGAACAAATTTCTCTGCCATCCGATGTTCTCCAATTAAGAAAAAAGGTATACGGGGGGCTTATAAATCAAGCTGGGTCACATTGCCCCGGGCATCGACCCGCTCGATAATCAGAGAACTCTCACCTGATTTGCCGGCATCCGTATCCGAGGCCTCCATCAGCGGCATATAAAGATCGATGAACTCCCGGGGCTGAATGCAGCCCTCAGGAGGAATCACACCGGTACCCGCCACTTTGCCTTTTTGGACCATTATTGCACCTGCTGCGGCGGGGATGCCGGTGCCTTCGCCCAGCGCCTGGCTTGAAGAAAAGGTATGCAAACGGTACTCAAGGGCCTCTCCGTTCTTAACCCCTTTGAGAACGATACTCATAGCCCCTTTTTGCGGTCCGAAATTTGTCTCCTGTAGTAACCGTTCCCGTTCTTTTTTAATAAAAGCCAGAGCGAAGTCATAAGGCACTATGGACTGCCCCTTCACGTCAAGCGCCTCATCCGAGTGGAGTCCGAGTCTGCAGATTTCGGATGTGAGTTGATAATATGCGATTGGCAGGACCGACCCTTTATTTGTGACATTTTTAACATTGATATAGCGAGGCAGAGTCAATTGCTCCGGATGGGGGTATGGATAGAGCGGAATTTCTTTACCGATCAGGGGGAAATCGAATGTCTGCCTCAGGGCAATGCCATCTTCTTCAAAGTATTTTACATAGGTTAACTGCCCATTCAGATACATAGGAATATCGATACTCATGCAATGGAAGCGGTGGCCAATGACACCGTCACCTTCAAAGGGTTCCCCGCCGTGAGTATGAAAGATATTGATGGTGTCGGTTTCATCCAGCAGCTCATCTGCGCCTAGTTTAGCCAGGAGGTTCGTGAGACCCGGAGAGGCTCCCATACCGATCAGGGCGATGATACCGGCTTTGCGGGCTGCTTCGTCCATCTCCAGGATTTCCAGGGTTACGTCCGGATCATCACAAATATCCACATAGTTAATTCCGGACTCGATAGCAGCGCCTAGAATTGTCTTGACCGTGCTGTAAAAGGGTCCGACACAATTCAGCACCAGATCGCAGCCGGAAATGACATCCAGGCAGCTCTGTCTGTCCATCGCATCAAATTTCAGGGCAGAGACCCCCAACTCAGTCGCCATCTGAGTTGCTTTTCCAATATCAAAATCCCCGATGATCACGTCGGAAAAGGTTTGATCATTGACCAGTGTGTTGACCGCTTTGCTACCAACTGCGCCGCAGCCACCAAGTACGATTATTTTTGCCATGCTACTCTATTTAATAAGATTTGATGAGTACACAATTGAAAGAATTTTTCTCGTCACCATACGCTTTTGACGAAAATGATACAATCAGATTATGGGTCAAAATCCCTTGAAATTAATAAATGTGGAGAATCTCCTGTACTGCTGATTTTAGATTTTCATGGGCCGGCCGATTCTAGAGAGATTTTAAATGTAAGTTTGCCTGTAATGCCATGACCGCTCTATAAACTATTCTTCCTGGTGTCATTACGTTTTACATCAGTGTGATAGAATTCATGCAATGCATCGAGGCAGGATTTGGTATCTTATCAATTTCAATAAGAAGCTTTGCGAAAACAATCATAATTTGATACAGATGTCTAAACGGTGAAAAAATTAGACATTGTATTAATACAGGGACTGTTTTGAAACATCGAATATTTGTTATATTATTGATTTATTTATGTATCGGGGCAACTAGCTTCGGGATACAGGAACAGAGTGTTCAAATTTCTCCAATATCAATTCAATGGAATGAGAATACACAAGAATTTGATACCTATTTTAGCATTAAAAATCTTACCAGCCAGGATGTTAGATTAACCAGTATTATCATTTTTAAAATTGGCCATTTTAAACGTTGGCGTGGAACCCGACTACCCGTTATCGAAGCAAAAACAGAGGAATACTTCAAGGTATCAAATTCGGCCGGGATCCTGTTAAAAAATGATTACATTTCCATAACTGTCAATATTTATGGAAAAGATTACGTTGGTTTAATCGATAGATCTTCAAAATACACAAAAATAAAATCAAAGCGCATTATTGGCGATGGTAAAATCCAAATCGTATTTACTGAAATCAAACAACCCACAGATCAAGAAAGCTTTGAGCCAATTAAAAGAATAATTCAACTGGGCTCTGAAGATGATCTGCAAAGATTGATGGCAGCGGAGCAACACCAAAATGCAGTTCTGGCAGCAGTTCCACTGGAAACAACACCTTTTGCAAAAAAGAGGAAGCCAACCCCGGAGCTACTGTCCGCTCCTGTGGTTTCAGTGAGGGCAGAAAAACAAGGCATCATCATCAACTGGAGTCCGGTTAAAAATGCAACCCAATATCACCTTTACTGGAGCAAATCGTCCGGTGTCACTAAAGATAACGGAACCCGGATTTCAAACATCCGCAGCGGATTTACACACGATCGATTGCAGAAAGGAGTCATCTATCACTATGTTGTAATCGCTGAAAAAGAGGGGATTGAAAGCAGTGTATCAAAAGAGGTATCCGCAGTTCCGGTTTTCACGCCACAATCCCCAAAAGGCTTGAAACTGCTGGCTGGGAATGCCAAGGTCACGATCAGTTGGGAGCCGGTTGAAAATGCAGAAAGCTATAATATTTACTGGCAGAAATCGGAAGATACCGCCAGGGATGAATACCATATAATTAAACATGTTCAAAGCGGCTTTGAGCATACCGATCTTCAAAATGGCACAGATTATTTCTATTATGTTACCGCAGTAAACAGAACTGGTGAAAGTGCCGAATCTCAGCTGACCTCGTCTACTCCTCGGATTCCTCCTCCAAAATCACCGAAACTTATAGTAAAAGCGGGAGATTCCACGGTGTGGGTCGACTGGGAAAAAGTTCCTGGTGCCGTAAGTTACAATCTTTACTGGGGAAAATCACCCGGCGTGAACAAGACCAATGGACAGAAAATAAGCACTATTAAGGAGGCTTTTGAGCTGAGGGATCTCCAAAATGGAACTATATATTATTATGTCTTAACTGCTGTGAATTTAAGCGGGGAAAGCGAAGAATCTCTGGAGATCTCTGCGATACCGCAAATACCGCCGCCACCACCACCTGCACTTACTTCCAAAACAGGTGACAGTAAGGTAGCACTCATCTGGACGAATATCCCGACTGCGACCAGCTATAATCTTTATTGGAGTACTTCGCCGAATGTGAATAAAACCAAGGGCAGGAAGATTACTGATGTCAAAAGTGGGTTTGAACACACTGGCCTCCGGAACAACACTAGTTACTACTACGTCATTGCAACGTCAAATACGGGCGGGGAAGGCCGAATATCTCAGGAAATCGTCGCTATGCCGAAAATACCGGCTGCGGTTGAAACGCCGGTCTCCGAATTAGTGAAAAATGTCTATCTTGATGATTTCACCATAATATCAACAGACCCTGAGTTACGGATAACAATTGGTGATGCAAAGGTTACAAAAGAGGAGAGCCTGCGAAGGGCAAAAGATTTAGAGGCCCTGGATATCAGTTCCAGAGAAAAGCTGATTGCCTTGTATATTGCCGAAGGAAAAACCGATTCGATTACTGATGTACTGTCCAATCAACACGCCAAAGAACCTGAGAATTTGAATCTTTCCCTCTCTCTATCCAAGGTTTATCATGAACAGGGAAACATTAAAGCAGCTCTGAAAATACTAAACACTTCATTAAACCGTATATCATTGTCAGCTAGGGTTACGCTCAATCAGGAACTGAAGGTTTCAGTTAAAAAAGGAGCCTCGACGTTAACCGAAAAGTCAGACCAGACTTACCTGGCCGACGAGTTTTCCAAACTCGGGATTTCTCTGCTGGAGCGAAAGAAATATGTAGATTCTCTTTCCGCTTTTCAATCTCTATATTCGCTCACCCAGGACTATCCGATGGTCAAATATTATCTGGGGAAAAGCCGTCAGGGTATGAAACAATACAATCAGGCGGGAAAGCTGTTTGAGGAGCAAAGCCAGGAAGATATAAATAAAAAACAATTACTGAACGATTTAAGATCGCTGGTGCAGATTCTGGGTGTGACACTTGCGATGCCAACCATTCAGTCGACAAAAAAGCAGTATCAGTCTTTATTACAACAGGAAAATACGGCGAAACAGCAGAAAGATATCAATCAAAACATTGTGATTCTGGATAGATTGTATGCAGAAGCTGAAAAGAGAAGAATTGCCGGACTGTCTGATTTGGGAATTGCCCTGGCCGGGAAATTTGAACTGAAAGATATTCAACCGGGTCAGGACATATATTTTGATTTAATCGCAACTAATTTTGGTAAAAAAGACAGTCAGGAGTTTAAGGTTTATTATCAGATGAAGCATGAACAGGGAATTACCTTTGACATTCAGGCTTCAGATCGTTTTAAAGCAATTAAAGCAAATCAAAAACCCCTCGCCTGGAACAAAAGGATTGTCGTTCCTGAAACAGCACTGCCCGGGAATTATGTCTTAATAGCCAATATCGAACAGATCGGTGAAATCAGTGAAGTGACCTTGGAGAATAACCGCTTGGTATCCAAACAACCGATCAGAGTTGTTCCTGCCATATCAGACCTGAAAATTGAGTATTCAAAACACATTGAGAAAAAAGCGATCAATCCGCTTGATGAAATGACCGTCGCTTTCGCTGCAACTAACCAGGGTTTTAAGGAGAGCCCGGAGTTTAGTGTCAGTTATTCATTGCAGCATGAAGACCTCACCAGTGTAGATTTGGATTTACAAGACAAATTTAAATCTATTGCCAAGGGCGGCGCATCTTTCAATTGGAAGAGGAAGATTACTGTTCCTGATAACTTAAAAAAAGGGAAGTATCGTCTTATTTCCCGCCTGGAGCCGGCAATCCAAAATCTGGAAATAGACCCTGAAAACAATCAGGTGCTTTCCGATTATAACCTGTTTTACACACCACCGTTTACGGATCTAGCTGTTATTTTTGAACAAGATATCCAAAAACAAACCATTCAAACGGGTAAATCGATTACTGGAAGTTTTGCGGTTAGGAATTATGGGAATGTGGGCAGCGCACCCCTTGTTGTTGGCTATCAGTTAAAGAACAGTGATGGTTCTGTTTACTCTCTTCCGGATATTGACCAGTTTGATTCGATTAAGTCAGATAAACAGCCGGTTGTGTTCGAAAAAACATTGCTGATCCCAAGAGATATACCGCAGGGAAACTATCAGCTGGTTGCAAATCTGCAGCTGGATGAGAGTGAATTAGACAACAATCGGCAAAATGATATGACGGTTTCAGATTATGCTCTACAGATCGTTCCTTCATACAGCGATGTCGAGATTGCCTTTTCTGAACAATTAAAGAAACAGGAAATTCGATCCTCTGAGGAAATGGAGGTGGAAATACTCATCCGGAATAAAGGAAATTTTAAGAGTGGTGTTTTATTAATTACCTACTTGTTGAAAAACGAGCAAGGAGCGACATTCACCCTCAATAAAGATGATCAGTTTGATACGGTTGCAACTGGTAATCAGCCCATTTTATGGAGCAGTAAAATCGAAATTCCGGGTAACTTGAGATCAGGATTTTACCAGCTGGTTGCCACTGCAAAGCTGCAAAATGAAAAGTATGAAAGGAACATGAATAACAACAGGGCGGAGTCACCTAGAGATTTGATATTTTTACCTCCTTTAACCGATCTGGCGATATCTTTTGTTGACGATATGAAGCCGCAGACGATTCTAACTGGAAAGGCCATCACCAGTTCTTTAACGGTGACAAATTATGGAAATACAGACAGTCTTGGCTTTAACGTCAAATACTGGTTGAAGAGTGAGGAGGGGGTAGCTTATCCTCTGCCTGACAGTGATAAATTCGACTCAATCAACCCGGATCTGGATCCGGTTTCCTGGCAGAAATCACTGCAGGTGCCCCAAGGGACCCCACCCGGCAAATATCAACTGCTGGCCAACCTTGAATTGAATGACCAGGAGCCGGATGAGAGGCAGGAAAACAATCAGGTAGTCTCAGATTTGGTGTTGGAGTTGATTCCGTCATACAGCGATCTGGAGATTTCTTTCGGCAGTGGGTTGTGGAAGCAGGATGTCATGCAGTCCGGTGAAATCGATGTCGAAATACTGCTTAGTAATAAAGGCAATGGTGACAGTCCATCTTTTCAAATTGCCTATTCTTTGCGTAACAAACAAGGAACGATCTTCCCGCTGGGGGAAAAGGAAAGGTTTGATACGCTTCAAGCCGGTGCCGAGGTGGTCTCACATAAAAACAAAATCCAACTGCCTGAAAGCCTGCGGGCAGGTCAATATCAATTAATTGCCAGTCTGGTTCTGGATGAGACTGGGTCTGAAAAAGATGAGGCCAACAACCGGGTTGAGTCCGTGGGCGATGCGCTTTCCCTGAAGGCTCCGCCTCTGGAGGTGACCTCGATTTCCCCGACAGAAGGATCCGGCCCGATTCCCCTGGATACGGAGTTTAAAATTGAATTTAACTCACCGCTCGATGAAAAAACGATCACTGCAGGGTCTATTTTCCTTAAAGGAGCAGATAAAACAATCAACGGCGAAAGGGTGGTTTCTCAAAACAAGATATCTTTTATCCCCTTAAATACACTGCGATTCAATACAGTATACACAATGGTTGTATCCGCGGAAATGAAAGGTAACTTGGGAGAGCGGTTGGAAGAAACAGTTCAATGGCAATTCAAAACCCCGCCGTTTCCGATAGAAGCGGATAGCGGTGTCAATATTTCCAGTTCCTCACACGAGCCTGTCAGTTATGTGGAGGAAAAAGACGGTATTTTGAGGGTCGATATTTCCACTTCGAATCCCATCCTGCACCTGATGGTCAATGGTAAACCGGTTGAAATCCCTGTCAATACCAAGGCAAAAGTCAATCTTCGCTACGCCATCGAAGAGAAAACAGCCAGATATCGCATCACGGTTTTTACAGAGAAAGGCAAAGCTCAGGAAACCTTCACTATCAACTACGGTGAAAAACCGGAGTCCGAGGGAATATCTGTTAAATCAGGTGTGAAAATTTCTACCATTATTTTGACTATTTTGAGTATTTTGTAAAAAAGGCATCATAATTTATTAACCTTATTGGATAAGATAAAGGTGATACATCTTATTTTGTTGCCTTAGAAGTCCGTCACCAAACCTTGAAATGGATCCGAATTCAAACAAAGCTAGCCCTCATATAGTCTGGCAAAATGCTACTGTGACACGGCAAAACAGAGAACAGATGAAGCAGCATAAAAGTGCACTTCTCTGGTTTACCGGACTTCCAGCTTCGGGAAAATCAACTATTGCTCATTCTGTGGAAGAAAAGCTTTATCTAGATGGATACCACATTGTTGTGCTTGATTGTAATATTCGTCATGGACTTAGTAAAGATCTTGGATTTTCTAATGCGGATAGAAACGAAAACATACGTTGAATTGGCGAAGTTAGCAGACTGTTCATTGAGGCGGGTTTAATCGTCCTGACAGCTTTCATTTCTCCATTTTGTAAAGGACAGACAATTCGTTAGAAACCTGATTGGCAGTGAGGATTACATAGAAATATATTGTAAATGCCCGGTTGAAGTATGTGCACAAAGAGACGTCAAGGGAAATTACAAAAAAGCAAAAGCTGGATTGATTAAAAACTATACAGGCGTTTCATCTCCCTATGAAGAATCAAACGCAGATTTAGTTTTGGAAACATCTGAGATGTCCATATCAGATTGTGCAAATAAAGTGGTAGCTTTGCTCCTAAATAATAAAACTCTCAAAAATCCTCTTTAACCGCTCTTTCTGAAAATATATTGATTTTTTCCTGGAATCCCCGCTGGATGGCATAATGAAATCAAAAAATCCAAACTGTCTGGGCAGGAGTCAATTGGTGACATGAGATGCAGCGGTATTGGGCCAACAGTTCGTGCATCTTGGGTGGAGGAGAGACTTTAAAATAGCTTTCCACGATCATATGCCCGATTTCATGGGCCAGAACCTTCAGGTTGGAGTCATTTACAGAGATATAAATCGTAATATTCTTAGGGTTGAAAAAGACGATGTAAAGACAAAACCATATTCAAAACAATTTTCTCTTGGTTCAGTGTCAGATGGAATGTTCTTTTATGGAAACAATCTATGAATAAGCGGGGACAAACAAGACCCGTCTTTATAGTCGGTGCTCAACGGTCGGGAACAACACTGTTGAGATTGATGCTAAATTCCAATTCTCAAATCGCTATTCCAGAAGAAGGCACCTTCTTTATGCCGCTTTTGAGACGGCACAAATACCATTTTTTTGACAAGATATCACCACGTTTAATCAAAAATTATATTGATTACATAAAAAAAAACTCTCAGTTCCGTCTATGGGAAATCGATTCTGCCCAATATTTTGATAACCTCGACAAAGCAAATACCACTCTTGCAACCTTGATGGATGGACTATACTCATTCTATGCAGCATCCCATGGCAAACCCCTTTGGGGAGACAAAACTCCCAGCTTTTTCAGAATGATCAAATATTTAGCCCACATTTTTCCCGAAGCTTATTTTATCCATATCATACGCGATGGCAGGGATCTATTTCAAAGTTGGAAGAAGATGGATCCGACCAAGGGCAATCCGGCCGTTATTGCTCTCGAATGGAAAATCAAAGTGCAGACGATAGAAAATCAACTTATACGTTTTGCGCCTTCTCGCTTTCTGGAAATAAAATTCGAAGATCTCATCTTGGATAGTCAATCAAATTTAATGACTATTTGTGGCTTTTTGAAGATAGATTATGAAGAATCGATGTTGGCGTACTGGAAAACCAGTCATAATTTTGTTGGGCGGCACCATTCAACTAAAATATTCGGCCCGCCAAATCTCGATGCAATCAACGCTTGGACTACGCAGCTGACAAAAAAAGAAATCAAAGTATTTGAGGCCATTGCCAGACCGTTATTGAAAAGAAAAAAATATACTCTAAGTGGCTATTCATCAAATATCCTAATAGAAACGACAGTCGCTTATGCCAATTTAATAATTGGGCTGCCGCAGAGATTATTCCAGATATTGAAAACAGCCATGATCCTGCAGTTGTCTTCAAGGTTCGGTATCGCAACAGAAAAAGCAGGGGGGAAATATCCTGAACATTGATACAACATTCCCGTGAAAGTGAAAAAATGGTGATTTGGGATGTTTTTTTCAGTTATACAAACAAATACTATACAGAGAATTACTGTTTGTTTCACGG
>Ga0208904_1001979_pt1 | contig 13354 bp, 16 predicted proteins | sample AntAceMetag02UKB_FD_184774 | JGI IMG/M metagenome (GOLD analysis project Ga0208904, IMG submission 184774) | Saline lake microbial communities from Ace Lake, Antarctica - Antarctic Ace Lake Metagenome 02UKB (SPAdes) (version 2) | ecosystem: Environmental > Aquatic > Non-marine Saline and...
TGACCAGATCGCAGCGGCCAGGGAGCGCTTCGACTTCGCCCGGCGTGCGGAGAACTCCTACACGGCCGAATTGGCGGACGTCGAGCAAAAGCTGACGTGGGCTCAGGAGTACATCGAGACCTTGAACGCCGACGCCCCGAGCGCAGCGACGCTCGAGGGGGCGCGCGACACCGCAAGCCGCCTGCACTACGCCGCGACAGAGGACCGGAAGGCCGCTGAATACGCCGTCGAGTCGGCAGACGATGTGCGCAGCGACATTCGCGACTCCGGCGCGGAAGCCGCGAGTCGCGCCGATGTTCTGTCCCGAGGCTTCGAGGCCGACATTCGGACGCGCAAGTCAGACGCGCTTGCGGCGCTCACCGCGGCCAACGTCGAGATGAACCGGACGGCCGAAGCGCAGCGGACCGCCAGGGAATCCATCGCCGCCGTCGAGCGCAAGGCCCAGACCGACTACGAACTCGCCGTGTCATCGGCGGACGCCGAAGCGGCGGCAGATCGAATCGAGTACGACGCCGCAAAAGAGGCACACGGCCGCGCGGAGCACGCCGCCGGGCTCATCTCGGAAGTCCCATGCAAGGGCTCCGGGCCGTTCGGCGCCTGCAAGCTCCTGCTCGACGCAAAGAGTAACGAAGCGCGGCTCCCGGGATGGGCCGAGAGGCGCGACGCCGCAGCCGCGAAGGCGGACGTGTCCAGAATCGCAGCGCACGCGATCCGGGAGCGCGGCCCTTCCGTCCCCGACGCAACCCTCGCAACACTCCGTGGCTTGCTCGCAGACTTTGAAGCCGCCGCCCTGTCCGCGAGCAAGGTCCACGCGGAAGCGATGAGCGCAGTGGACGACGCCGGCACGCTCACCGTCGCAGACGTCGCCACCGACGAGTGGAAAGCCCTGCGGCAGTCGCAGGAATGGTGCAGCGCCAATGAGCAGAGCGTGGCGGCCCTTCTGCGCGATCTGCGCGAGACTTCCCGCCTTGCTACCGACGCAGCCATTGAGGCGGGCGAGGCCGTCAGCCGCGCCGAGAAGGCCATCGCGGACGCCGCAGCGTGGCAAGGAAAGATATCCGCCGCCCGCGCAGAGGTTCGCAACGCAGAGGCCGCCGTAGTCGAGCGGCGCGAGCGCCTCGACGCCTCCAAGGTCGAATCCGAGAAGCACCGCGCCGACGCCGAGCGGCTCCCGGCCGCCAGCTTCAGCGACGCGGAGAACGCATGGGACAAGGCCGCGACTCGACGCAGCCAGGAAGAATCCATTGCGGCCACCCACCGCGCCGAAGTAGCCGGCGCCGAGTCCCGCGTCAACGACGCCATCGAAGCCGTCCAGCAGGTTGCTCGCGTCGAGGAAGGCGTAGCCGACCGCCGCAAGCGCGTCGAGCGCCTCCAGGTGCTACAGCGGGCATACAAGGACGTCCCGGGATTGCTCATCGAAGCGGTAGCCCCGGAGATCGAAGACGCGGCGAACCGAATCCTTGACCGGATCTCCCAAAGCGGCCTGTCGGTCCGCATCGTGACGCAGAAGGCGCTCAAGTCCGGCACGCTGCGCGAGACGTTCGAGATCAACGTCCGCGACCTGCGCGGAGAACGGGCCTACGAGCGCTACTCTGGCGGCGAGAAGTTCCGCGTTGACTGGGCCGTCCGCATCGCCGTCGCGACCGTCCTGAGCGCTCGCGCTGGCTCACCCCTGCAAGCGTTCATTTGGGACGAAGGGTTCGGGAGCCTCGACGACGCGGGCATCGAAGCGTACAAGGCGACGCTTCAGAACATTGCGGACCTGTTCGACTTCATGCTCATCGTCTCGCACATTCCCGAGCTGGCCGAAGCGTTCGGGACGCGCATCGAAATGACCAGGGGGCCGGACGACGCCTCGCACTGCGAAGTGGTGGAGGGATCGTGAGCGCCACACTCGTCAGCTCCCGCACCTACAAGCCGGGCGTCGTCCCGCTCATCGACTTCGACCCCGTCGCGACGTGGTGGAACGAAGGGCGGTCGCTCGACAGTCGCGAGTACCTCATGCAGCGGGCGGTCTCCCATCTAAACGGGCTCGCGTACCAGGAATGGACGCGCGGATTGATGCACGCGATCCTATACGGCTGGCGCCTTCCAGAGCAGGCGGAATCGCTCGCCCGTATCTGCGAGATCAGCGCCGCCCAGGAGAGTCTCACTCTTGCGTTCCGGGTCGGCCTCACGGGGCACCCGGGCGGGACCATGGGGGACAAATGATCAGCGAAGCGAAGCTCTGCGAACTCTTGCACCACGCCCTCGGATACGGGCACGACAGCTCCCCGGGGTGGCGAAACTACCTGTGCTTCAATCCGGGCTGCGAAAACTACGACCTGTGCGTCGAGGCGGTACGCCGCGGCTGGATGACTTCACGGAAGGGCGAGATGATCGTTTTCTTCCACGCGACCGACGCCGGCAAGGCGGCTGCGGTGGCGTCATGGGCTGGCCCGAAGCTGCGGGCGTTCCGCGTCTCGTGCGAGGACTGGGACTCCTACGCCGTGATCGCCGCGCAGGACGCGGGGGCTGCCCGCATGGCGCAAGTGCAACACATAAAGGAGTTCCACGACGCCTCCACGCGCGATCTGCTGATGCAAATGCGCGTGCGCAGGGCGCCTGAATTCGACAACGCAGCCTTCGGCCGGCGGCCGGGCGCTGTGCTGGAAAGCGGGTACGCATGATGCTGGCGGGCTTGCGAGTTCTATCGTTCACGGTCGCGGGAACGACGGCGATCATGCTCGTACCGGCGACCAACGCCGTCCAGGCCGTGCTCTACCTGTCCGCGGGTTGCGTGGGGCTCGGGCTGCTCGAGGGGCTTCGCTGGCTCTGCCGGCGGCGGAGGAATGGAAGATGAACCGAACGAACATCGAATGGGCGGACGCGACGTGGAACCCCTGCCACGGATGCACGCCGGTCTCCCCGGGCTGCGCCCACTGCTACGCGCGAACGGTCGCAGAGACCCGCCTGAGAGGGGTTGGAACGTACCCAAAGGACGATCCGTTCCGGGTTGTCATTGACCCCTACAAGCTGGGCGACCCGCTGCACTGGCGCAAGCCGTCCAGGATCTTCCCGGTGTCGATGGGCGACTGGCTCCATGAAGAGGTGCCGCTGCGCTACGCGATGGCAATGCTCGGAGTGGCCGGTCGCTGCGAGCGCCACCGCTTCATGTTCCTGACGAAGCGCGAGGACCGCCTGGACGAACTTGGCGCAGCGCTCGCGGGCAACCCTGTGGAAGCCGCTACTGAGTGCTTCCGGGCCGCGCTTGACTACCTGCCCTCGGGGGTAGACCAGGACGACATTTACGAGGCGCGGACGGACCTTGCGGTGTACGGCCCCGCGTCTCGCTTCACGTTCCCGTTCTCGAACGTCGGGCAGGGCGCGACGGCCGAAGACCAGTCAAACGCGGACCGCCGCGTGCAAGTGGTTCTGCGCTTTCCGGCCGCGGTCCGGTTCGTGAGCGTGGAGCCGATGCTGTCGGGCGTTGACATGACCGGGCACCTTCCCGGGGACCCCGGCGCGTTCTGCGAGTCTCGCGAATGCGCGGGGTGTCGCGAAGGTGACGATCCTTGCGACGACTTCAAAGAATCTTCCCGCCTCGATTGGGTCGTCTGCGGAGGCGAGTCCGGCCCCGGCGCGCGACCGATGAACCCGCAGTGGGCTCGTGACCTGCGTGACCAGTGCAAGGCCGCGGGCGTCCCGTTTTTCTACAAGCAAGGCCCAGGAGACCACGGGGCAAAGCACGTCAAGATTCCCGTGCTCGACGGCGCGACGTACAACCAATACCCGCGGGCCCTTGGACTCGCGCTGGAAGGGGACTGACCGATGCCGAAGGTACCAGGGGCCGAGTACGAGTGTTCGGTCTGCAAGGCTCGCGTCTTCTCCCCTGACGGCGCCACGCCCGCGGGGTGGGAGTCGGACGTATCGGCCTTCGGGCTCGAGGAGGCCGACGTGTGCGACGAGTGCTGCCGCGAAGTCATGGCGCTCGTAGGCTGGCTGAAGCGCGGCAAGCGCGGCCCGCGCGATATGGACGCCGGAACCACGCTGCGGACACTTCCGCGCGACGAAGGGCGGCCGATGGATCTGCCCGCAACAAGGGGGGAATGATGACGCACGAACGGTGCGAGCGCTGCGTTGCGATCTGTCGCCCTGAAGGCAGCGGCGGACGTGCTTCAGAGAATCCTAGACGAGACGGCGCCGAAGTAGTGGGCACTCAGTCACATATCGACCGGGCCTCCGCCCTCTTCAGAAGCAAACTTGAGATCGCCGCGTGGGCGGAGGCGCGGCACTACGGGACGTTCGGGCGGCTTGCTCCGTTCCCGGGATGGAGCCACAAGGAAGGGGCGAAGTCGCAAATGCGCCCCGTGCGCAACCGGAGGCCCGCCGCGGGCGGGCCGGGGAAGCGGTGACGATGACGGCCAGCCTCACACGCACGGTAGCCCCGGGCTCCGACGACGCCCCGACCGTTGCCGATCTCGTCGAGACGGCCGATATGACGGACGCCCCGCGGACCGCATACGACTGGTTCGGGGCGCTCGAGTTGCGAGGCTTCTGCACCTCCGAGAACTGGACCTGCGCGGCCCTGCGCATTCTGTACGCCGCTGGATACATGCGACCGGCCGATGAGGGGTCCGAAACGGAATGGGCGCGAACGGCCCGACAGGGCACCAGGGTGCGCGGCAAGACCCTTGTTGTAGTCGCGGCTCCCAAGCCCAAAGCCAAGCGCCAGAAGGGCCGCAGGGGCGCCACGGAGGCCGCGGCACCCGTCAGGCTCGACGTGAGACTGACAGGGGACTACGCCTATGTCTGGTGCCGCAAGTGCGAAGGCTGGATAGAATTGTCGGCCCACCGCCACCGCGAGTGCGACTGCGGGGCCGACGTGGACGTGTTCGAGCCGATTGAGGATGAAACCGACATCGAAGCGCTCGACGATACGGAGGACGGGACCAATGACTGATTCGACTTTCAATCGTACTGGGTTCATGGACGAAGACGTGAAGCCCGACAACTGCGTGGTCCTCTCGGCCGCCGACACCGCCCGCATCGCGAAGATGGTCCGGGTGTTCGAGCGGACCGGGCACGGCCGCTGGCCCGTCGTGGGGTTCCGCCTCGTGCCCGCTGCGGTGGAAGTGACCATCGAAGACAAGGACGCCTCGTTCAGCACTACCGTGAGCACCGCGGGCGATCAGAACCGCTTGGCGACCGAGGGAGTCGTGTGGCTCAAGGGATCGGGCTTCGCGGAGTTCGCGGACGCCCTCTCCATGGGGCCCGCCGACGAGACCGTCAAGATCGAATGGCCCCTTCACTGGTCCGACGCGAAGGATGGGGACGGGCATTCCCTCATGCCGGACACCGACCTGCGCGCGACCCGGGGCGACTTCATGGTGGAAGTGCGCGCCCTGAGTCTCGACAGAGACAACTTCCCCGTCGAGGGGGAGTACGAGCACCCCGAGATCGACACGGAGTACCCGGTGCGCCTCTCGGCCAACCAGCGCGAGGCGATGTTCGAGCTGGTACCGTTCGCGAGCACCGACGAGTCGCGGCGCAACATAGGATCCGTCTGCCTGCGCACGACCCCGGACGCAGCGATAACGAACCCGGGCGGGAAGCTGCGGATTGCGGCAACGGACGGCCACCGCCTCGCGTGGATCGACACCGCCGCAACGGGCCAAGGGTGGCCCGACAAGCCGACCGACGCGCTCCTGCCTGTCGATGCGATGAAGCGCATGGTGCGGGCCTTCGCGACCGCCACGAACCGGAAGATGGGGATCGTGTTCAACGTCAGCCTCCGCACGATCAAGTCCGCGGAGATCGGAGAGCCGGACAAGACCCGAAGGGACCGACGCGGGAACGCGGAACGCTACTACGTCGCAGCGGCCGCAGAGGCGAAGACCGACGAGTGGCGCATGCGCTTCCTGTGCATCGACGACTCCTACCCGGACACCGACAAGGTCATCGCGCTCGAGCCCGGCAGAGCGGTCGCCGTGGACGCCGTCAAGCTCGCGAACTGTTTTCGCATCATGGGGAAGGGCCTGAAGCGCCACCGCAGTAGCGTCGTCAGCATGCACGTCGTTCTGGGCGGGCACATTCGGATCGCGACCCCGTCACGCCTCGACGGCTGGCGCTCCGAAGTGGATCTCCCCTGCGAGAGCTTCGACGCTCCCGACTGCCAGATCGGCGTGAACGTCGCCTACATGGCCGCTGCGATCAAGGTGGTCTGCGACAAGGGCGATATGGCGCGGCTCGTGATCTCCGACGAATTCAGCCCCATGCTGATCACGGGCGACCGGCGGCCGGAGACTTTCATGCTCGTCATGCCGATGAGGCTGTGAGTATGAGCGACCGCTACGAGATCCACGAGGGCGATTGCCTGGACGTGATGCGCGGCATGGCAGACGCGAGCGTTGACGCGGTTGTCACGGACCCGCCGTATGGCCTCGCATTCATGGGGGAATCTTGGGATCATGCCGTGCCAGGGCCGGAGTTCTGGCGCGAGGCCCTACGGGTAGCCAAGCCCGGTGCGCACCTTGTCGCATTCGGGGGCACCCGCACGTTTCATCGGCTGGCCTGCGCCATTGAGGATGCGGGCTGGGTTATCCGCGACTCGGTGGGATGCCTGTCGTGGGTGTACGGGAGCGGGTTTCCAAAGTCTCTGGACGTGGGCAAGGCGATCGATGCTGCGGCCGGTGCGGAGCGGGAGGTCGTGAGGGTTGGAACCAGCGGGGCAACGGCAGGAATGCAGGCGCTCGGACCGAGTGGTATCAAGGGCGGTGATTTTGACATCACCGCTCCCGCTACCGAAGCCGCCAAGAAGTGGAACGGCTACGGGACCGCGCTGAAGCCCGCACACGAGCCAGTCATATGCGCTCGCAAACCCTTGATCGGGACCGTGGCCGCGAACGTCCTGGAGCACGGCACGGGCGCGCTGAACGTGGACGGCTGCCGGGTGGGGACGGGACAAGAAGAGAGCCCAAGCGTTGCCCGTCGACGCGGCTCCATTCCCGGCGAAAGCGTAGGGGCAACGGGATGGACAACGCCCGCGCGGCCCGCTTCATATGGCGAACAGCGCCCCGGAGAATTGCTCGGTCGCTGGCCCCCCAACCTAATCCTATGCCACCACCCCGACTGCCAGCCCGGCGCGTGCGTTGAAGGCTGCCACGCTCGCGTTATGGGGGAGCAGAGCGGGAACGCAGGAGCAGCCGCAAAGGCAAGCGGCCCATCTCTTCGCGGCGTAAACACGAGTGTGGCGCGTGGGAAGTTCAATGGCCTCGTCGGAGATCCCGCGTTTCACGCCGACACCGGCACGGCCGCCCGCTTCTTCCCGCAGTTCTACTACACGGCCAAGGCCAGCCGGAGTGAGCGCGAGCACGGGCTTGGCGATCTGAAGGCTTCGCATCCGTGCGTGAAGCCTGTCGCCGTAATGGAATGGCTAATCCGACTCGTCACGCCCCTCGGCGGCATCGTCCTAGACCCGTTCGCGGGCTCAGGCACCACCGGTGTTGCGGCCATGAACGAAGGCGCACGGGCAATCCTCATCGAACGCGAACCGGAGTACGTCGAGATCATCGAGGCGCGCATGAACGCAGCCACGCGACAGGGCGTGCTTGATTTGGAGGCGTGATGAGCGACCGCTACGAGATCCACGAGGGCGATTGCCGCACCGTCCTAGCTACGCTACCGGCGCAGTCCGTCCAGTGCTGTGTCACGTCCCCGCCTTACTGGGGCCTGCGCGACTACGGGTGGGACTGCCAGATCGGGCTTGAGAAAACGCCGGAGGAGTACGTGGCCGAACTCGTCGCGGTGTTCCGTGAGGTGCGGCGCGTGCTTCGGGACGATGGCGTGTTGTGGTTGAACTTGGGCTCTAGCTACGTTTCGCGTGATATGCCGCCCAGCCAATCTCGTGCCGGTGCTCGTGCATGTGGCAGCGGTGGCACAGAACCTCAAGATTGCCTGGAGACTGGTTGTGTTTGTTGCGGTCCCGATGATGGACCCCGAGACGACTCCTTGAGCCATCGCCACTGCAACGATTGCACGCCGCCGCTTCCCGAACCAAGCGAGCCGCGGCATCCGAAGACAATCCGTGGTACCGAGCATTCGGATTCCGTTTCAACACTTCCTGGCTTTTCGCCTCCCGGCGCGTCTCGGTCCACCATTTCTTCATTGCGTCCGAGTGACCAGGGCGTTTTCTCCCAAGAAGCCACGGCTTCGGCTTGCTCGTCGCTTCTGACATCAAGTGGCGGTGACGGTCGGTCCGCTCGTAAGGCGCCGAACACTTCCGGCACGCCTTTGATGTTGCAGACATCAGCTTCCCGCACTCCGGGCATGGTTTCTTCGGGCTCGGCATGTGGCGACCCTTCCTGTCGTGGTTGCGGCATCTGCTTTGCGTATTCAGCCATACCATCCCTCTCGTTGAAACGCAAGGATTTGGTTCCGATTCCGTGGCTTGTTGCTCTGGCGCTCCAGGCCGACGGCTGGTATCTGCGCTCGGATGTGATCTGGGCCAAGCCCAACCCCATGCCAGAAAGTGTGACTGACCGACCGACGAAGGCGCACGAATACGTGTTCCTTCTGAGCAAGTCGGCCCGGTACTACTACGACGCGGATGCCATCAAAGAGAAGTCGATCCATGCTGGAGAAGTGGTGACGCTTGGGGAGAAGTCCCTGTCTCGCGCTCAGGCGACGGGGATCGGAATCGTTCCGCACGGCAACGGCGCAGCGGATAGCGTTACCGTAAAGGACACCCGCAACAAGCGCACCGTCTGGACGATAGCAACCCAGCCATACCCCGGTGCCCACTTCGCAGTCATGCCGCAGAAGCTAGCGGAAACGTGCGTGCTGGCTGGCTGCCCCCGCGAAGCCTGCGCCAGGTGCGGGGCCCCGGTCGTGCGAGTCGTCAGGCGGGAACGGACACTGGACGGCGAGCCGACGACAAGCCTTCCGCCGATGAAGACCACAGACAAGGCCAACCCGGACACCGCGCAGGGCGTCGGCCATTGGCGGACCGGAACGCGCATCACAGATCTTGGTTGGAGGCCCTCGTGTGACTGCGATGCGGGCACGGTACCGGGCGTGGTCATCGACCCGTTCTGTGGAGCTGCTACCACGGGGCTTGCTGCGCTCAAGCACGGGCGTCGGTTCGTTGGCGTGGAAGGGTCCGCGCAGTACGTCGCACTGGCCGAGGAGCGCCTGCGCGCTCCGCAACAGACCGCACTGGGGGTTGAATGAACCACGAATGGGGAAGCGCCCCGGCATGGCGCATCGTCAGCATTCCGCAGGATCCCGGGCGGTCTCACGCCGCCCTGGTGTCGCCTGTGGACGGCCGGACCGACGTGCAGCTCCTATGCGGCTCGCCCCTCGCAGCGGCGGCCCCCGCCCCCGGATGGAGGAAAAATGAAGACCCCCGGAGATTGCGGCGGCCTGTTGGTCAGCACCGCCCGAGTGAATGAGGGCTATAGCCGGTGGCTGGAGTGGCGGGTACGGGCTGAATGGTTCATGACCATGGGCGATCCGCTGGCATGGTCGGCGCTTGTCGCGCTTACGGGTCACCCCGGCGGCTACATGGGCGACGTGAAGCCGCTGCACCCGCCGGGTTTCGACCCTAGCCTCATCCGCTTCGAGTACGCAGGCAAGGGCCGCACGGCGCCTGCGGCACCGGCAAGCGGGGATGCCGAGGTTCGCATTCTCGACGCGCTGGAACGCGACTTCGCGGAGACTCACGACGCCGTCATGCACCCTGAAAGGTTCGGAGGCGTCTTCTGCCACACGCAGGACGGCGCCGGACCGACCGCGACCGAAGACGGAGAGGGCTCCCCATGAGCTACCACGATGACAGACTCGCGTGCGAGGGCTGCCACTGGCTTTACGACGACTACGACGAAGCCGGCAACCTGCTCTGGTGTAACTGGTACCCCATGGGGCGCCCCGGCGACGAGTGCAGGATGCACAACGAACCCGCTGAATCGCGGGCCGAGGCTGGTGACGGCGCGGCACAGTCCAAATTGCCAGGAGTATCGCCCTGACGGGCGGAACGGGACCATCATGGACAACGCACTGAATACGACCACTCAAGAGGCATTCCAGACCCCGCCCTGGCTGTTCAAGCTACTCGCGGGCGAGCGCGGCTTCGACCTCGACGCTGCGGCCTTCGCCAGCAACGCGCTGTGCCCGCTGTACTTCGGGCCGGACCATGAGCGCCCTGGACTTCGGGACGCCCTGTCGGTGCCGGACTGGGGGGCGGCTGCAAAGCGCATGGGCTTCACGGGGGAGGACGGGGAGCTGTGCGTATGGAACAACCCGCCCTACCGGCGCGAGGGGACCGGCGCCTGGATTGAGAAGGCGTGGCGCGAAGTGCAGGCGGGGCACGTCGAGTCGGTGACCATCCTCGTGAACGCGAACATGGCTGTGAACGCAATCCACGACATCGTGCTCCCGTTCGCAACCGAGATCCTCTTCGTCCGCGGCCGGGTTTCCTTCACCGATCCGGTTACAGGTAAGCCGCAGGACGGCGGCCGGCATGCCAGCATCGTTGCGCGGCTCGCGCTGGGCCGCGGGGTGCCCGTGTTGGGCTCAATTCATATGCCGCGAATGAAGCACGGCGCTGTCGTCAAGCCAGCCTGGATTCAGTACCACGGGCACGGGAGTGTGGCATGAGCGCCGAGCTATCCCGCCTCGCGCAGGGGGAATTCGCAGGGTTTCGGCGTTGCTGCACAACGTACGGGACGTGCCTGTCATGGAGCGCCGAGATCCGCAAGCACCTCGAAACCGTGCGCCGGATCGTCAGCGTTCGTGCAGGGGGCGCTTCCGACCCGGCGACAGAGTCGCTTGAGACCACGCTGGGGCGGGTTTGGCTATGCTCTGCGGCCCTTGTCGCCGCCGGGTGTCGCGGAGACTTGGAGCACACAGAGACGCGCACGAGCGACAAAGTTCCCGATGGGGGGTATGCGGGCTCCTACGCTCCGTACAACGATCTGCTGCGACAATCCGTATCCCGCCGAACGAAGACCGAAGACACCGTGTTCGACCTTGATCAGTGCATCGCGCACCTGAAAGCCGCCTACGCCGTCTCAGGGGACTCCAGCGCTTCCGTGGTAGTCGCCCTGGGATCCATGCTCCGATTGCTTGAGGATTTGTACTGCGGGCGCTCCCGGGCCCGCGGGGAGGGGAAGCGCGGCGGCGGGTTCGGCGCTGGCGTCGCTCAACACCAGCGCACCCGGAAGGGGAGCACGACCGGGGGTCACCCGCCGCCGCGCAGTCGCAAAATCAGTTGAGCTGCACGACGGTCGCCCGACCGTCCGCGCACGCCGGCAACGCATGCTGGCAGAGCAGGGCCAGTTCTTCGGTCATCGGCCCCTCGCACCGCGACGCGAGATTTGTACACGTCACGTAGAGGTTTTTGTCGGCACGGACCTTGCGAAGGCCATCGCTACGGACGCGGGCGCCCGCCCGGCGCACAGACGGCCCCGTGGGATCGTCGGCCGCCATGGACAGCTTAATGGACAGCTTAAAGGCTTTGCCACCTTCCTCCTCGAACCACGGAAGGATCACGATGGTAGCCAGCTCGGCCATATCGCAGGCCCGGCCAGCCCAAAGCTGATCCTCTTCGGTGACCCCTTCGATGTACGCGGGATCGACGATCTGCTGCACCAGGGCGCAAGTGAAGCTCGCGACCTTCTGCCACAGATTTACCTCCTGCGGCGCGCACTGCATGGCGAGGACGGCCGACGCTGCGGCAAGGCCGATGATGACACCCGTCTTGTTGCGACTCACGACCCCCTTCGCGAAGGCGGACACCGAAGGCGGGACGGTCGGCGCCGGAATCGAAACGCCGAGCATGAGCGCGACGACGTACAGGATCCAATCGGGCGCCCACTCGGGCAGCGGCAGATCGGGAACGTAGTACCGCACCAGGGCGTAGCCCAAGCTCAGCACGATCAAGAGAATGCGTACCCACGCGGTACGCGGCTTCGTTGTCTCGGCCATGGCTCCCTCCTAAGCGGCGCCTTTGCGGCGCGGGTCAATGACGAGAAGCGAATGCCCCTCGTAGTCGAGCGGGTCCGGTAGCACGCAGGATCCGAGCGTGAACTTCCTCTCGCCCTTCCCTGCTAGCTCCATATTCGCACGATCCTCTACGCGCTGAAAGCGCAGCGTCGGAGACGCCGAGAATCGCTTGGGTTGCCCTTCGCGCTTCGTTGCGGATCCATCCATGAACAGCGTCCATGGGCCCGTCAGCGGCTCCCTGGTCAGCGGGTGCGTGAGCGCAAGCACGTCGCAGTCGATGATGAGCCCGCAGTGGTTGGAGTGCGCGGCCACCGACACCGGCGAGTGCAGCTCCGGCAGCGTAGACCAGACGTGAATCATCTTCCGGTCGTTCCGCCACAGGATCCGGTCCGCGAACCACGGGTCGTAGAAGTCCGGCTTGTGGTAGCGCTCGCCGGGCGGAATCGTGCTCGACAGCATGCCGCCGCCCCACCGCTCCGTGAAGTGCTCGCGGGCCAGAAGCAAGATCCCGAGCACGGTTCCGGCGAATGGCGAGCACGTCGAGCACACCGGCCACTTGTCCGGGTCCGACCCTGTTTGCTTCACCACGCTTCGGTAGGGCTCGCGTATCCCCGGCTTCCAGTTCGGGCGAAGCACGATCGTATCGAGGTCCGCGTCGTAGTAGGTGTCGGACGGCCCGTAGGCGATCTGGGGCTCATGGCCCACGGTCGCGTCGAGGACGTGCTGCACGCATTCCTCGAATGCGTTGACCATGTCCGCGTTGCAGCGCTCGCCCGGGTCAGTGGTCGGGGTGAACACCGGCTGGACGGGGCTGGACGACGTCGCGCCAGCGGTATTCTGCCCGCGCTGGCGCCGTAGGAAGTTCTTTCTCCGCTTCACGCTTCACCTCCGTTGGGACTGGAGTACAGCCGCGATTCATTGAGAGACCGGCCAGCGCGACGACAAGCCCGACGAGTATCGCCAGTACGAACTGCGCAACCATCCGCGACCGGGTCTCTGTCGTCGCATGCGAGATGGCCCAGCCCTTTGAGCGCTTCTCCATGGCGGATACAGCGCCTTCGATCCTATTGACGCTCTTCTGCGTCTTCAGGCCGGTCAGTGCGGCGCTTGTGGCGGCGTCCCGGGCGTCCCTGGTCTCGCGCCGCAGTTCGGCCACCTCTCCCATGCAAAACTCCGCGGTTGTCATGGCCCGGGTGCCATCGGCCCGCGCTGCTACCACCTCTTTTTGCAGGGAGTCGAGCCTGTGATGAGCAGACCGGGCCGACTCCCGCGCTACAATGTCCACTGCGCAATCGGGCACGGTACACCTCAGTAGTCGTAGAGTTGCCCGATCAGGCGGAGCCGAACGTAGTCGATGTCGCTCCACGTGATT
>Ga0208904_1001987_pt1 | contig 13331 bp, 10 predicted proteins | sample AntAceMetag02UKB_FD_184774 | JGI IMG/M metagenome (GOLD analysis project Ga0208904, IMG submission 184774) | Saline lake microbial communities from Ace Lake, Antarctica - Antarctic Ace Lake Metagenome 02UKB (SPAdes) (version 2) | ecosystem: Environmental > Aquatic > Non-marine Saline and...
TCAAATATGAACATTCCTATAATAAGAGGGCACCATCTTGAATCTGCTAAATTAACATTTAAAATTCCTTATGAAGCAATGAAAAGAGGATTAATAGATTTAGGATATATCCAAGATTCCAAAGACCCTTTTTTAAACTTTACATATTATGGTTTAAAAAAACTTTTTGAAAATCCAGAACAAGAATTTAATGTAGTAGTAGGGGGATTAGATTTTCTATGCCACAATTGTCCCATGTTAACAAGGGATATTTGTAATCCATGTAAGCCAACAAAAACAAAACCAAAAGGAATGAATTTTCTAACAAAATACGAGGGAGAAACAGCAGATTTAGAAATCCTTAAAAAATATAATCTACAACCAGGAACTTATTCTGTAAAACAAATTAGACAAAGAATGAGATTTTAAGAATTTCCTTTAAAAATTTGCCATTCTCAAGAGATTTTAAATTCCACTTATTAATTCTCGTCGATAAAATTATCAATCAACCCAAAGCTTTATAAGCCTATTTACATAAGCTTTATAAAGTTAATGATTAAAATGGCTAGTGTTAAACGATGTCCAGAATGTGATGGTATAAATCTCACATGGGACGAACAACGTGGAGAAATATTCTGTAATGATTGTGGGACTGTTGTTGAAGAGCAGCAAGTAGATACCTCACAAGAAATGCAAGGTAGTTTTGACTCAGGAGATAAAAAAGGTCGAGGTGGAGCACCAATGTCAATGCAAAAGTTTGACAAAGGATTAACTACAAATGTTGGTGAAATCTCAGATATTTATAGATTAGATTCAGGAGCTACACGTAAATTCTTAAGGTTAAAAAAATGGCAAGAAAGAGTTTCTACTTCAATTGAAAGAAATCTTAGACTTGCAATGGCTGAATTAAGAAGAGTTGCTTCTTATCTAAACCTCCCATCAGTAGTAAGGGATGAATCTTCAAGAATATACAACTTTGTTCTTCAAAGAGGATTAGTAAGAGGAAGAAGCATGGAATCAGTAATAGCCGCTTGTATTTATGCAGCATGTCGTTCATATGACATTCCTAGAACACTAGATGAAATTTCAGCAGCAAGTGATGTTGAAAGAAAAGAAATTGGAAGAACATATAGATTCATTATCAGAAAATTAGGAATTAAAGTTACTCCTTCAAGTCCAAAAGATTACATAAACAGATTTGCATCAGTTCTTAAACTATCCCCAAAAACACAAAACGAAGCTCTTAAAATATTAAGAAAAGCAGAAAATTCAGAATTAACATCAGGGAGAGGTCCAGCAGGAATTGCAGCAGCAGGATTATATGTGGCAGCCCTTCTCAATAATGAAAAAAAGACTCAAAGAGAAGTTGCAGATGTTGCAGGAATCACAGAAGTAACTATTAGAAATAGATACAAAGAACTTCTAGAAAAATTAGGATTAGAAAATAAGTTAAAAATGAAAGAAGCTGAAATCAAAGCAAAAAAGAAAAAAGAATAATTTCTAATATTTCTAAACAATTTAACCAATTTAACTTTTCATAACCTTTTTATACACCTTTTTATTAACAATTCTATCCATGCGGGGATGCCGGAGCGGTCAAACGGGCTAGGTTTAGGACCTAGTAGCTTAGTGCTTACACAAGTTCAAATCTTGTTCCCCGCATTTTCTTAAATAAGATTTGAACGATAAGGGTTCAAGCGAACAACCCTATTTTCAACTAAATTACAAATATTTAGAAAATGGGATTGTGAGGAAGTAATTTTATTTTTAACTAACCTGCAAAATTTTCAAAAATAGGATTGTGAGTATGTTCCCCGCATTTAATATTTTTTAGAACTAAGCTTAAGCTAAATTAATTTCCGGGGCTATTCTGGGGGGGTTCAAATAATCTATAACCCAATCAACAGCGTCTTCAATATCTTCATTTGAAATAGAAGGTAATTTAAAATCCTCTAAACTCACAGAATCTCCCTTGTGTTCAATCTGCCACACCCCATTCTCCTTAAAAAATCTTGCTTTATCAAAAGTCCACCAACCAACTATATCTCCACTTTCAAAATAAAATTCCAACTCCTTATCTAGCCTATATTTCACACAAGTTCCTTCATCAACAATAAAATCCAATAAAAATACAAATGCAGTTTCTTTAGAATTTCCTTTATCTGCACAAAGATTTTCAAGCGTAGGTCCTACTGGTTCATCAGATCCTTCATCTACAGAAGGTGTATCCTCTGCAACAACATCTTGAGCAGAGGTTTCAGTAGCAGGAGTTTCAGTAGCAGGAGTTTCATCAGGAATTTCATCATCTCCCTCCACATCCTTCGGCTTCTCATCAACCTTCGGCGCAACCACCTTCGGCTTATCCCCCTCAATCAGCTTAGGCTTCTTTCCATCTGTAAAAACACTAATCTTAGCAAATTCTTGTTTAGTCAAGGCATCATAAATCCTTGCCTTCAAAAAGAATGCTTCAGCACGATAATATCCTTTTGAACCAGTCTCACTAACATTATTTAAATTAGATAATATTGTTTTAATCTTTGCAATATCTATATCTCCTTTAGATTCTTCAACAACCTTTTCTGCATCTTCTAAAAAACTCTTACTATCCTTATCCTTCAAATCATAACTTTCCAAATATTCAGCCAGACTAGGTTCATCAATATTACTTAATGTCTCATCTAATAATTGTTTATTTCGATTCAAAACATCTTTAATACCTTCAGTATCAATCCAACATTTTATTTCCTCATCATCACAATAACCTACTTCTTTCCATCTTTGATTTCCAGAATCTACAACTCCTCCAACTAAATCTTCAACACCTGCACCTGGATTTTTACTACTACAAACCCTTATAATTCCCCTCTTATAGATTTCAGGATTAATTCCTTCCTCAATATTTGCCTGTAAATTAGGACTGTTAAATAATGTTCCAGTATTACTAGTTCCACCAACGCAATCATTAGAGTTTGTTATATCTTTTTCACTAGCTTGATTATTAACATAATTATCTGCCAAAGTATTTGCTAAGAATGAAGTTGATGCTTGTCCAAAACCACACTCTATCTGCCCATTAACTTCAATACATAACTCTGTATAACCCGAAACAGCTTCCATGTCTTTTGCTTCATCTACTTGTCCACCTTGTTCAATATACCCTCTATCAACAACTATCGAAGAGGCACTTTGAGCAATACTTGGATCTGTTGGACTTGATAAATAAACAATATACTGAACACCAGTATCTCTTCCAGCATAAATATGATAATAAACCTTATAATGGGATAATGGAGGAACAGTTGCAGTAGTTAATTGATTTTCACTAAACCATCCAGTAAACTGTGAAGGACTATCTGGCTCAACAAGATTATCCATAAAATCAGCAGAATTTGGATATCTCCCACTAATAAACCCCTTACAAACTTCACTTCCAGCTCCTTCAGTAGATCTTATATTGAATGCTTGCATAGAATTAACAGCATATTCATTATTAAAATATTCAACAGACTTTTGAGTATTCTCCCAAGCAGACTGAACAGTCAAATATTCTCCACCACCTCTCGCCCCTTGCCCCAAAGCCATTTCAAACATTTTTGGAATAATAACATCCATTAAAGGAACTGCTTGTTTCCAAAAGAATTCACATAAATAAATACTTTTAACTTCATCACAAATTCCAATATTTCTTCCTGTCTCTAAACTTTCATTCAAACATCTAACAGTTGAATTCAAAATACTTGTATAGCTTTCAATACCTGCATGAATCCCAGTCAAACAAACCGGAACCATAACCTCTGGGAAATTAGGTAAACACAACAATAAGCTTCCAACTATACCTGATTGAACAACATTAGCCACTCTATACTGCCCACCAAAATCACATCTTGAGGCAGGACAAAGAACAGGATCACAAACATTAAACATCAACCAACAATCTTTTGGACTCATAAAGTCACTACACTGTCCTGCATTTGAATTTTCAGCGATACCTGTTTCAAACTCAATACCATTAATAACTACTTTCTGAATTCCTGACTTATATTTTTTTCGCGCTTGCTTTAAAGCATTTTCCGCCCTGTCAACCAAGTCATTAGATTGCTTAATAGTTAATCCAAACATTTCAGAACTCTGCCCCGTTCCCCTATTGTAATATCTACAATCATCACCTTGCTTAAAATCAATCAAACCATTAGGCCCAACATTACAAATCCAAAAATTCATTGCTCTTCCCGAATCTTCAAAAGGTTGCCCTCCTCCACTAATAATATAATCTGTTGCAACATACCACCCATTCCTCATATCAAATGGAACTAATGCTGGAAATCCAACATAAGGCGAAGTCTGATGATACTGTACAATTTTATCATCAATTATTTGATTATTATATAATGTATGATCTGCTTTTGTGAAAGAAGGTGCATCATAATATTGTCCAACAGCTTGCTTAACATCTATTGTTACACTTTCATCCCTAATCCAATCATCTCCCTCTTTTTTAATAACAACAGCATTCTTAAGATCATATTCATCACTAGTTCCTTTTTTTAATCCAACTAAAACATCTTTTCCAGCAATCTTCCTTAAATTATAAGTATCTGTTTCATCTGTTAAACCTGCCCCCGTTCCAAAAGGAATATGAACAATAAATGCTTCAGTACTATCAGAGCCCAACAAACCTTTAGCTTTAGTTCCAGAAACAGAACTCATTGCAACTTGTTGAGGTTTATTTGTAGAAGGGGCAATTGCAGTTATTCCTAATGACTTTCCTGCGCCTGACAATTGACTATATTCTCTCCCAATTGCTAATCTCTGATCTAAAGAATATAATTTATCTCCTAAATCTGCATGCATCATAGTTAACAAAACATCATCATCTCGATTATCTCTCGCAACCTCTATAGAAGTAACTATTTCTTTCATATCTTCAATACTTAACTCCTTGATATCATCTTCCAAAATAACATCTCCTAATTTTTTTGGAGTTCCATCCCTAAGTCTATATTCAATTCCTTTATTCGCATTATAAACTTCTCTAAATCTCGTTCTATATCCTTCTTCAACTTCACCTATATCATAACTACTTTCAAACAATCCATCATCTTTCTTTTCAAGACCACTTTGTATTTTCTTTAATTCATCATTTTCAGATGCGATTTGTTCTTGATAAGCTTTAACACTTGCTTCAACTTCTGAATTTTTATCCAACAAACAACTAGACACACTGCCATAATCTCCACGTGCCTTCAATTTTTTACATTGTTCATTCCAACCACCTTGAGAAGTCATAACCTTATTTCTAGCTAAAGATTCTCCGCTTAATCCTCCAAAGAAATTCTTAACAGTCAACATAGCAGAAGTAGCAAAACAAGCACCCTTCAAACCCTTAACAACCTTACCTAATCTTTCATTAATTTCATTCCACTCTTGAATCTGTTCTGTTAAACTTTCAATCATTTTCAAAGTTCTTTCCGGACTTAATTCAATTGCTCTTTTTTCAATTCCAACACCAAACTCAAAATCAACTTCACTTCTTGTTCCCCGATTAAAAGGAATCAACTTAACAGTTGCCTCTCTATTAAAATTAATTTTATTAACTCTGATTAAAAGATCATTAACCTTTTCTGTTTTTCCTAATCCAATAGTCCTTCTCTCTGTTTTTGGATTAGTTTCCGTTGTTCTAGCATAAACTTCTACAGTCACACTATCTTCCATAATCTCTATTAATTTAGTGTTTTCATCTAAATTAATTTCATTAAGTTCAAAGTCATCTCTTTTTCCATCAATACTCAATTCAGCACCTAACTCATCAAAATCAGGAGTCTTGATTTTCAATAAAGAAATAAAAGAGGGGATCTGATCGATATAAACAACCGCAGAAGATTCCTCTGAAATTTGCCCATGTCTTAAATTATCCAAATCTTGTTCCGCTCTTCTCGAGATCCCTAATTCAGGATAATTTTGAATTAATTTATTCAAATAATCTTCTTGTCTTTCTCTTAATCCTAATATTCCTGATAAATCTGCAGCATTTTTCAAAGCCATCGCACCATAAGGTTCTAACAAATCTAAATTCTTTTTAGTTTCATGAGAATAAAATTCAAAAACTTCCTCATAATTCATAGTCGCATTTTCATAATAACTTTTCATTAAAGGATTTTTTGCTAAAATTTCTTTCCCAGATAAAACAGAGACAAATGTAATACCCTCATAATCCTCATCTCCTTCCTCTAAAATATCAGCCACAACATCATCCTCAAATATAATATCTGTATTAATTTTTAATTTACCCCCATCCTCAGTACGTTTAATAACTTCAATCTGATCAAGAGTACCTTCAATAATCCCACTCTCACGAAAACTTGATTCATCTAATTTACTTTTAACTAAAATAACAAAATCTCCATCATCATCCTCTCCTACATAAGTTAAATAAAGACTACTATTTTTAAGGGATTTAACCTTCTCCCCAACTTCATACTCCCCAATCTTCCCACTAACATTCAAATTGGCCTTCCTAACACCTAGTTTCAAATCAAAATTACCAGCACCAGAACAATGAACTGAAATTTGCCCATTACCTTCTTTAACTTCCTGAATATCTAAAACCCTACACTTATCATCTAAAAACTTACTTCCCTTTGAAACCCAAAACTCTTCTTCATCAACTAAAATTAATGCTTTATCAACTGGATAACCAATATCTGTTAATTCAATATTCATTCCAGCAGAACAATAATAACCATCTAAAGAAATTCCCTCAGAAATTTCACCTTCCTTTAAATTAACTGTTTGAAATTTATCCACTTGATTTTGATAAATAGAAATTCTTGCAGAATCTTCTTGAACATCTTCAACCCTAACATACCCCTTACCATTCCAAAAACCATGATCCAAATATTCTCTTTCCCATTCAACATCATCTAAAGGTCTTGAATAAAATTCATGTTTTCCAATTCCGAATGCATTATCAATATCATATTCAATAACCGCAGTCAAAGTTGCATTAAGGAAATCAGGCATATCTGCCTCAACAGGATTTTGAGCTAATATAATAACTAAATAACCAATATTATCAACAACACGAGTTCCTTCTATGTTATTATTTTTCAAATAATTTCTTGCAGGATAATACCTATAATCTAAAATCCCTTCTGGTTTAGGTCCTGCAAATTTAATTCCCCTTATCCTTGAAACATCCATCAAAGGATTTATTTGAATAGCAGATAACTTACAAAAAACAGGAACCTTTTGTTCTTCCAACAAATCACTTCTTACAACAGTAGGAGTACATCCCCCTAAAGGAATCGTGACAATAAAATCCTTTCTATTTTGACAAGTATCCTGACCAAAATCATTTAAATATTCTACAGGATTTAATCCAAAATCTGCAGAAAAAGTTGGCCGACTAGTTTGAATATTCCCCCCCATAGAACCAACAATCTGCTGGGCACTAACTAATCCCAATAAGACAAATATCAAACAAATCGAAAAGATAATTTTTATAGATTCCTTTTTGGGTATACCTTTTTTCATAAAAAGGTAATTTTTACCCCAAGACTTTTGTATCAAAAGGGCTGTCATTCAAAATACACCTCCAATTCACTTATCTCAACAAGATTATAATTCTCCTGTAAATCTTCAACAGTTGCAGGTTTACCAAAATTAGTTGCTTCAACAATTAATTTTTCAGATTCTTCTAATTCAAAACCAGTAAGATATTCAATATCATTTCCTCCACCTGAAACAGCAGAACTAACAACCTGATCTGGAATTTCCATATTAAAACATTTTTCGTCTGTTCCACCAAACAATCCAAATATACCAGATTCAGGAACCTCTACACATTTTTCAGTTGAACTTCCCTTTAGGTTAATACTTGAATTAGTATAAAGATAAGCCCTAATCTCATACTGACCATCGGTTAATTCTATTTCAGTTTGTTCTGGATAAGCCACAGTAATAGAACGGTTATCCTTAATAAAATTCAAAACCGCATAATCACTTATCTTTCCATCAGAAGTTCTAACCTCCAAATCCAATTTATATTTTTTATTAAGCATTATTAAAGCTTCATCTTCACTAGTTGTTGAAATTTGATATTTAGCACTTTCATAACCTTCAGCACTTGCTAAAATAAATCCATTAACACATTGTGGGAAATTTGCTATCAAGGCCGCATCACTACCATCACTTTTAGTCTCACCAATTGAACAAACAGTATCAAAACACTTGTATTTTATTCTTGCTTCAACAGGATTTAAATCTCCATCAATAGTATCTACACGAACAACCGCATCTTTATTCTCACATAATTCAGGAACAACGTCTGCATAACCTACCACATCTCCGGCATCTCTTGGTTTATTCTTATCAATAGAAACTACAACCGGAAACTGGAACATTTCACTTCCAGAATATAATTGAATCATAACCGGATATGCAAAATCATAAACAAAATGATAATTAGTATAACAAAATCCTAACATACCCATTCCTTCTTGTAATCCTACTGGCTCTACAACCAATAATCCATCATCTTCTGGCCAAACCTCAAATTTCATTGGCCAATCTCTTGAATACATAAAATTAATATCCATATCCACATCAACACCAATATCTTTTACAAAATAATCATGACTTTCGTCTTCTAACTCATAGTAATTTCCTTTAATTTTCGTAAAAGGAATATTTGCTTCAACTCCTTGAGTCAACTCTTCTTGAATATCATTAACTTTCCAAACCAAAGGACTACATCCAATTTCACTTCCATCAACAGGGGCATATAATCTCAAAATATCTACAGCATAATTTTCTAAAAACAAACTTTCTTGCTCATCTTCATAAATCCTTAAAGCAGTATCATAAAATTTACCCAACTGAGAATTAATTTCAGAGGAATGTCTTATTTGTCTAAAACTAGTATCTCCTGTATTAATTTCTAAATCTTGGTCTATCTTTACTTCAATTTCATTATCTCTAATAACACTATCTATCTTAATTTCACCTAACCCGACCTCTATTCCTTCTGCTCCAAAAATAGAAAAATCACATAAGTAAATATTATCCTCAATATATTTATCTAATTCTGTTTGCATTTTTGCCTTACTTGGAACCTGCTCATTATGAATCCCATTACCCGAAACATAATACCAATAAGGTATTCCCAAACCTAAAAAATCTAATTGAGATGAAAATGGCATATATTCACTTCCAGAAACAAATTCAGGAACATCGATATAACCCCCTTGTTCTCCTAAAATCAAAGCCCCTTCTCCTGCAATTTCATCAACACAAGAAAGATAATATGAATAAACGTGTTCAATCTCCTTAGGCACTCTTTCATCTGAAACAATAGAACTTACAATTAAATAAATTAAAAGAACAGCTACGATTACGACTGCAATTATAATGAATACTGTAACCTGTGCGCTTTTACCTTGGGGCAAAATGTGCATACGTTTATTCACTTGCCCACGCTTATTTAATTGCTCTTTTTTTAAATTAAAATTATTTTTCATCTTTACCTTCCTTTTTTACCTTCCTTTCAATTAAATTCATAATTTCAGTATTAATATCTTTGTCAGTCATCTCTTTAAATTTCTCCCACATTTTTTCATCTTCAACTAAAAGTAAGTACTTTTTCATGTTATAGCCTCTTTTCTACTGCATCATATATAATAAATCATATATAAATGTTTCTTACTAACTAACTAATTTACTTAGTAACTTACTAAGTAAATTAAACAAATAAAACCCAATCATGACAAGCTTTAAAAACCCTAATCATTATCATTTTTTATAACATAACAAATTGCTCGTAAGAGATCGTATGTTATTCTCATACCAAGTCTAAATTCTTAGATATAATCAAATGAAATTACCAAAGAAAACAAAAAGATTTTGCCCAAATTGCAAAAAAAGAACAGAACAAAAGATAGACTTAGTTAAAACGGGAATTAAAAGAGGAAGTTTAAAGAGAGGTTCTCTAACTAGGGCAAAAAAAAGAGGAGCAATGCCAGGTAAGGGAAACAAGGGAAGATATGGAAGTAAACCTGCAATTAAAAACTGGAAAAGAAAGACTAAAACAACTACCCGAAAAGTTGTAATCTATAAATGTCTAGAATGTAAAAAATCAAGACATGCTAAAAATTCAAGGAGGGTTTCTAAATTATTAATAGAATAATTCTAAAATGGCTCAACAAAAAGCAAAAGTAATGACTAGAAGAAGAAAATTTATCAATGTAGATGTTCCATTCACGAACTCAAAGATAAGTTTAGTAGGAAATTCACCTGAAGAGCTAGAAGGAAAAACAATAAAATTAGACTTAACAAGACAATTACGAGGAAAAAGCCTTGAAGCAACCTTTAAAATTAAAGTCAAAGATGAACACGCAACAACTTACCCTGTAAAATTAAAACTTCTTCCTTACTTTATTAGAAGAATGATTAGAAAAAGAATAAGCTATGTTGAAGATTCTTTTGAAACTCCAAGTCAAGAAAGTATGATTAGAATTAAGCCATTTATAATTACTAGAAAAAAAGTTTCAAGAGTTGTTAGAAAAACAATAAGAAATCAAGCAAGAAATTGGTTAGAAGATTATATTGCTACAAAAAAAGATGATGAATTGTTTTCAGAAGTTCTTGCAAATAGAATGCAAAAACCATTATCATTAAGATTAAAGAAAACTTACCCTCTATCACTTTGTGAAATTAGAATTATTGAAATTAAAAGAGCATTAGAACCTAATGAAGTTCCAAAAATTAAAAAAGTTGAAAAGGTAGAAGTTAAAGAAAGAGCAGAAATGTTACCTGAAGGAAAATCACAAATTGAAGATATAGAAGAAGAAATTAAAAAACAGGAAGTAAAAAAAGCTGAAATAGAAATAAAAGAAACTCAGAAAAAAGCTAGTAAAATAGAGGACAAAGAAAAACCCTCAGAAGAAAAAGAAGAAAAGACTGTAAAAAAAGCTACCAAGAAAACTACTAAGAAAAAAAGTGAAGTTAAGAAAGAGGCAAAACCCCTTGCAAAAGAGGAAGAAAAGAATGAGTGAAAACTGTTTAGTTCTAATAAAACCTGATGCACTTCAAAAAGGATTGACTGGAGATATAATCTCAATGTTATCTCAAGCGAATCTTAAAATAATCGGGGTGAAGGCAACAAAAGTTTCTGACAAACTTGCAGAATCACATTACGAACACCTTAAAGAAAAACCATTTTTCAGAGAATTAATTGATTTCTTAACTGGAAAAACTCATGCAGACAGAGTTATTGCAATTGTTTACAAAGGAGACGATGCAATAAAAAAAATAAGAACTCTTGCAGGTGCAACAAATCCCGAAGAGTCAAATTCAAACACAATAAGATCAAAATATGGAAGAATTCATTCTGAAACAAAACAAATGGAAAATGCAGTTCATGCATCTGATTCAAATGAATCAGCTGAAAAAGAAATCAAACTTTGGTTTAAAAAAGACGAAATAACAGAAGAAATTTATTCTGATTGGTAATTTAAAATTCCAAACTTCTCAAATCAAACTTATCTCCCCATCCCACATATTCTGGAACCCTAATAAAACAAGAGTGATATTTTAAAGCTCCATCTCGATCTTTCTGCCCATCTCCAATAACTAATAATTCATTTACATCCAATTCATAAGCCTTCCTAATTTTAAAAAACTCTTTTGGATCTTCAGTTAACTCATAAAATCCATCAAATCTATCTAAATTAATTCCTGTTGCCTTCAAATCTTCCTTGGTCCAAAACAAAGAATTATCTGAAGCAGTTACAATTTTTATATCACATTCATCACACTTATAAAAAAATTCATTTAAACCCTTTCTGGAGGGTAATGCATTTTCAGGATCTTTTGTAGCTAAAACAGTACCATAAATATCTAATGCAATAACTTTTATCAAATCTGGTTTTGACATTTTAATCTCCAAAACACCCCAATTCAAAAAAAGCCTCCAGCCGGAGTCGAACCGACGACCTACGGTTTACAAAACCGCCGCTCTACCAACTGAGCTATGGAGGCGTATCTATATAGTAATTATATTAAATGACGCTTTTTAAGCATTTCTAAAACTAATCTTCATCAATCGCTTCTACTTTTTTATCATTAATTAAAATATTAACAATCTCCTGAGGAATATTTGCAACATCCCCTTTTTTGAAAGGCCCTATCGAATTTCCCTCTAAATCTAAAAATTCATCAGTATCTTGAATAAAAACAATCATCTTATTTGAAGCCGATTTTTCATTATCTTCTGCGCCCTTTAATAATTCACTTATTTTTTTATCACTTTTTTCTAAAGACCTCATAATACCATCAAAAGCTTCTTTTTCAACAGACAACATATTTTCAAAATCACGCTTACTAATCCCGGTCTCAGCTGCAACAAAAGCTAATTCTAATATCTTCTTCTTTCGCCTCAGCATTAATTCCTTAAAAATTGAAACAGAATTTTCAAATTGTTTCTTTGTTTTTAAGATGGTTTCAGAAAAATCATCATTTTCCTTATTCGTTATCTCTTTTTTGTCTTTCAAATAAGCAGCAACCTCCATGACAAACCTCTTAGGAATAGGTTGTAATTGTTCTGAATATCTTTCTTTTCGCAATGCCTCATAAAGCTCATTATAAGTAATCATTTTATTATACCCCAATTTATAATGAAATTAGTTTTTGGTTTACCTTTTTTCAAATAAGGTAATTTTTGGGTCAAGCCTTTTTGTATCAAAAAGATTGCCTCATTATAAGTAATCATAAACCCTAAGAACAAGAATTTGTTTATAATGTTTATTATGCAGAAAAACTACCTATTTAACCCTGTTTTTTTAAAAAAATCATTTCCATACATTTTACCAAGACTTCCTTTCTTGGATTGTTTTTCAGAAAACATATCAGTTTCGTCACTATCTTTATTGTTATAAACTAAAACTGGAACCGGATCTGCACTATGCATCTTTATTTTACAAGGAGTTGAATGATCACAAGTTACAACGATCCTAATATCCTTCCCATCTACAAACTTTCTTAAAAATCCAAAAAACTTTTTATCAATTAACTCTAACATTTTCTTTTTATCTAAAGGCTTATTATCATGTCCTGGAATATCAGTTTCCTTAAGTTGAATATAACATCCCAAATAATATTTATGTTGTTTTTTAATTATTTTAATAGCAAATTTAATACTCTTCTCTAAGCCCTGATAAAGATTCTTATACACATCAATACCCTTTAAGGGAGGATATTCAAATGAAAATACTTTCATACCCGCAATTTCAGAAATACCAATTTCTAAAGGCATGGCATTAATCGACATCCAACTATGATATTTTTTTATTTTAGGC
>Ga0208904_1001989_pt1 | contig 13321 bp, 18 predicted proteins | sample AntAceMetag02UKB_FD_184774 | JGI IMG/M metagenome (GOLD analysis project Ga0208904, IMG submission 184774) | Saline lake microbial communities from Ace Lake, Antarctica - Antarctic Ace Lake Metagenome 02UKB (SPAdes) (version 2) | ecosystem: Environmental > Aquatic > Non-marine Saline and...
AGCGATGAATTTTTCAATATACTTAAAAGAATTAGTATAGAATTTAAGAACAAAGAAGATGAATAAACTCTATAGATGGTGGGATAGATTTAAAAGAAACAGACGAGCTGATAAAAGAAAGAAGAACAACCAATGCTGTATATGTGGTAAAGACTTAGCTGGGAAATGTTATTTATTAAGAGGACATTTAAACGGAAGATTAGTAGGAAGATGTTGTTATGTAAAACCCATAAAAGAGATAATAGAATTTGGAGAGATCAAAACCACAGGTGAATAAAACTCTGCCATCCTGTGCTTCTGATATAAGGTCGAAAGGAAGCTCATTAACAAATCAATAATCAATCACAAATTATGGATACTATCGAAAATAGTGAACCCGTAGGGGGCGAAGACGTTACTTCCTCTCAGGATACTTCTCAAGAAAACGATACCCAACCTGTCGAAGAAACAACAGACGCTACTAACGAAGCAGAAGTTGTCGAAGAGACAGAGAAAGTCAAGTTGGCAGGCAAATATGAAACGCCTGAAGAACTTGAGAAGGCTTACAAGGAACTGGAATCTAAATTAGGAGAGCAAGGGCAAAAATCCGAACTCGTTAATAAGTTAGAAAAACAGACTGGTATGAACTCTCAGGAAATCTCAGACTTCATAGAACGCCAAGAGCAAGAAAAGATGGCTCAGCAAATTCAGGATAATCCTGGAGCTGCTGCTTACCAAGAAGTTCAAACTCTTAAACAGCAACTAGCCTTAAACAATGAAGAAAAGGAATTGGATTCATTCTTAAAGGAAAATCCTGAGTATGCTCCCCAAAGGGATAAGATCCTAAAACTAGGATTAAATCTTGAAAGGGATAAATCTTATGCAGATATTGCAAAAGAATACTTTGGAGAAACTAGAGCACAAGGTCAACAAGACGCTTACAAAAAGATTGACCAAAAACAAAAGACTCAGGCTACTGGAGTATTAAGCACACCTGCAAAGAAATTTACAGAAGATGATATGGCTAATATGACTGCTGCCGAAATGGAAGCAATATTGCCTAAAGCTGATATTTCAAACCGAGTCTAACAATTAAAATGACAAATTTTAATCCTCAAGGAACACCTGCAATCTCAACAGGAGGTTTAGCTAGTTCAATGCAAATCTTCTATGATAAGGTATTTCTTGAAAGACTACAGAATACTAGAAAGTATGACTTTCTAACTATTCCTAAATCTATCCCTAAAAACTCTGGAGAAGTAGTTTACTTCACACGTTATAACCAAATGACTGCTAACACTACAGCTTTGACTGATGGTGCAAGCCCAACTGGTATTAACACAAGTTCTTCACGTATTATCGCAACTGCTAAACCTTATGGTGCATTTGAGAGAATAGGAACTTTGTATGAAATGACAACTATGGATTCAGGTTTGAAGGAACACTCTGAACTTATGGGACAGAATGCTGGAGACTCCATGGATATAATCCTTGGAACTGAATTAAACGCATCTGCTACTACTCAATGTGGTGGTGCTACATTCGCTGCTCAAGCTACAGCTCTTGCTGCTTCTGATAATCTATCAGTATCTAGCATACGAAAAGCTGTTTCTACCCTTAAGAAGAACAAAGCTCCTAAATTTGACAATGGTAACTATCGTGCTGTTGTTAATGTAGATGGTGCTTATGGACTACAAGGAGATACTGCTGCTGGTAACTGGATCAACATTGGTACTTACAATAGTAAGGAAAATGCTGATATGCTTAAGAAAGGTGTTATCGGAAGTTTGTATGGAGTAGACATTGTTGAAACCAATCAAGCATTTAGTGCTTCTGGTGTAGATACTGCTGCTGCTGTTTCTGGACGTTCTAACTTCATTGCTGGTAAAGGTGCTGTTGCAGAAGTTGCTGTTGGTTCTAAAGATGCTCGAATCATCTACAAGAAACCTAGCTCTTATGACACAGGAAATCCTTTGGATACTTTCTCAACAATTGGTTGGAAAGTTGATGCTTACGCTGCTAAAGTATTGAATGCCGATTGGGTAATCAATATGCAAGCTTATGGTGTAGGTTAATTCAAGTAGAATTATTTGGAAGGCAAGCTCGAAAAGCCTTCTAAATCGAGCAAATAATTATTAACTCTACGAACTCTTATCAGTTCGTTGAAAATTAAACAAATGAAACCATTTTTAGAAAGATGTATTGTGAAGGTAGACAAAATCTACCCACCGAAAGAAGACGGAAAAGTATTAGTAGATGACAGTGGAAACGCAGTCTATGAACCAGAACAAGTAGCTAAGGTTATGAGTTCTAACATTGAAGGGATTAAGAAAGGCGACAAGGTAGTACCACTTCTAAGAGGTGGAGTACCAATCACAAGCGAGGAGACTAAGAAGTATCTAGTAGTCGTATTGGACGCTGAGGAAATCTACGCAATTTGCTAGTGATATGTTATAATTAAGGTATGAATGAAGAACACAAAAAGAAAATAAGCAAAGCATTAAAAGGTAGGAAGCTATCGCCTGAGCATATTCTAAAATTAAGTTTATCAAAGAAAGGTAGAAAAGCTTGGAACAAAGGATTAAAGACTGGTATTTCTTTTTGGAAGGGTAAGAAAAGAGGCAAGTGTTCAGAAGAAACGAAGGAAAAGATGAGCTTATCTCATAAAGGAATAAATACTTGGACAAAAGGAAAAACCTATACTATAGAAGAAAGGAAACAAAGGAGTAGAAAACTAAAAGGTAAGAATAATCATAACTGGCAAGGTGGAAAAACAAAAGAAAGCTTTAATATCAGACATAGTCTTGAATATCGGTTATGGAGAACTTCAGTTTTTGAAAGAGATGAATATAAATGTCAGATTTGTGAACAAGTTGGTGGAAGATTGGAAGCTCATCATATTAAGAGTTTTGCTCATTATCCAAAATTAAGATTTGATTTAAACAATGGCGTAACTTTATGTAAGGAATGCCACAAATTAACTGACAATTATGGTAATAAAAAAACTTAAAGAAGAAATATATGCTATTAAATAGATTCAAAAAACTAGCTAAGAAGTTTGGATATAAAGTTACTCCAGTTTCTTGTTGGATAAATGGAACTATCAGCAGACGACCAGATATTTTATCTGTAAACGACCACGGACACCACTTAGTTACTATACCCACTAAGATGTATGCCTTACCAAATCTAGGGCATAGAGATCTAATCAACAATGTTCACCCAGATTACTATGAATGTGAAAGACAACTTTATTTCAAGAAGTTTAAAGCCTAAAGTGTTAGGTATCACTACTGCTTGACTTTCCTAGTATAATAATATATAATTAGGTAGTAATAAACTAATTTAATTATATGAAAAAAGGAAAATCATTGTTTGAAGGAAGGAAACATTCTATTAAAACAAGACTGAAAATATCTAAAGCTAACCAAAGTATTAAGCTACCAAAAAATGGAATTATAGAAATATCATATTGGGGTAATTGTGGATTAGCAATATGCTCAAAATGTGGTAAGAAAAGAAATCTAAGCTATGATACAGCTTTTAAGATATATTCAGGAAAGAATAAAAATGTATGTAATTCGTGTTCAAAAACTGGTAAAAAATATTCTGATGAAGTAAATAAGAGAAAAGGAAGAAAGAAAGAAAAGAATAACAAATGGAAAGGAGGAGTATCAACTGAAAATAATATAATCAGAGGTTCTGCTAAAATGAAGAAGTGGAGGAAAGCTGTGTTTGATAGAGATAACTACACTTGTAAAAAATGTGGAAAAGATAGGACTTATCTAAATTCTCATCATATAAAAAGCTTTGCTCATTATCCTAAATTAAGATTTAATTTAAACAATGGAATAACTCTATGCGAACAATGTCACAAAAATATACACAAAAAAATAGAGTCTCAGTCCTCGGTATAACAACTGATACAATTATAAAGGATGGAAAGATAGTCCTTGATAAAGGTAAGAGACAGTGTGGTGCTATTGGTTGGTATCGTGTTATGAGTCCTCTAGGGGAATTAGGATACGAAACTCAAGTAGGAATGAAACTAAAGGCTAAAGCTGAAGATGCTATCGCTCTTAAAAAGAGAGGAGACATTTGGTTCAGTAAGATGTCAGACAATGAAGGAATAGACAACATCTATGCAGCTCACAAAGAGTTCTCCGGAGCGAAGTTTGTTCTAGACCTAGATGATGACCCAGACCACGTTAATTACGATCACCCAGACCTAAAGGCATTAGATGATAGAAAAGAAATGAGACTTAGAATGGTAAAGATGGCTGACCACGTAGTATGCTCAACAGAACAGATAAAAGAATCTATCAAACACATAAACCCTTATGCGACTGTTATACCAAACGCAATGAACCCTAAGATATGGGATTTCAAGAACAACATAAAAGGAAAGAAGATTAAGATAGGATGGATTAGTTCAGGCTCACATTTTGCAGACGTTCCAGTTATTCAACCAGTAATGGACATAATCCTAAAGAAATACCCTAATGTAGAATTTCACTTCGCAGGTATGACTTGGGATGAAGTAAAGGAGAATGGATATTATCACCACGTAGGAGTAAGAGCTTATAAAGACTTCCCTAAATGGTATGCTAACCAAGGATATGATATAGCTATTGCACCACTAAAAGACACACAGTTTAATCGCTGTAAGTCTAATATTAAGTGGATGGAAGCAGCTATGTTGGAAATACCTTGTGTAGCAAGTGATGTTACCCCTTATAAGTGCATAAAACACGGAACAGATGGCTTCCTAGCCTCGACTACTGACCAATGGGTTAAGTACCTATCGTTACTAATAGAAGACAAGCAGAGACGAATAGAGGTAGGTAAAAATGCAAAAGAATCAGTACTAAGAGATTGGCACATTGATAAGTTTCTACCTGAATACATTAAGCTATTTGATAAGTTATCAGACACTAAAAGTATCGCAGTAGTAACAGCTATCACAGCTAACAAAGATAAACTGATAGAACAACCTCAATATCAAGGAGTTGAATACCTAGCATTTACTAAACAGAAGTCAGAGACTTGGAAGACAGAGAAACCTTGTGAGATATTCAAGAAAGGAGTAATGAACGCAAAGATACATAAGATACTAACCCACAAATACACAGATGCTGAATATATAGTTTGGATAGACGGAAACCTAACACTAAAGGCAGACCCACACGAATTGGTTAAGGTTATGAAAGAAAAAGACTTTGCTTTCTTTAAACATCCTTATAGGACTTGTTTATATCAAGAAGCAGAAGCTTGTGTAGAATACGGAAAAGTAGACCCACGAGTAGTAGCTGAACAAGTAAAGGAGTATGCTAAAGAAGGATTCCCAGAAGGAGAAGGGCTAAGTGAAATGACTTGCTTTGTTAGAAGAAACAATGAAAAGACTAATAAGTTATTTGAACAATGGTGGGCTGATATATGTAGATACTCACACAGAGATCAAGTAAGTTTTCCTAAAATATTTAAAGACGAGAAGTGGAATGTAATACCTGGAAGTGTAGCTTTCTTAGAAGGAGAGAAGCACTTTGTAGGTAACGACTACTTCGATTATAAAAAACATAAGAAACTCTAATGAAAATACACATAATTAATTACGAAATGAACTATGGTATAGATTCAATCCTATCAAAGTATGCACGAATGTTAGAAAGAGAACTTATAGACTTAGGACACGTTGTATCTGTATCAGGTAAAGCAGAAAAGGCTGACATTAACCATCATATCAATTTCAACTCTTACAAACCTAGTGGTGGAAAAGACTCGATGATGATAGCTCACATATCAGGAGACAAGAAACAAACTAAGGCAGTAAAGATAAAACAGATTAAGAAAGGACTAAAGACTGCTCACGGAATAGCTATGAATCCTGGAATAATGAAAGACTTAATAAAAGAAGGATGCGACCCAAAGAAACTAGACTATGTAATGCACGCACACGATGAACACATAAGAAGACCAAAGATTGTAGCAGTTGTTTCTAAGAACTATGAAGACGACAGAAAGAATCCTGAAATGTTTACTGAATTAGTTAAAAGTTTAAAGGATAAGAAAAGTGTTATCTTTAGGATAATGGGAGCAGGTTGGTTCAAAGTATTAAAGAAACTAGAAAAGGTTATACAAGTTCAATATACAGACCAATTCTCAATGGACTTATACCAACAGATACTCAACACCTCAGATTACTTACTATATACAGGAGACGAAGATTCACTAGCACAGAGCCAAGTAGACGCTAAGAACGCTGGACTAAGGATAATCTCAAGACCTAACCCAGACTTAGAAATAGAACTACCATTTAATAACCAAAAGGAGTTGAATAAGATATTCGCAGACTTTGAGAAGAACGAGGTAAAGGACTGGACTTGGGAAAACTATACTCTTAAACATTTAAAAATATGGAAAGAAAATTGTGTTTAGAATGTGAGAAAGATGAAAACCTAGTATATATTGTAAGAGATAACGAAAACTACTACACCTTACTTTGTGAGAAGTGTGCCAAAAAATATGAAAACAGCACTAATAACAGGAATAAATGGACAAGACGGAAGCTATCTGGCTGAACTCTTATTAGAGAAAGGATATGAAGTCCACGGATTAGTTAGGAGAGCTAGTACATTTAATAGAGAGAAAATAGAAGGACTAGATATTAAACTCCACTACGGAGATATGACTGATCCATACTCACTACTCTGGGCGTTAAAGGAAAGCAAGCCTGATGAAGTTTACAATCTAGCTGCTCAATCACACGTTCAAGTTAGTTGGGAAACACCTTGGTATACAGCACAGACGACTGGCATTGGAGTTCTGAACCTCTTAGAGGCAATCAGGGTACTCGGAATAAGTCCAAAGATTTACCAAGCCTCAACAAGCGAATTGTTTGATGGACTAAGTAAGGAGACATACACAGAAGAATCAAGAATGAATCCAGTAAGTCCTTATGGAACAGCAAAACTCTATGCCTACCAGATATGCAAGAATTACCGAGAAGCTTACGGAATGTTTATCTGCAATGGAATTTTATTTAATCACGAAAGCAAGAGAAGAGGAGACAACTTCGTAACTAAGAAGATTATAAACGAAGCACCAACAGGAAAGGTAGCACTAGGGAATGTAGACGCTTCAAGAGATTGGGGATATGCACCTGAATACGTAGAAGGAATGTGGAGGATGCTCCAACAAGAAAAACCTGACGACTACATTCTAGCCACAGGACAAACCAACACAGTTAAGGAGTTCGTTGGATGGGTAGAGGAAGTTACTGGGAAACCAATTAAGATAATTCATCAAGATGATTACAATAGACCAACAGACGTGCCAATACTAAAGGGCAACCCCGCTAAGGCTAAAGAGAAGCTAGGATGGGTAGCAAAAACAAGAGGAAAAGATTTAGTTAATAAAATGATAAAATAATATGAAATGTAGACTCTGCAAAAGTGATAATTTATATAAGTTTCTGGACTTAGGTTATCATCCTCATTCGGACCAATTTAGAAAGACAAACGACGAACCAGAAACAAGGTATCCATTAGTTCTAATGATGTGTCCCGATTGTGGACTAGCTCAACTATCTTACAATGTTGAGAAAGAAGTAATGTATACAGAAGATTATTTATATGAAGCCTCAATAACAGATACAGCAGGAGAACATTGGGGAGAACTAGCAGATGATGTGATAAGAGTATCAGGGATTAAATCAGGAAAAGCGATTGATATTGGAGGAAACGATGGAACACTATCACTTAAATTTAAAGAAAGAGGATTTGAAGTTTTAAATATAGACCCCTGTAAAGAAGTAGGAGAAATCTCAGGAGATAGAGGAGTACCTACAATAGTAGATTTCTTTTCAAGCGAATTAGTAGAGAAGTCAGATAGAATTAAAAAAGCTGACATCATTACTGGAACGAATGTGTTTGCTCACGTACACGATCACGATGACTTTGTGAAAGGTCTAAAGAAGATAATGAAGACAAAGAGCGTATTTGTATTTGAATCTCCTTATTTTGGAGAATTTCTAAAAGGATTAGAATACGATACTGTGTATCACCAACACCTACTCTACTTATCGCTGAAACCAGTAATGAAGTTCCTAGAGAAGTATGACCTAGAAGTATTTAATGTATCGTTTAGTGAATTACACGGAGGAGCTTTCAGATGTTATATCGCAAACAAAGGAGTTCATACAGTTATGCCAGTAGTTAAAGATATGGCTGATAAAGAAGACTGGTCAAAGAAAGAACTACTAGCTTGGGGAGAGATGGCAAAGCAACACGCAGAAAATCTATTTGATATGTGTCATTGGATTCACCAACAAGGAAAGACAATATGCTGTGTAAGTAGCCCAGCTAAAGGAATGACTCTGCTGAATTACACAGGAATAGGAAAGTTTATAGATTTCATAACAGAGAAAAGTAAATTAAAAATTGGAAGATATACCCCAGGAACAAAAATAAAGATAGTTGGAGATGATGAGCTAATCAAAAGACAACCTGATTATGCTTTAATCCTAGCTTGGAATTTTAAAGACGAGATAATTAAAAATAACTCTGAGTATAAAGGCACTTGGATAGTACCTTTACCAGAAGTAAAACTCTATGAAGTTAGAAACACACAAGGACAAAAGGGGAACGATAAAGGACTTAATGGTTGGGGAGGATTTCTCGATAACTCATATAACGTTTAAGAAGGGAGCAGTTAGAGGAAATCACTATCATAAGAAGACAGACCAACAGGATATTATACTTAAAGGAAAGCTAATGTGTTATCAGGGTGGATATAGGAATGAAGTAGTTAAAGGACAATGGATAAATATAGTTAGCGGAACTCCACACGCTTACAAAGCCCTAGAAGATAGTGAAATGGTATCAATATGTATAGGTAAAAGAATAGGAAAAAATTATGCTAAAGACACTTATAAGTGCGAACTCATCAGTTAATAAGTTTGAAAAAGCTTGGGCTAAACATAACTCTTATGATTATGGTATATGTTGTAATAGTGGCACTAATTCTTTGTTTCTTGCCCTTAAAGCCTGTGGAATAGGAAAGGGAGACGAAGTTATTGTTCCTGAATTTACAATGATAGCAACAGCTTGGGCTGTAAGTTATACAGGAGCAACACCTATATTCGTAGACTGCAAAGACGATTTGAATATAGATTTAGACAAAATAAAGATTACAAAGAAGACAAAAGCAATAATCCCAGTTCATATATACGGAAGACAATGCGATATGACTGAAATAGTGGATAGATTCAAACACAAACTCTATATAATTGAAGATATGGCAGAAGCTCACGGAATATCGCCAACAGGAGACATAGCTTGCTATTCTTTCTACGCCAACAAGATTATAGAGACCGAAGAAGGTGGAATGTGCCTTACAAACGACAAAAGAGTCGCAGATGAGATTAGATTACTGGCAAATATGTATTTTGACGAAGAAAGAACTCTAATCCACCCCAAAATGGGATATAATTTCAGAATGACCAATATGCAGGCTGAAAAAGGACTAGAACAAGTAAAGAAATTTAAAAAGATAATAAAAGATAGGCGAAGAATAGAAAAATGGTGGGATAAATACTTACCAGAAGAAGTTAAGATGCCAAAAAGAGATACAGTATGGATGTATGATATAGATTGTGGTGATAAGCAGGAGGAAATAAAAAAGATACCGATGACTAGATATTTCTTCAAGCCGATGAGTATGCAACCAATGTATAAAGGAAAGTATAAAAAGTTAAATGCTTTCAAGTGGTCAAAGCGAGGACTCTACTTACCACTCAAAGATCTAACAGAAAAGGAAGTAATTAAAATAAGTAAAAAGATATGTCGGATTCTTTCAGAGAACCAGTTGTAGAAGCTCCAGTAGCCACTGAGACGCCACAGGAAGCCCCACAAGCAGTTGCACTACCAGAAGGGGATAAACTGCAGGGTAATGAAAGTCCTGCCACAGACGAGCTTACAGCAGACGAAAAGAATATTGAAGTTTGGGAAGGATTACACCGAACAAAGTTTATTGAGAGTCATTTTAAGATAAAAGAGTTCGCAGGAGAGTTTCCATTAAAGATGCAAGTCTCTCATATAGATAAATATATAAAAAGTCAAATAGCAGAAAAACAGTATGAAAATAACATTGAAAACTACGAAAAAGTTCTACAAGAAATTGAAGAAGAAGCTGGCTCGGAAAGGCTCGAAACTTTTACAAGACTTAAAAGAATATCTGAGTATATTAAAGTCTTAAACAAATTTAACGCCTTAAAAGAAAAAAAGGCATCATTTAAAACTCTACTTGACGGATAGATTGTTTTATTCTGGGAGTGTTTGTAGAGTTCGCTTCCAGAATTAAGTAATTTATAAAAACTATGGCATTCGTAAAACAAACCCTAGCAGATTTAAAACAAAGTTTAGCTGACAGACATAACTCCGGGACTCTACCAACTAAAGCAACAACTCTATCACTATGGACAAGACTTTTAAATAAAGGTCAAAACTATTGTGCAAGGAAAACTAACATACAAGCAACCACCTCGCTTACAACAGTAAATGGAACAATAGCTCTACCAGAGAACTTTAAAAGCATATTTAGAGTGTTTTTAGACGATACAGAGATGGTTCAAGTAGGACAAGACGACCTAGACCAACAAAATGGATATGTTTATTGGATAAGTGGAGACCATTTTAATGGATTCTACTTAAATACAGATTCAGACCAAGAATACGATATTCAATACTACTACTATCCTTCACCTATGTCTTTAGACACTGACGAATGTTTTGTAACTGACCCAGAAGCACCAGTCGCTTATGCTTATGCAATGCTTCGTAGGAGTGAATCAGACCCATTTGAAGACGCTGAACGTTCTCTACAAGAAGTAGACTCAAGAATAGTAGAAATGAATAGCGATAAAATGAAGAATGACGATAATTTAGATTTTTTAATGGTTCAAGGATCATAATAATATGGCAACAAAAGGAATTAAAACTTTTCACCAAGACGACCTAGGAAAAGGTATAAACTTATTTACAAGAGACACAATGATAGCCGACAACGAATGTATGGATGGTTGGAATGTTTGGGCTGTTGGTAAAAACTCTATTGCAAAAAGACCTGGTGTAGTTCTCTTTGGAGAAGTAGCAGGAGATAAACCTATTGACGGACTGGGAACTTATTATAGTGGCTCAACTCGTAAGCTTTTAGCAATGAGTAATGGTTCTTTGACAGATATGTCTACTGGAACTTCTGTCGCTTTATCGGCTGTTCCTGCTTCTAGTAATGTTTTCTCAACAGCACAGAGAGCAGATTTCTCTCAAGCTGGTGGTAAGACTTTCGTAGGAAATGGAGTAGAAAACATTAGATACTTTGACGGAACTACAATGAGAGAGGAAACTGGTTCTATTAAAGCTAGATACCTTATCTTCTATAAGTCTTGTTTATGGGCTACTGGAAACACAACTTCAGGAAATGAAACTAAACTTTATAGAAGTGGAGACGGAGCAACAGGAACTCCACCAGACGCAATAGGAAACTTTACTTATCACGCTACAACTAATCCGTTAGCAACTTCTAAATATGTATCACAATCAGACGGACAAACTTTGAATGGATTTTTTAAACATCAAGATTATTTATATCCTGTTAAGGAAAGGTCTTTATGGAGAGCCACAGTAGGCTCAGACGCAGCTCAAGCAATCTCATTAGAATTAGTAGACCCTTCTAGGGGAACAGACTCTCATCATTCTATTGACACAGTAGAAAACGATAACTTTATGTTCAATGAGGTTGGAGTATTCGCTACTGGATATGAGCCAAACATCTTAGACCAGATTAGAACTAATATAGTTTCTCTAAGAGTAGACCCAAAACTAAAAGCAATTCAAAAAGACAGACTAGATGATGTAGAAGGAATTTTCTTTGAAAATCATTATTATCTTTCTTATACTTCAGCAGGCGGAACTTACAATGATACTTTCCTAGTATACGACAGACAACGATTAGGTTGGTGGGAATTTCAAGTAGCTGGAGGAACTGGAACTTACATAGGAGCTAATTGTTTCTGTGAATGGAAAAACCCTGCTGGAGAAACAAAACTTTATTTCGGCTCACCAGTTGATGGAAAGATTTATTACTTTGATGAAAATATAAAACAAGACCCAGGATATAATATAACTACTAGCTTTGTTTCTAAGAAATATGGAATAGAAAAAAACCTTTCACAAGTTAAATTCTTCTTAGACGCAGAACTATACTTTGGTAAAACTGCTGGAGACGTAAATATTAAGATTAAGATAGACGGAGAATTAACAGAAACACTAAGAGTTCAAATAGGAAACACTGGACTAGCTGGTATTGGTGGAAGTGCAATAGGAACTTACTCTATCGGTGTAGAAGGTGGTTCACTTAATGTAGCTGATAGTGGGGGAGGGGACTGGGTAAAGATACCTATCAATAAACAAGGAAGAAACATTGAAATAGAAATAACTGATACTAATTCTACAAAGAGTTGGGAGCTAAATGCGATAGTGGCTCACTATAAACCTTTGAACGAATTATATCAGCCATCCGTGAAGACATAAGCAATTAAAACGTAATAAATAATTTTATAATATGAGCATAAAACATCAAAACAACTTTGCAACAACTCTAGCAACTGCAATATCTGCTACTGACACGTCAGCTAACTTAACTGACTTTCCAACAGTAGACGCACCATTTTACTTAGCACTAGACGCTGCTAATGACAATGGAAACTACGAAGTAATTAAAGTCTTAACAGCTGCAACACCTGCAATTACTTTTGCTGCTTGTGATAACGATCACACAGTCGCAGAAGAAGTCCGAATGGTATTTCCAGCTGAAGAAATTAACCCTGCTTTAACAACAGACGCAGACGCAGCTACAATAACATTAGATTTATCTACTTCACTTCATCAAACAACTATAACAGATGACAGAACTCTAGCTTTAGAAAATGAAACAGTAGGACAAGCATTTACAATTAGAATTACTCAAGATGGAACTGGAAGTAGGTTAATAACTTTCTTTACGACTATTAAGTGGGCAGACGGAGTAACTCCTACATTAACAACAACTGCTTCTAAGACTGATGTATTCGGATTTATCTGCACAAGTGCTGGAAACTACGATGGATTTATAATTGGACAAAACTTATAATATGGAATTAGCAAAAACAAGTTTATATGCTAAAAGAGAGTCTAACGAGCTTCACACTCTACCTCTTTTTAGTGATGCAAACTTACAAGGATATTGGAGATTAGAAGATGCGACTGATAGTTCAGATAACAGTTATGACTTAACAGGAACAGCACCA
>Ga0208904_1001992_pt1 | contig 13306 bp, 14 predicted proteins | sample AntAceMetag02UKB_FD_184774 | JGI IMG/M metagenome (GOLD analysis project Ga0208904, IMG submission 184774) | Saline lake microbial communities from Ace Lake, Antarctica - Antarctic Ace Lake Metagenome 02UKB (SPAdes) (version 2) | ecosystem: Environmental > Aquatic > Non-marine Saline and...
AGTTTTTGGAAGGGAATGTGGCTAAACGGTTGGAGTTTGTAAAGGTTTTTTTACCAAAGAAAAAGGACGAAAAAGCTGATAAAGCAGGGGCTATTAGTTTTTTGAATGAATTAGAAAAAGAATTGTACCAAAAATTTAAAAAAGAGTCGAAAGCGAAGTTTACCTGCCGAGGAGGCAGGCTACCGTTACCCCCTGACTTAGAAAACACATTTTCCGAAATTAGAAAATGTCGTTCCTATCTTCGTGACCGTGCTCCGTCAGTTAAAATGATTTTGGAGCATCTTTCACAGATAATTTAAATATATGCAAAGCATATAATTCCTGCGTTCGGATTATGTAAAAACATATTATTACCATAATTGTTTTTACAAATCCTCACTTGAAATTATGGACTCAAAAAAAGAACAAATGAAAGAGATTAAAGACGAGATTTTGGATTTGAAAGAATCTCCTCTTTGTGTAGAGAGGATAAAGAACAAAGTTTTTCCAGTTATTGGTGCTGGTAGTCATAACGCTGAAATTATGTTTGTGGGGGAAGCTCCAGGGAAAAATGAGGCAAAAACAGGGCAACCTTTCTGTGGTGCTTCTGGAAAAGTTTTAGACGAACTATTGGATTCTATTTCTCTCAAAAGAGAAGATGTTTATATTACTAATATTGTAAAAGATAGACCAACAGCTAATCGTGACCCCTCTCCAGAGGAAATTAAAATTTACGGTCCATTCTTAGATAGGCAGATTGAAATAATTCAACCGAAAGTCATTGCCACTTTGGGTAGGTATTCGGCAGAATATATAATGAAAAAATTTGGTTTAGAAAATGAGATAGAAACAATTGGCAAGATGAGGGGAAAGATTTTTAAAGCAGAAATTTCATATGGAGGGGTAAAAATAATTCCTTTACTTCACCCAGCTGTAGCCTTATATAATTCATTTTCTCGAGATGATTTAAAAAAAGATTTTAAATCAATTAGTACTCGGAGCCTGCCTGCCGGACAGGCAGGTACTAAGTGAATCAGAGAGTTTTTTTATTTCGAAAATGTTGTATACTTTGAATTATGTCAATGACAGCAAAAGAAATTAGACAAAAATATTTAGAATTTTTTGAATCTAAAGGGCACAGTATTATACAATCAGCTTCTTTAATACCAGAAAATGATTCATCTGTACTGTTTACAACGGCAGGAATGCACCCGTTGGTTCCATATTTAATGGGAGAAAAACATCCAGCCGGAAATCGTTTAGTTGATTTTCAAAAATGTGTACGAACAGATGATATTGAAGAAATTGGTGACACCACTCATCATACTTTTTTTGAAATGTTGGGTAATTGGTCTTTAGGGGACCTCGATGCTCCTGATGGGATCGGGGCAGGTTATTTTAAAAAAGAATCTTTAGGGTGGAGTTGGGAATTTTTGACTTCATCACAGTGGTTGGGTTTAGACCCAAAACGGTTAGCGGTGTCTGTGTTTGCTGGAGATAAGGATGCTCCTTTTGATGAAGAAGCTCATCAGATTTGGAGTGATTTAGGAGTGGATAAAAAAAGGATTGCTAAGTTGTCTAAAGCGGAAAATTGGTGGGGTCCCATTGGAGAAATAGGCCCTTGTGGACCTGATTCGGAAATTTTTTATTGGGGAGGTGATCTGGATAAGATTCCAAATAGTTTTAATGATGATAATGATTTGTGGGTAGAAATTTGGAACAATGTCTTTATGGAGTACAATAAGTCAAAAGTCAAACCTGCCTGTCCGGTAGGCAGGAGTCAAAAGTCAAAAGTTGGAGAAAAAGAAAAATACGAATATGAAAAATTGGCTCAAAAGAATGTTGATACAGGTATGGGGTTAGAAAGGATTACTGCTGTGATGCAGGGGTTGGATGACGATTATCAAACAGAACTTTGGACAAACATAATCTCTAGAATTGAAGAGTTGTCTGGTAAGAAATATTTTGAGAACAAAAAAGAAATGCGAATTATTGCTGATCATTTGAAAGCAACTACTTTTGTTTTGGCTGACGAAAGGGGATTAGTCCCTTCTAATACCGATCAAGGATACATTGTGCGAAGACTGATTCGTCGGGCGGTACGATATGGGAAACAATTAGGAATTACACAAGAATTCTGGACAAAAGAAATTTCTAAAGTCGTGATTAGCGACTATCAGGATATTTATCCAGAATTAGAAAAAAATCAGGATTTTATTTTAGAACAATTAGATAAAGAAGAGATACAATTTTCAAAAACATTAGAGAAAGGCCTAAAAGAATTAGAAAAAGGAATTGATCCTTTTGTGCTGTTTACTACCTACGGCTTTCCAATAGAAATGACTGAAGAAATAGCTAAAGAGAGGGGAATAAAGGTAGATTTGAAAGATTTTGAAAAGAAGATGAAAAAACATCAAGAACTTTCACGGACAGCAGCAGCTGGAAAATTCAAAGGAGGTCTAATTGATTCCTCAGAAGAAACAACTCGTTTACATACAGCGGCTCATCTGCTTTTGGCAGCTTTAAGAAAAGTTCTTGGAGAAGATGTTCAACAAAAAGGAAGTAATATTACTGCAGAAAGATTAAGGTTTGATTTTTCTTGGGGAGAAAAAATGACCGATGGACAAAAAGAAAAAGTTGAGAACTTAATCAATGTAGCTATCCAAAAAGATTTACCAGTTATTTGTGAAGAAATTTCGCTGGAAGAAGCAAAGAAAAATGGAGCGGTTGGTGCTTTTGAAAATAAATATGGAGACAGAGTTAAAGTTTATAAGATAGTTGATGGTGTTGATATTTTTTCTTATGAAATTTGTGGTGGTCCTCATATAAATCAGACAAGTGAGCTTGGTAAATTCAAAATCACAAAAGAACAAAGTAGCAGTGCTGGTGTTCGTAGAATTAAAGCAGTTATTGGGTAATTCACAACGGATGTTCAATTATTAGTTTAATATGTTAGAATAACAAAGTATTATTAATTTGATAATCAGTCAAAAGTCCATAAAGTCCATAAAGTCAAAAGTAGGAAAAATTTGCAGGCAAATTTTTTACTTTCGACTTTCGACTTTATAGACATTCGACTAAATATATTATGATTAGAGATAAAAAGACACTTCAAGATGTGGTGCCTCCTAAGAGGTCAATTCAAGATATCCCAATTCCTGATGGTAAAAATAGAAAAACTACCAAAAACGATAATTCAGTAAGTAAAAAATCAGTAGGGTTCTTTGGTTCAAGTAAAAGTAAAAAAACAAAAAAAATGAAAAATAAATTTTGGTTTTTTATTATTTTGTTAGCGATACTTTCTTCCTTATTCTTCTTATTGATGTCTTCAAGTGTAATCATTACGATTATTCCTATGCAACTTGAACAACGAGTTGATGCTAGTTTTATAGCTGTCTCAGAAAAAGAAACAGGTGGAGTACCTTTTGATATTATGTTGGTGGATGAAGTTGGTTTGAAAGAAGTGCAATCCACTAGTGAAAATACTGTAAAAGAAAAAGCCAGTGGTCAGATTGTAGTCTTTAATAACTTTGATAAAAATACTCAACGGCTTATTAAAAATACACGATTTGAAACATCCGATGGTTTGATTTATAAAATCCAAAATTCAGTAGTTATTCCTGGACAGACTGTAGATAGTAATGGAGATACGGTCCCTGGTAGTATTGAGGTAACTGTTTATGCAGACCAACCTGGGGAGAAATATAATATCGGATTATCAGACTTTACTATCCCTGGATTTGAGGGTTCGGAGAGATTTGATAAGTTTTATGCTAGGTCTAAAACTGTTATGACTGGTGGTTTTGAAGGCGTCAAAAAGATTGCCTCAGAGGAAGATATTGAAAAAGCGAGGCAAGAGATTCTTGATGAATTAGAAGAAAAACTTACTCAAGAAATATTATCTAAAATTCCTGAGAATTTTATTCTTTATGATGAAGGTTTATTTGTGCAATCAAATTTTATAGGAACTGTTGATTCAGAGGAAATTGGGGATGAGATGGTCGCAGTAAAAGAAAAAGTTTCAGTTTACGCGATTATTTTTGATACAGAAAACTTGAATAAACAGATAGCAGGTGATACTCTTCCTGATTACCAAGGCGAGGGGATTGCTATCACCAATCTTAAAGATTTAAATTTTGAAATAAAGAATAGGGATGAAGTTGAACCCTGGACAGAAGGTCGGTTTATTTTTTCTCTGAAAGGTGAGGTTAATTTTGAATGGTTGTATGACGAGGATAATCTTAAAAATGACTTTGTAGGGCAACCAAAAAGTGAGACAAATAATATCTTAGCTAATTACAGTGGGATAAAATCAGCAGAAGTGGAGATAACCCCATTCTGGAAAAGTTCATTTCCTAGGAGCACAAGTCAAATTCAAATTATTAAACAATTGCAAGAGAATTAAAGTTCTTTTCTTTAGGAAAGAGGTCCGACCCTGCCTATCTAGCAGGCAGGCTCAAAAAAAGACTTGAAAAATAATAGTAATTTTGTTAAGATATCCTTGTTATATATATGAGTAATAAAGAAGAACAAGGACAACAATACATAATGGGTACTATCGTTGAAGCTTTACCAAATACTCTTTTTCGTGTAGATGAAGACGATGTTGACGGAAAAGAGGGTGATAAAAATGCTTTGGTTTATTTATCAGGTAAGATGAGGATACATAGAATTAGAGTTTTAGTAGGTGATAAGGTTAAGATTCAAGTAGATCCTTACGGTGGTAGAGGTAGAATTGTCCAAAGATTGAAGTCATAGAATAGAAGTCAAAAGTCCATAAAGTCTGTAAAGTCCATAAGGTCAGAAAAATCGCGAAGCGATTTTTCTAAAAAACTTTCGACTTTCGACATTATAGACTTTCGACTAATTTATTATGAAGGTAAAAACATCAGTAAAAAAAATGTGTGTTAAATGTAAGACTGTCAGAAGACAAGGCAGGGTTCGTGTTATTTGTGAAAATCCAAGACATAAACAGAGACAACGATAAAATTTTATGAGATTATTAGGAATTACAATACCAGAGGAAAAGAGATTAGAAATAGGCCTGACGGCCTTATTTGGTGTTGGGAGGTCAAGAGCTCATAAGGTTTTGGAAGAAGTAGGAGTAGAATTTTCAAAAAAACCAAAAGATTTATCTACTGATGATGAAAATAAAATTAGAAAAATTGTGGAAGGTTATAAGTTAGAAGGTAACTTAAAAAGAGAAGTCTCAGGTAATGTAAAACGATTGATTGATATTAAAGCCTATAGAGGTTCAAGACATTCTAGAAATTTACCGTGTCGCGGTCAGAGAACAAGAACTAATGCTAGAACACTTCGTGGTTCTAAAAAAACTATGGGGTCTGGTAGAAAAGCAGTAAGTAAGAAATAGACTTTCGCCCGCGAATTGAAAATTGAATTTTATTCAATTTTCAATTCGCGGTTTGCGAAAGACTTACCCCTCACCCAGAAAGACCTTGTTGACTATCGTCAACAGTTCCAAAGGAGAGGGAAAAGTATTTTAATAAATAAAGAAAGAAGAAAGTTCTATATAAATTTATATAAGGTCTTTCTGGGTGAGGGGTTAAGATTTTCTAAAATATTTCTTTTCGCTTCGCTCAATAAATATTAAGAAAATCTATCATGGGAAAGAAACGAATAATTAAAAAAACAGGGAGATCAGGGTCAGGAAAAAATCCTGCTTTGAAGTCACGAATTTTATCTCGCAGTTCTAAGAAAAAAATAGAATCAGGTATTTTACATATTCAATCTACATATAACAATACGAGAGTTTCTTTGACTGATAAGAAGGGCAATTTAGTATCCTCTCTTTCTAGTGGAGCTTTAGGGTTTAAGGGTGCGAAAAAAGGTACCCCTTTTGCTGCAGCTAAAGCTGGTGAATTAATTGGGGAAATGGCGAAAGGTATCGGAGTTAAAACGGTTGACGTTATTGTTAAAGGGGTTGGGGCTGGAAGGGAATCTTCTATTAGAGCTTTTGTTTCTTATGGAATTCATATTAATTCTATCAAAGACATGACACCGATTCCTCATAATGGTCCGAGACCAAAGAAACCAAGAAGGGTATAACCAAAATCAAAGATTTTGAATTATGAATTATAGATTTTAAATTATAAATTAGAAAATGATTATCAAAACAAAATATAAATTATGTCGAAGGTTGGGGGTTGGTATTTTTGAAAAATGCCAGACACAAAAGTTTACCTTATCTGAGACCAGAAAAAGTGGGAACAGGAGATTAAAAAGAAGAAAAATGGTTTCTGAGTATGGTTCTCAATTGTTAGAAAAACAGAAGTTGAGGTTTGCTTACGGACTTAGAGAAAAGCAATTATCACGATATGTAAAAGAAGCTATAGCAAAGAAAGATGCTAATATTGCTGAAAGTTTGTATATACGATTAGAAACGAGATTAGATAATGTTGTTTATAGGTTAGGGTTGGCTTCTACTAGGGCTATGGCAAGACAGATGGTTTCTCATGGACATATTATGCTAAATGGAAGAAAAGTCACAGTGCCTTCTTGTCAGATAAAGATGGGTGACCAGGTAACTATCAGAAAGGGAAGTGAAAATAAAGTAATTTTTGCTGATCTAAAAGAGAAAAATAAAAATATAATTTCGGTTAATTGGCTTAATTTTAATCTTTCAAAAAAGGAAGGAAAGATGGTAGGGTTACCAAAATTAGAAAATCAGGAAATCTTTGATTTTAAATCAATTCTAGAATTTTACGGACGATAAATATTTGCAAATACATTGAAAATAGTGTATATTTATGGTGTTAATGGTGTTAAATTATTAGATTTTAATTCTATATTATTTTATATTAAAAATTATGTCTGAGTATAATATTTTGTTACCTTCTAAACCAAAAATCATAAAAGAGGATGGTTTTAAAGGGTTCTATCAAATAGATGGTTTTTATCCCGGGTATGGACATACCATCGGTAACTCACTTAGAAGAGTGATACTTTCTTCGTTAACAGGTACAGCAATTATTTCTGTAAAAATTGCTGGGGTAGATCATGAGTTCTCTACAATTGAAGGGATAAAAGAAGATATTATAAGAATACTTTTAAATTTGAAAAGAGTTAGGATAAAATTACTGTCTGATGAACAACAAGTCCTTAAATTAAAAGTTAAGGGTATTAAAGAAGTTAAAGCTAGTGATATTGAAAAGACAGGACAAGTTGAAATTTTAAACCCAGAACAAGAAATCGCCACGATCACAACAGCTAAAGGTTCCATAGATATGGAGATAACTGTGAGAAAAGGATTAGGATATATTAGCAAAGAGACTTTACAAAAAGAAATAACTGATATAGGTACAATTGTCTTGGATGCTTCATTTACACCTATTAGAAGAGCTAGTTATGAAGTTGAGAATATGAGAGTGGGGGATAGAACTGATTTCAATAGACTACATTTTTTTATAGAGACAGACGGTACTATTTTACCGAAAGAAGCACTTGAAAAATCAATAGAAATAATGATTAAACAATTGAAAGCTGTTATTGGATTTGAGGAGGAAGAGGTTGAAATTTCAGAGGAAGAAATTAAAGAAGCTAAAAAAGAAAAAGATAGAAAAGAAGAAAAGAAAACAGATACCGACTTTTTAAAAACAAGAGTAGATACACTTAAATTATCTTTAAGGACAGTTAACGCACTTTCTGAAGAAAGTATCAGGACAGTTGGTGGTTTAATACGAAAAACTGAGGAAGACCTTTTTGCTATTGAAGGTTTAGGAGCAAAAGGTATTCAAGAAGTTAAAAGAGCACTGAGTGACTTTGGAGTTGTTTTGAAGGCTAAAGAAGAATAAAATGAGACATCATAATACAAATAGAAAATTTGGAAGAGTTAGAAAACAGCGTAAGGCATTGTTGAGGTCTTTAGCTGTATCTTTAGTTGATCATGAGAGGATAGAGACAACAGAGGCACGAGCAAAAGAACTCCGTCCTTTTATTGAAAAGATGATTACAAAAAGTAAAAAGGATTCTGTTTGGACAAGAAGGTTGCTTACTTCTAAATTGGGAAGTGGAGCCGATTCAACAGTTAAAAAATTAATTGAAGTGATTGCCCTTAAGTATAAAGATAGGCAAGGTGGATATACTAGGATTACAAAATTAGTGGCGAGACAAGGAGATGCTAGCTTGATGGCACAAATTGAGTTCGTATGATAAAAATTATGGAATATAACTTAGATGCAACAGGAGAAAAATTAGGAAGATTGGCTTCGAAGGTAGCTACTTTGTTGATGGGAAAAAATAGTCCCGATTTCCAAAAGAATGTAATAGCTGATGTTAAAGTAAATGTTGGTAATATTTCTAAGCTTGATATTTCAAGTAAAAAGATGGAGCAGAAAGAGTATAATAGTTATTCAGGATATCCAGGAGGGCGAAAAGTAGGAAGAATGAAGACAGTGGTGGCTAAAAAAGGGTATGCCGAACTGATGAGAAAAGCTGTTCGCGGAATGCTTCCTGCTAATAAATTAAGACCAGAGTTAATGAAAAAGTTAATAATTAAAGAATAGTCAAAAGTCCATAAAGTCTATAAAGTCCATAAAGTAAAAAATTGCGAAGCAATTTTTTTAAAAAAAGACTTTCGACTTTCGACTTTATAGACATTTGACTAATATACTATGGTAACGAAAAAAAGTACAAAAAAATATTTGGAGACTGTTGGTAGAAGGAAAACTGCTACAGCGAGAGTTCGTTTGACTGAGGCAGATAAAACAACCTACGTTGTGAATGATTCTAAGTTGTCAGAGTATTTCACTACAAATGAATTGCAGGGAATTATTAAGGACTCAATTAAAGAATCAAAGGTTGATGCTAAATTTTCAGTTTCAGGTCTTATTAAAGGTGGAGGAATAAATGCACAAGCAGAGGCTTTTCGTCATGGTATTTCTAGGGCTTTACTATTATTTGATAAGGAATTAAAAAAACCATTAAAAAAAGCTGGTTTCTTAAAAAGAGATCCAAGAATGAAAGAAAGAAAGAAGTTTGGTCTTAAAAAAGCTAGGAAGTCACCCCAGTGGAATAAACGGTAAAGCGGAGGATAAATTTTTCATAAACTTTCAACAAGCTTCCCCCAAACAGAACACAATATTTTTTTCTCCCTACGGGTCTGAAAAAAATTTGTTCCTTCTCGCCCTTGCTCAATGATTTAGATTTTTTTGAAATTGCGATTTCAAAAAAATCCAAATCTCTGACTTCGCTCGGGCTCCGAAAGTCTGTTTAGTGGAACTTGTTTCAAGTTTTTTATTTTTTATATAATATGTCTTCTAAAAAAATTAAAAAGAATAAAAAAGAAGAGGAAGATATCGATGATGTTGTTATTGAATCAGAGGAAGAATCTGTGAGTTCTTTTGGAGATAAGACTACAAAAAATTTAAGAGAAAAGCTAAAAAAAGTTACTGCTGAAAAGCAGGAATATTTAGCTGGTTGGCAGAGAGCAAAAGCGGATTTAATAAATGCCAGAAAAGATTTTAATGAAGAAAAAAGTTCATTATTAAAATTTGCAAAAACAGATTTAATTATTCAAATTATTCCAGTTTTAGATAGTTTTGAAATGGCTTTAAAGAACGTAGATAAGGCAGGACTGAAAGAATGGTCTCAGGGAGTTCAGTATATTTATTCTCAACTACTTTCAGTTTTGGAGACTAATGGTGTAAATCAGGTGGATCCATTAAATGAAAAATTTGATCCAAAATTTCATGTATCAGTTGAGTCTGTAAAAGTTGACGAAAAAAGTTTTGAGAATACAATAGTGGAAGTAGTTCAAAAAGGATACTTTTTGAATGAGAAAGTTATAAGGGAAGCTAAAGTAAAGGTTGGGGAGTTTAAGAGCAAATTTTGAAATAATTTTAAATCCTACACAAGCTTCCCCCAAACAGAACATAATAAATTTTTCTCCCTACGGGTCCGAAAAATTTTTATTCCTGCAAGAAGAGGTACGACCTCGGTAGTGGTAAAGCAAGATACAATGGCTAAAGGTTATGGTTATCGTAGCCAAGAGGTCGGACCTCGTCTGACTTCGCTCGGGCTCCGAAAGTCTGTTTAGTGGAACTTGTTTCGGATTTTAAGTCTTTATTAAAAGTTATAAAATTACGAGTTAATTAAAATAAATATTATGTCAAAAATTTTAGGAATTGATTTAGGAACTACAAATTCAGCCATGGCAATAATAGAAGCTGGCGAGGCTAAGATAATTGAGAATGCTGAAGGATCAAGGACAACTCCCTCAGTAGTAGCCATTTCAAAAACAGGGGAAAGACTAGTTGGGCAGTTAGCTAAGAGGCAGGCCGTGACAAATCCTCACAACACCGTTTTTGGGATTAAAAGATTTATTGGACACACATTTGATGGGAAAGAAGCTCAAAAAGATAAACTGACTGTTCCCTATGAGATAAGTAAATCAGCAACAGGTGGAGTTGAAATAAAAATGGGAGATAAGAGTTATCGTCCTGAAGAGATTTCGGCAATGATCATTCAAAAACTTAAAACTGATGCGGAAGCAAAATTAGGTGAGAAGATTACAGAGGCTGTTATTACAGTCCCTGCTTATTTCAATGATTCTCAAAGGAAAGCCACGAAAGACGCTGGTCAGATTGCTGGACTTGAAGTTAAAAGAATTATAAATGAACCAACAGCGGCAGCTTTGTCCTATGGATTTAATAAAAAGAATGATCAACAAATAGTTGTGTTTGATTTTGGAGGTGGAACATTTGATGTGTCTGTTTTAGAGGTAGGAGATGACACAGTGGAGGTTAAATCTACAGATGGTGATAGCCATATGGGGGGGAAAGACATTGATCAAAAGATTATAAAGTGGATTATAGATGAATTTAAAAAGGACAGTGGAATAGATATCAGTAACGATTCGTTAGCTTTACAGCGATTAGATGAGTCAGCTGAAAAGGCAAAATTAGAACTTTCTACAGCAACAGATACAGAGATAAATATTCCGTTTATTACCTCTGGTGCTGATGGTCCAAAACATTTACTCCTAAAAATGACTAGAGCCAAATTAGAAGAATTAGCTAGTGAATATATAGACCGATCAATTGAAATAACCAAAAAAGCTATTGAAGCTTCTCCTTTTGAAACAGGGGACATTGATGAGGTTATTTTAGTAGGTGGACAAACAAGAATGCCTGCTATTCAGAAAGCTGTTAAAGAATTATTTGATAAAGAATTAAACCAATCCATCAATCCAGATGAAGTTGTAGCGACAGGGGCTGCTATTCAAGCTGGGATTTTACAAGGAGATGTAAAAGATGTTCTTTTACTTGATGTTATTCCTTTATCTTTAGGAATTGAAACAATGGGTGGTGTCGCAACAAAATTGATTGAAAAGAATACAACTATTCCAACTTCAAAATCGCAAATATTTTCAACTGCTTCTGATAATCAGCCATCAGTTGATATTCATATTATTCAAGGTGAAAGATCAATGGTAGCAGATAATAAAAGCCTTGGGCGATTTATTTTAGAAGGCGTTACACCTGCACCAAGGGGAGTGCCTCAAATTGAAGTTAATTTTGATATTGATGCTAATGGTATCTTAAACGTTAAGGCGGTAGATAAAGCTAGTGGTAAAGAGCAATCAATTAAAATAGAAGCTAGTTCTGGGTTATCAGATGAGGATGTAGAGAAGATGAAAAAAGATGCTGAATTGCATGCTGAAGATGATAAAAAGAAACAGGAAAGGATAGAAATAAAAAATTCAGCTGAACAACTTATTTACACCTCAGAGAAAGCTCTGAAGGAAAATGAGGAAAAGGTGTCTGAAGAAATTAAAAAAGATGTGAACGAAAAAATAGAAGCTTTGAAAAAATTAAAAGATGGAGATAACATAGAGGCAATTAAAAAGGGGACAGAAGAATTGTCCACATCAATTCAAAAAGTTGGAGAAGAAGTAATGAAGAAGATGCAGGAGGAACAGGCAAAACAAACTCCAGCTGGTGGTCAAGCACCAAAAGAAGGAGATAATGTGCGTGATGCAGAATATAAACCTGCTGATGAAGATGAAAAGAAAGGTGAAGGCGAACAGAAAAAGAAAGATGATAACAATTAATTATGTCAAAAGACTATTATAAAATTTTAGGGATAGAGAAAAAAGCCACTAAAACCGAAATAAAAAAAGCTTTTCATAAATTGGCCCACAAATACCATCCTGATAAAGCTAACGGGAATGAAACCAAGTTTAAGGAAGCCAGTGAAGCTTATTCGGTTCTTTCTAATGATAAAAAAAGAACGGAATATGATACTTATGGACAGTCTTTTGGTGGAAATGGTGGTCCACAGGGCGGTTTTGGAGGCTTTGAAGGATTTTCACAAGGGCAACAGGGTGGTTTTGAATTTGATTTAGGGGATATTTTTGGTGATATTTTTGGCGGGAGAGGGAGGAGAAAAGAAAGAGGAAGTGATATTTCTATTGACATTGAAGTGTCATTTGCTGAGGCTATTTTTGGTGTAGAAAGGAAAATTCGTATAACTAAAAATTCATTTTGTAATTCTTGCTCTGGAACAGGAGCAAAAAAAGGTTCACCAACGGAAACTTGTTCCAGTTGTAATGGAAATGGAAAAATCCGCGAAACTAGACAATCTTTCTTTGGTTCATTTTCTAATGTAAAAATTTGTGAAAAATGTCATGGGATAGGTAAAATTCCAAAAGAAAAATGTAAAGATTGTCATGGAGGGGGAATTGTGCGAAAGCAAGAAGAGTTTAAGATTAAAATTCCAGTTGGTATAAATAATGGTGAAATGATTCGTTTGAGTGGAGCTGGTGAAGCAGTGTCTGGCGGGGTTGCTGGTGACCTGTATATTAAAGTACGGGTGGCACCTCACAAGGACTTTAAGAAAGAGGGAGTAGATCTGAAAATGGATTTAGCAGTAAAATTATCAGATGCTTTATTGGGTGCAGAATATACAGTGGAAACTTTGGATGGAAACTTGCCTGCTGGCAAAGCAGGAATAAAAATAAAGATTCCTAAAGGGGTTACTCATGGAGAAATGTTAAGAGTTCATGATAAAGGGGTACCAATTAGCGAAAATCGTCGAGGGGATTTGTATATCAAAATAAAAATAAAATTACCAAATAAATTATCTAAAAAAGCTAAAAAATTAGTTGAAGAATTAAGAGAGGAAGGGGTATAGTAAGAGGCAAGTCTGTCTACCTGTAGTAAATATTAAATATAAAAAGTCACTTTACTTTAATAATTACATCAAAAACCAAACCCCAAAAACAACCTCTCTCAACCAGAGTAGCTCCAAGAATGCAAATTCAAGAAGTTTTTTTAAACGAAAAATCCCAAGCTCAGTCAGAGACTTC
>Ga0208904_1001993_pt1 | contig 13304 bp, 18 predicted proteins | sample AntAceMetag02UKB_FD_184774 | JGI IMG/M metagenome (GOLD analysis project Ga0208904, IMG submission 184774) | Saline lake microbial communities from Ace Lake, Antarctica - Antarctic Ace Lake Metagenome 02UKB (SPAdes) (version 2) | ecosystem: Environmental > Aquatic > Non-marine Saline and...
CGGACACAATTGGAACTCACGATGCTTCAAAAGAAGTAGTATTGTTAACAGTCACAGATGGTGAAACGTATGTTAGTAGAATCTTTTCGGAAGTTACAGCTGTTCGAGCTACAATAAATGAAGATGCTGGTACCTTAACGATACCATTATCTTGTGCGATTAGTGATTCGACAGTTACAATACATTCGACAGGTCTATCTGATTTGAAAGTGTGTTTGACACTTTACGGTAGAAAGTAAGAAATTTCGTTTATGTGGGGCATTTTTTTTAAGCCCCCCTAAACACACGTAACTAAATAGCATGGAGGTAAAAAAATGTACAAAGCAATAAAAGTAATAGGAGAATATGGAATTGGAGATACTGTCCCAGATAGGCAGGCCGAGGCTTGGTTAGAGGTGTATGCCGTGCCCCACGTAGAAAAAGTTGAAGATGCTGTTAAATCTACTGAACAAGAAGTTGTAGAAAAACAGAAAGATACAGTGAATGATATTTTAGAAGATTATTTGGAAAGAAATCAGAGCGTTGTAAAGAAAAATGTGGCAGAAGACAAGTTGAACAAAAATCAGTTAGAACAACTTTTGAAGATTGAGAAAAACGACAAATCCAGACCATTAGTATTGAACGCAATTAAACAACGATTAAGGTATCTTTAATGAAAATATTTGATAAAATAAAGAACCTTTTTGAGAAGACAGAGGTTTGTCCTAAATGCCATGACGCAACAGGTGGAGAAAGATTATGTTTTAATTGTAGAGAATACAATAGAATAATTGAAAAACAAAAGAAGAGGGAAGCTGAAGCTAAAGAAGATTTGAAAAGGAGGAATTGGATAAGAATTAGAGACGAATTCCTAGAAACTGAAGATGGTAGCGACTAACGATACAAGGGTTGAGAAAGAAAATAATAAGTTGAGTACATTCGGTGGTCATCAAGTTGTTAATATTAGGTCAATTTTGAATGTAGCTCTTTGTGAGGAGAGAGTTGAGAACACTGCCGCAGGAGTTGTCGTTTACCAAGGTTGGGCAGTAATTGGGAGCGAAGAAGCTGACGCTGTATGGTTAATTTCAAAACTAACGTATGATGCGAATGGGTATTTTGATAATAGGGCATGGGCAGAGGGTGAAGATACATTTGACAAAGTCTGGGCTAGTAGAGCAACTTACAATTATTCTTATTAAGATTAAACAATGACTAAAAACGGACATTACATAGACGGTAAAACGTTCAAAGATTTTAAAGATAATTTTGATATTCTTGTCAATGTGCTAAATCATAATATGACAGAATTGCAGATTGATGTTCGATGGATAAAACGTATTATATTATTCATTTCAGGAATTTCCGGTTCAATAATGGTCACAGCATTTTGCTTTTGGGTGAGCAATAATTAGAAACAATTAAAAAGATTGAAACCTTACATTTTGTAGGTTGAGGCCGTTTAAAAGCTCTAAGTATATACAATGGAAACAAAAATATTAATTATACCATTAGTAATAGCAATTATAGGATTTGCCATTCTGGTGTCAGCTACAGATTTTATACCACAGGGTAACATAAATTTAATGGAGATTTACAACATAACAGGAGCTCCATATGTTAATGCTACAATTTATTATGGTGACGGAAGTTCGTTGACAGGAATTGGTGGCAGTGGAACAGTAACTAGTGTAGCAACAGACGATACTTATTTGACTGGTGGTGCAATAACTTCAACCGGAACAATAACATTTAATACCACATTTGCTGGAATATATCTAGCAGTTAATAGTTCTGATTATTGGGATAATTTAGGAAGTCCAAGCGATATAAACGCAGGAGATATAACTGATGATGGAACTTATTTGGCGGACTTATCGGATGATACTTCACCATCATTGGGTGGATATCTTGATACTGCTGGAAATAATCTTGGTAGTACATCAGACGAAATTGAGAATGTTTATGTTGCAACTGATTCGAAGATATATTTTGGTAATGGACAAGAAGGTTCAGTTTATTATAATGGTACTAATTTAATAATTTCAGGATAAAATGAAAAATGAAAAAAGTATATGTAGAGAGCATAAAAAAGTGGGCAATAAGGATAGGTATACCTAGCGGTGTTGTAGGAACGATAATCGGGTTAATATTTTTAAATCTTAGTTTGAGTGGAGCTATAACTATTACAGGATTTAGTGGAGACCAAGTTTGTGCCGGGACGTTAGATGACCCTTGTTATGCCTACATTAATTTTACAGCGAATGAAGACATTTTTATTTATCCAATAGGATATGACCCTTGGGGGCGTGAAACTCCGTTTGCATTCAGTCCAGCAGTTAAGGATTGGAAACTTCAAAGAAGCTGGGGAAATGGTTGGCGTGATATTCCACTCAATATTTCTTGTACAGGTACGTGGTGTGGGGCTCCAAACAATAAAGGTGTAGTTTATTCGTATGTTTTACGTGACGGAAAAGATTACAAATTCAGAATAATTGCATACAAGAATTCACCGTATGATACAATAAAGTGGGCAGTAAATTATGAGGATAGGGAATATTTGGACCCAGCTTGGATAAGCCCTTATGAGAATACGTATACTAAAGGAACAGAAACGCATTGCAAAGATGGAGTTTGTAATTCAATATTATACTCTGGTGTTAGGTTCGTCGAAGAGGATGATACTTGGAAGAAGATTGAGGATGCAAGAAGTTTAAAGAATTCTGGTATTGAATGTGTCGTTAATTTTGATGGTAAGCATATGGCTGAATGCGAAGATTGGAATTATACGTCAAAGACAATAAAATTTAAGATAAACGATGATAAAAACAAAGATATTCCTATAAAGAATTATAAGATTAATTATGATGCTGATGGTAAGAAAATTGAGATAAAAACTAAAGAAGAAAATGTTAAATTTAAAGATTTAAAAGAAGAACACATTTTGACTATTGATTCGATGTTTGGTGATGAATTACATTTTGGGGGAAATTCTACGACTATTATTCTGCAAGATAATGTGACTGAAAATTTGAAGGATAGTTATGTTAGAACTGACTTTCCAGATGCAAATTATGCAGGTGGAACATATTTGTATGTTGGAAATAATAGTGCTATATTAAGGGGCTATATTTCTTTTAATCTTACTTCAATAAATGGTATTTCAGGTATAGAATCTTCTTTTTTATATATTTATCAAAGCTTTAATTCTGCAACAGCTGGGAATATTAGTGTTCATCATATATATAACGATTGGATAAATGGTACTGGAGATAATATTTTAGATGAAACACAACTAACTTGGAATAATCAGCCATGTGGAGTTGATTTTGATAATAGCACTCATTGTAATTTAACAGAAGAAGACAGAGAATCTTTTGAAATCGGGATTGGAGATGCTGGTTTCCATATATTTAATATTAATAATTCTATTGCCTTAGATAAAAAAAAATTAAATATCTCATTTGCATTAATATCATCGGATGAGACTATAAGTGCAACTACCGGGTATTTATCAAAAGAAATATCTACTATTTTATCAAGACCTTATCTCAATATAACATATTATTCTGATGTTCCTGGAATCGAGTTCACGGTTGACAGTGTTGCGAATGATACTACAACTTCTAATGCTTCGGTTAAGATTAACGTATCGATTACTGAAGATGATTTAGATGAAGTAAAATATAATTGGAATGGGACTAATTTTACATTGTTCAATGATAGTTTAATTTTGATGTATAATCTTGATAACGTGAGTGCGTTGGGTGAGAATAGTACGCATGTTGTGGATGTGAGTGGTAGTGGGAATAATGGGACTGTTGTTGGAAATTCTAATTGGATTCCTAGTGGTAAATTTAATGGAGCATACAATTTTAGTGAAGCTATTGGCGATAGAATAAACTTTCCACAAAAAACGTTACAAGCTAATATGACTATTAGTGTTTGGATAAAACCAGACTATATTCCTACAGATACACAATATTTATATCTTTTGGGGGACAAAGATAGTGGAAATAATTTTTTTAGAATTATTAGTAGTACCGTAACACAAATAAGAAATTTTACGGGGACTTTTGTAACTTTTACACATTCAACCGTAGATACGGATTGGAGTAATTTTGTATTCGTATTCAACGACACTAATTCTGAATTGTATATAAATGGAATAAGTCAGGAAGTAAATAATCCATTGGGAACTATGACAATAGATGCTCTTGGCTATGGGAATGGTAAAAGTCTTAATGGTTCAGTTGACGAATTCAGGGTTTGGAATAAGACATTGAACGCTGAAGAAGTAAATCAACTATACATGTCAAACTTGAACAAAGTAAACCAATCACAATGGTATCTTTATGTTAATCAAACTAAAAATGTAACTGATGGTTTAGAAATTGGGAATTATACGTATTTTGCTTCGGCGAAGGATGCTCTTGGAAATGAGGATGTTACAGAGACTAGAAGTTTGAGTATTTCTGCTGGGGCGACAGATACTTGTACATATACATCAGGGAATTGGAATATTGATTGTGATGATAATTGTTCGATTGATTCTAATATTGCGATGGGCGGTAACGATTTAGTTTTCAACGGTGCAGGTTTATTCTATATGAATGCTAACATCACAAATTATGGTAATATAAATTTGAGTTCAGGGTGCTCCATTGTTTTAGACGATAATACTTGGTTAGTAAGTTAAATAACAAGACTTAAATAAAACAGAGACTATGGAATAATATGGCATTTGTAACATCAACTCCTAAAACAATAAACACTACCGGTGCTAGCGCTACTGGTTCAGACGGTGCATCAAATAGAACATATACAATATCTGATTCAAGATTAATGACATCTGGTCTTGATTTGATAGTTAATGGTGCTACATTACATGAAGGAGCCTCTAATGATTATACAATTTCTAGTGGTGTAATAACATTTTTGAATGCACTATGGGATGCAAGTATTATAAAGATTAATTATTTTGTAACATCTTCGCAAACTGTATATGCCGAAAATTTGAAATATGCTACAACGCAACAGTTAGCTGATATAATCGGAGTTTCAAGTTCTATTCCATCATGGGATATTGCAGGGACACCAACAAATGAAGCAGTCGGAATAGGAGATGATTCTACCACACAATTCTATTTGAACCAGCAAAACATTATTGCAAGCAGTTATACACTGTATGCTAACGCTGTAGCAATGACAGACGTAACACATTATGCTCTTGACCTAACTACTGGAGAGATAACATTAACAGCTGCCGGAGTAACACTACTTACAACGAATGCCCTAACTGCTAAGTATAATTATTTTTCAAATGGGATGTCTGACGCTTTCGTCAATTCTGTGTTAAGTAGGGCTGAGAAGGAGGTTGAAAACACTACAAACACTTTATACACTGATGCAACCCAAACCAACCCTGCTTATACTCTTGAAACGGAAATACAACCATCATTTTGTTATTTTAATGACCAGATAATTACTAGTAAGAAACCTTTGATTGACGTTTCTACGACATTGAGTGGGGCGTTAACATCTTCGGCAAGCACGGTAAGTTTGGCTGTGGGGACAGGTGACGATTATCCAACCACTGGAAACATTCTTGTCGGGAGTGAAGCAATTTCATATACTGGGATTACTACTGATAGTTTGACTGGATGCACTAGAGGAATATTGGGTACTACTTCTGGAGTGCATTCTCATGGCGATGCGATACATTCTACGATGTTATTCTTGTCTAATACCAGTGAGGGTACAGCAGTTACATTTACGATTCAACCTTGGGACTCTGGAATGTATGCGACCGAAAATGGATTAATGTTCAGTTTCGCAGATTCAGTTTTCACAGCATCATATTATCCAGATAGGCTTACAAAGTCTGGGGTAGCTAACAGGGTGAAAATGTTATATTATCATGGGTATGACTCAATCCCTACTGACATCACAAGATTAACATTACTATTTGCGAAGAGACAATTAATAACTGACAATATCGGGAAAGCAATGATAGCTGGTAGGAACGAGTTCCGTCCAGAGATGTTGAACGCAGATATGGAAGAGATTACTAGGATAGTAAACTCTTATATAGTATTCTCAATGGGGAATACTTAGAACCTGAGGGTATAAAATTATGGCGAGCCAATTAACTTACAGTAACCTGTTTAGTGAATCAAGGAATAACGTAGTAGCGCTTGTGACTTCAAGCAATGTTTCTGACCCAACAATATCTTCTGCTGAGTTCAGAAAGTGGGTATATTCTCGTGAGCCAGACATTAAGTCTATTGAGAGTAAGGGCTATCCTTACATTATAGTTCATCCTGCCGACACAGACATTGACTCAGAGGGTGGAAGTCTCGACGGTAAATCAAAAAATGTTTCTTGGGATATTGAAGTTGAAATTGTTACAAGTGATAGAGGTTACGGTGAGAATGATGGTAAAGGATTAACTCATATGGATTCAATTTCCAATTCTCTTGTCGAAACGTTCATGGATAAAACTAACAGAAATACATTGAGCAGTAACTCAATGAAATATTCTAACTGTACCACAACTTCTGTGAACACAGAAATAATTGCCAATGAATTAGTTTATAGGAGGAGTTTGATGCTGTCTTTCAAGAGCAGAATTCAAATAAGTTCATAATGGTACGTGTTATAGAAATAAGGAATAGAAGAGATTTAATTAAGGCTGCTAATACTATTGGAAGAATCCGGAAAAGATTGCCGAAGACTACAAGATTAGGAATGCAAAGGTGGGGCAAAATTCTTGTTAGAGATATGAAAACATCTGCACGTCAAGCTTTTATCATGGATTCTTCTGGGAACTTACAGGGTAACGGTGTCCGTTGGGAACAGAGCAAAAGAAGTAATACTGGTTATTTAATGATGCCACAGTATGCTGTTCAGCTAGATTCAATGCGACCTCATTGGGTAAGCGTTAAAGGTAGCAGACAGAGATTACTTGCATGGTCAAAGAAAGCAATTATACCGAACATCAGAACTCGTGCTAGGATGGTCGAGAGTGGTAAGATTAAAAGTTTTGGTATTTATGTTAAACCCCATCCTTTCATTCAAAGAGGTATAGCAAGGGCTGTACCAAAAATCCGACCAGTATTTAAAAGAGCAGTGGCAAGGGGGGTAAAAGTTTAAAATGAAATATAAAGTAACAAACAAATTAAAAGATACAAGGAAGTTTCGTGATTCATTCCTAGGAAAAGATGTTATTGTTGGAAGTGGAGAAACGGTTTTTACGAACAAACCTCCAATAGCAGACAGTAATGTTTTTGAGGTTGAAGAAGTAAAGGAGATTGTTCATATTGAAAAGCTGGAAAAGAAACCATCAGCGGAGAAGGAGGATAAGAAATAATGACAGCAGCAGCAGTAGATGACGCATGGCAGGAAACTTGTTTAATAGCAATATCTGCACAAGGTCAATCTGATGTACAATTCGCAGCGTTAACAGAGACAGTAGATTTCGATATTGGTGATAAAGATATTGAAGGAGTTCCGTTAGTTAATGGTGGTAGAGTGTCAAAGTGGACACCTGAAGCAGATTCAACCGTAACTTTTGAAGCATATCCTTTGCAAGTGGGAACATTATCTGGAGTAACGACCGGTACGGGTTTCTATGATTTAATGCACAGCGTTGATTCAGTGGTACCATTAAAAATTACTAATGATAGGAATAGAGATAAATATAGAGTTTTGGCTCTATGGACAAATGACTCATCAGTAGTTAGTGGACAATCAGCAACGACAAACACATACTCAGCAGTGAGAATAGGTTTGGCGGACGGTAACTTCACAAGTGTTAAACCAAGCTTTACCGACGGTATCTTGAAATATACAGTAATGTTTAAATGTCCTGCATTCGATAAGTCAGGGACAAGTAATGTTATGCAAGAGAGTTGCGCAGGGAGTGGTGCTACAGACATTTTGTCTGGAGTAGCGGCGTACACATCATCAGCAAAATTTGATGCATCGTAAAATTACATATTACTTGTAATAATTCCAGCCCCGATTTGGATATTCCGCACGGGCACAATGATAGGAGAACATAATGAGTGAACAGATAGAAAAATTAGTAAAGAGAATAAGCGAGAATAGTAAAGCTATTCATATAGCAAGGGTGCCAGATAAAACTAAGGAGGCTTTCATAAAGTTAGCCAATGACGAATTCTGTGGAGATTACGGAATGCTTTTAAAATTTTTAATGGATGACATTATTGGAGAAGACACAAAAATGATTATTTCTAAGTTAAGTGAACATGAGGAGAGGTTGGAATCTCTTGAAAACCCAACTCAGCCAGAAGATAAACCGGAAGTTGTTGGCAGAAAAATGTTGGATGGTAGTGTAAAAAGTGTAAGGGAGGTGAATAAACATGAGTAACCAATCAGAAATGATAGCTAAGTTGTATGCAAAAACTAAGACGTATAAAATACCTAAGGAGCCGAAAGAAGGAGAGGAACAGTTAGACATTGAGATAACACCTTTGTCTTTGGAAGATATGGAATTGTTGAACATGAAAGAGGATATGCCAATGAATGAATTAGCGAAGAATGCTAAGGTTATGTTCTCACGTTCATTAAAAATTACTGAAGATGAGGCAGCAAAAATATCTTTATCTTATATGGAAGAGATGTTTAATGCAATAATGGATGCTAACGATTTTAACGAAGCTGACGCAAAGAAAACTGGAATTAAAGATTTTATTAGTAAGAAGAAAGAGCAAACGGAGGTAAGCAATGAACCATGTAAATAATCTTAAAGACCGTATAACTAGCAAAAAAAATAAGCAAACAGAGCTTACTGGTATTATGGAGATGGCTCGTAGCTTTGGCTGTATCGGTGAAGTTATAGGCAGAGAGTTTGAGGTCAGGAGCCCACGGGGCGAACTAATTTACGAGATTAAACAAAAACCGATGGCTATAAAACAACTGAACACTTTATTAAAAGAACTAGATGTTTTGCTTAGGCTTGATGCTGAACGTGAAGCAGCTAAGTGGGGTAAAAAGAAGTAATGGTGGGACAAATAGAACAGACGGTCGTTGTAAGGTTTATGACTCAATTAGGGAATAAGTTTGCTAGAGGTATGTCTACTGCTCAAAATTCTGTTAAAGGCTTTGGACAAGAAATGCAGAGAGCAGGGCATATGATGGCAATGCCTGTGAAAAATCTTTCTAAGGGTTCAATGATTATTGATACTTTTGGAACAAGAGCAATGAGAGCGACTAAGGGACTTAGGGTATTAACTCATGGTATGCGAGGATTTAGAATGGAAGCTCTTGGTGTAATGTTTTTTGGGATGATGTTACAAAGAGCATTCATGGGATTGTTAAATCCGGTGATGGAAGCCTTCGGTGTTTTTGATTTGTTTAGCTTAATGCTATTAGTAGTATTTTTGCCAGTAATGGAAATGTTATTCCCATTCTTTTTAAAATTTATAGAATTTTTCTTAAATTTGCCAGAACCAGTTAAGAAAGCTATCGGTGCATTTGTTATAATTATGGCCGTTGTTGGTGCGCTATTATTTATTTTTGGGTCATTGATATTGGGTATAGGTTCTTTGATTTTAATGTTTGCAGGACCATTATCCGCAGTATTGATAGCTGTAGGAGTAACTATCGTATCTTTTGGATTAATATTCATAGCAGTAATAGCAGTGATACTTCTTTTGGTCTATGGAATGTATCTAGCATGGCAAGAAAATTTTATGGGGATGAGACAGATTGTAAGTAATGTTTTGGAGGCAATTAAAAAAATGTTTAGTGGAGTTTTTAATATAATAATGGGGATTGTTAAATTCTTTGTTGCTGTTTTTACTGGAGATTTCCAGGGAGCTAAGGATGCTGTTATTCAAATATTCAATGGCTTATTAGAGTTTTATGAAGGGTTCCGTGAGGCAATGATAAATGTGACTATTGCAATAACCATTGGTATAATAAAATTGTTCACGGGAATGATTATCACAATAAAGGATGCATTTATTGCGATGTTGGCTTGGATTGATGGAAAAACCGGTGGGGTTTTGGGGAAAGTTGGTAGTTTTTTGGCTGGTGGGCTTAATTCTAATAAAGTAGAGGACTTCATTTTACAGCCAGGTGGAAGGTTGATTGAAACAGACCCAAGAGATACTATTGTTGGATACAAGGGCGATGGAGGTCCTGGTGGCGGAGCAAATATAACGAATATTTTCAATGGCTTCACAATGGAAGAATTAAAAAGGGAGCTTGACGATAGAGATAGAAGAATGGTAAGCGCAATAGAGAGGAACAAATAATGGCAACATATGAAAATGCATATTTCACCAAAGGTACAGATATTATATTTGTGGCAACACAACAAGTAGAAGAAAACATAATCAACGCAGTTAAGGTTATTACTGTACCAACGACAGCTACATCTCCTGTTACCTCAAAAATCCTAAATCTCAATAGAGTTGAAAAACGGTTTACTGTAACCGGTGGTTTAACTTATGGAAAGCTTAGTGGGGTTGAAACAAAAACGTCAGCCAAAGATAAAAAGGATTTATTAAAATCAATATCAGAACAGGGGACAGTGGTCGTTTTAACATATGAGAGTACTGATTATAATGTTGCGATTGAAAAAATAAATTTTAGGGATAAGGCGAAAGATAATACTGACTCTGTCGACGGTGAAGTTGTTTATGAAACAATACTAACATGCGTTGTTGGGGGTGATGTTGTATAATGGTAAATACAACAGTATTCCTCGCAAGAATCCTTTCTGGAATAAGGACAGACGTTATTTCTGAGAGCACACATGTGGCAATGGGGGATGATGATACAACGCCATTAATATCTGATACTGCACTAGGTAATGAGTCAGATAGAAATGCAAGGCAAGAATATACGGAGGGGACTAGTGACGTTATAATATCCGGATTTTTTAATAGCACGGAGCTTAGTGGCGTCACATTAAAAGAAGTTGGTATTTTTGACGCGTCAAGTAGCGGTAATATGGCATCAAGAAACACCTTCACAGACATATCTAAAACAAATTCTATCGAAGTTTGGGTTGATGTCGAAGAGCAGATAGATGTTACACAATGACGATAAAACAATATTATTTAAAGATGGGCGGTGTCGAATATGACATCCACGAATTTTCTTTAAAGAGTGAAGGGAATAGTTCTGTTGATACTGTTGAGTTAAAAATGTCAAGGACGCAAGATTCAATTTTTGATATTGGTGATGATGTCAGTCTTGGGTATCATAATGATAGCGATGTTTTTGTTGCAGAATTTAATGGTGATATTACAAGTAAGGAATCACATATGGAACTTTCTCTTGTGATTGAGAGTTATGGTGGTAGAATTAATAGGACAGAATATGTTACTGAGATACACGAAGATAAAACTTTGGAATTCATTGTAGAATCAATCATAACAAATTATACTTCTTTGACTTATGCTAGTACAGCCACTACGGGAATAACTCTTGACAGGTTCGTGATTAATAATGAGACAGTTGGTGAAGCCATAACAAGAATATTGAAGGACCTTGACTGGCAAATTCGTACTGATAATGATAAGAATTTTTATTTTGAACCGAAGGGAGAAACTGCTTCTAGCGTGGTTTTGACCGTTGGGACTAATGCTTTCATGCAAAGTAATTGGCAAAAAAATCCTAGCAGATTGACTAACAGTTGCACTGTAGTTGGAGATAAGGCACGCTTCAATACTAATCAAACATTTAGTCCTGCCGTTGACGTTACGACATTTACCGTTACATATAAAATTGTTGGTAATGTACGTGTTACCGTCGACGCTACTGAGAAAACTGGTGGTGAGACAGGAGCTATTGGAACATTCGATTATTCTATTGACAGGGAACAGAAGAAAATAATATTCGAAAGTGCAATGGCTGGCACTGAAGAAGTTATAATATATTATGAGTACGAAATTCCAATAGTTGTAACTGCAAGGAATGAGGCAAGCATTTCTTCATATGGTACGTTCCCGAAAAAAATTACAGATACAACAATAAAAACTGTTAGTGATGCTAGGAAAGTTGCCAAAAAGATTGTTGGAGTTTACGGGAATCCTACAACAAGCGGAACTGTTAATGTATCATGGGATGAAGATGTTAACGTCGGAGAATTGGTTCAAGTCATTGATTCTTTTAATAGTATTAACCAATCTTTTGTTATAATATCTTCAACAAAAACATACCCTGCTGGGCAAAAAGAACTTTCTTTGGGAGTTGAGGCTGTAGATTTATTGTCTGTGAATAAAGATATTAATGATAGAATAAAGAGATTAGAAGATAAGCAAGATAATTCTGATGTTATCCAAAAATATATGACATTCAATGAAAACATAAAGGTTAGTATAAGAAATGGTAGATTAAGAGTTAGAACTCGTGACATTTCAGGTGATATAATGATATGGGACAATCTTGATTATGGTGATTGGGGGACACAGAAGTGGGGAACTATTGCTCAATTACCAGAATATTCAGTTAAATTTGTGTCCAACTATAATAATATTATGTACGAAAGGTTTAATTTTACAATGTATGACGATTTGAGTGGCACTACTGCAACATGGAATACTTCTGGGCAAGTTTGCAATTTTCTTAGTGGGCAAGTAGCACAAAGCGAATCTGTTGATTATGCTAATGGCACCATTGTTGACGCAACATTAACACCTACAACTGTTAGTGGAACCATAGCTTATGAAATGACAGCAGATGGAACAAATTGGCAGACTGTTCTTAGTGGGGTTAAAACTACTTTTACTAATCCAGGTACAGATTTACGTTGGAGAGCTACGGAGCTTAGTGGTGTAACAGCACAAATTAGTCAAATTAAAATTACGGAGATTCATTAAAACAATTTTGTGTTCATTAGAAACACTTAAATATTTTGTTTTGTAATAATAACCATGACAATAGCAACAGGAGAAGTAGCAAACGCGGATGATGTGATAGTTGGTTACGGATGTCCTTTATCCCAATCAGCATACGAGCAAGTTAAATCTGATTCAACAAATTGGACTAACACAAATTATCTTGGTGCAGACATTTTTTCTGATTCAAATGGTGCCAAAAATACGGTTGATACTGGTACAACCACTTGTGTTTATAATGATGCTTCTGATTTTTATGCTATAAATTTTACAGATGAGGCAAGCGGCGACACTACCCATGACCCAGACGGTATTTCGGACCCGGAGAATGCTTTTGATGATAATGATACTACTTATGCTGAAGATACTACTAATGGAAGCGAACACCTTGGAAAAACTTTTGCATCTAAATATGTTTCATATGTTAAGATAAAGGCAACAAATACAATA
>Ga0208904_1001996_pt1 | contig 13288 bp, 12 predicted proteins | sample AntAceMetag02UKB_FD_184774 | JGI IMG/M metagenome (GOLD analysis project Ga0208904, IMG submission 184774) | Saline lake microbial communities from Ace Lake, Antarctica - Antarctic Ace Lake Metagenome 02UKB (SPAdes) (version 2) | ecosystem: Environmental > Aquatic > Non-marine Saline and...
TAAGTTGGAGAGTTGCTTAATGGATAGATTAGAAAAGATAATTAAATTAAAAGATGCGAGTGTTGGCGGATTTACCAATGCAAGAAAACAGGGAAAACAATGTGCTAAGTTTATGGTCAATGACCCATATTCAGCACAGGAAAAAGCGGATGCTGCAACTTATGGTAAGCCGTTACTATCCTATCCTATGATACAGGCAAAGATAAATGTTCTCTTGGGTAACGAACAGCTTAACCGCAGAATAGCCAAGATTATTTCAGCTTATGATATTGATGAGAATATGGTTAGATTACTAAATGACAACTATCAGGCAATAGTTGAGCAAGACGGATTAGAGCGTAAATTAGTTAAAGTATTAGCGGATGCGTTAATATATCCTACTGGTGGCTGGATTCGTAGAAGTTTAGTATTAAATGACTTAGGTTATCTTGACTTTCATTATGAGCTTTTAGATTCTTTATTGAATGTTCATCCAGACCCTACATTCAAGCAGTTCGATATGATGGATGCTAAATATGTAGTCATAGAAGATTGGCTTTCACTTGATGTAATAAAAGATACATTTGAACCTAAATCTCCAAAAGAACGAGAAGAAGATTGGTGGATGGATGTAATAGATGTAGTAAACGACTTAGAAGAGAGAGTAAGTGCAGATAACGCATATAAGCGTGGTAATTTATATCAAGTGTTACAACTGGAAGAAAGGCGTAAAGTTAAGGTTAATATAGTTAAACTTCCAAATGTAGATGGATTTGTCAAACTTACAGATAAAGAATTAAAGAAAGTTAAAGATTATGAATTTATTAAAAGTGCAAGTGACGATAGAATATTCATTTCTACAGTATTACCTTATTTCGATAAAGGTAAAACTACAGGACTAAAATTACAAGACGAGCAATATCCATATCCTACTAAACGTTTTTCAGTTTTTCCTTGTTTTAGTTTTGATTATAACCTGCCTAAACGTGAACAGACTTCAGCTATATATCTATTGAAAGATGTTCAGGATAGAATGAATAAAGGGATGAACCAGCAAGTTGACTGGGTAACACAGGCACTTAACAAAAATAAATACATTGTAGCTCACGAGAAAGACGCTATTGATGAAATGAAGAAAAAAGGTAATCAGCCTAATCCGATTATTCCACTAACATCAATGAAGAATATGCCAGGACAAGATAAAGATCCTCATATTCCACCAGAGATACTGAATGATGTAATGACTAACCTTTCATTCATTGACTCTATTTTCGGTATAACACCAGCTATGGAAGGTCGTAGTGAAAGAAGTGGTGAAAGCGGAGTATTACACGAACAGAAAGTATTACAATCACAGATAAGCACAAATCCATTCTTTGATAATTTAGCACAAACAAGGGAACTATTGGCAAAAGATTATGTAGAATTAGTTCCACACGTATATTTTGAAGAGAACAGGTTACTTGAAACAATGGGAGAGCATGGCATGACATTCGAGATGGTAAACCTTAATCTCGGTGGTGAAATACAAAATGATTTGCGAACAATATCTGCCAGAGCTGTTCTTGACGAGACGATTAATACTCCAGATAGAGTCCAAAAATCGTGGGAGCAGAATGTGGCATTTATGAATATTCTTATAGCCGCTGGAGCTACATTGCAGGATATTCCGCTTGATTTAATAATTAAACATTCTAACATTAGAGACAAGGAAGAATGGATTAGCTTTATGAAACAACGTCAGCAAGTACATTCAGAAGCATTAGCACAACAACAAGCAGATGCACAGATGAGTGGACTTGTTCAAAATGCACAAGCTATGCAACCACAGGTAGCAAGTGAATAAAGTTAAACATTTAGCCAATAAACGAGTTGGGCATATTGATAAGTTCAGAGTTGCAGGTATGAATTTCAAATATAAGAATAATACAGATACTCAGACACAACAACTATTAAAACAGGGATATAGAATATTATTCCGTGATGGTGAGAAGTATGCCATTAAAGGTTCAGATGAAATTAAATGCGAATAATAATTTAGTCACAAAATAAAACGCCCAACGAAAGTTGGAGAACGAGGGGTAATAATGAAAGAAGAAACAGACATCATTGTCGAAGACAACACAGTCAAAATCGAACAGGAAGTTGAGGAAACAGAAGTTGAGTCAACAGAACAAGAGGAATCTACGAAAGTAGAAGAAACCGAAGTTGAAAAACCAACGTATTCTGAATCCTTTAACGATAAAATCGAGGGAAAAACCGAAGCAGAACTAAAAGATATGTTATTTAATTCTGAAAAGTTTTCAGGGAAATTAGGTACAGAGCTTGGAGAGCTTAGGAATTTCAAGAAAGATGTCGAAACCCCGAAAACATCGACGGACATAAAACAGAGAATCGAAAAGACCGATGGTAAAATTGCCAACATTGACATTCAGATAAAGAAACTTGATACTGAATTAGATGATGACGAAATTGCCGATTTGTTAGAGAAGAAGAATCACCTGTTACAGAAGAAAACAGAATACAACAATCAGCATATGGAAGTATTCATAAAGGAAGTTGTTGATAAGCAAGGTGCAGGTGAGCATAACAAGAAAATTTCAGAAAAATCACGAGACTTATTCGCTAAAGATTATGGTCAGAAATTCTCTGACAATGATTGGGAAGCGATAAATGAATATGCTCAAAGCGTATCCAAAGAGTATCGTGTATCTGAAGAAGATTATGAATATGCTCTAATGAAAGCAATGGGAACTGAAAGATACAAAACTCTGAATAAATCAATAGCGGAAGTAAATGTCCGTAATAATATTGAGCAGGCAGAGAAGAAAGCAGTATCCACTATCGGAGGTAAGGGTAAATCCTACTTGACTTTAGATTTAGATGGTATGTCCCAAAATCAGGTTGGCAAGGCTCTAAAAGGCTTGACCGACAAACAACTAAGTAAACTAAAGGAACAAATAAACAAAGGATAGAAAAATGGAAGCAACACATAGTCACAAACTCAATGTTGCCATTCTTGACGAACAACTACAAAGAGAGACTTGGTATAATACATTCTGGTCAAAATTTGCAGGATTCGTTGACATCAATGATGATAATGGCAATCAAAAGAAAACACCTTCGGGAAAACCGATTGAGGTAATGTCTCAATTTATTGAACAAGGTCGTGATAATATGCTTACTCCTTTCTTAGAAGATATTGATGTAACACCAGTATATGGTGATACCGTATTGAAAGGAACTGGCGTAGATAAAACTCTCAGATACCTGAGAACTTATGTAAATCAATGGAGAGGTGCTGTAAACGCTAAATCAGGTACTATGTCTAACCAAAGAGTTAAGATGTATGACTTGATTGAAAAGTCTAAGCCACTCTTAGCACGCTGGAACTCAAAGAATGAAAATGCAATGGTTTCACAAGCATTCTATGAGGGTGCAAGTTTGAACTTAACAACTGGAACAGCAGACGATGGAATCGGTCTTTCCAGACGTTACCATCCAAACCTATACATCAATGACGGTGCAGCATTAACTGCTGCTGGTGTAGAGTTCACAACTAAGACAAATGCACAAATGGATGCAGCCGCAACTGCTGCTGATACATCAATGACTTGTGATATTCTTATGGAGTTCCGTTTGAAAATGATGGAATTGAAGATACCACAAATAGTTTCTGCAAAAGGTTTCAAGTTTTGGGCGTTACTAGTTCATCCTCAACAAATGAATGAATTACTAGCAGATACTCAATTTACACAGTATAATGCTGGACACCCAATAAACAATGAAATTCAAGGTGGAGCATCTCCAATGTTAACTGGTTGCTTAGGTTACTATGCAGGATTTGCAATATATGAAGATATTATTGCAGTTCGTTCTTGGGATGCAACTAATCTATTTGCAGGTGGAGATGGATGGTTAGAGCCAGATGATACTGGTTCAGATTATTGTGCTATTGCATTTGGTAATAGTGCTATCGCCAAAGGTATCGCTGACCCACTTCATTTCACTTATGAAGAAGACGACCACAAGAATGTACTTGAAGTTGGTAGTGCTGTTGTTAATGGTTATAACAGAGCTGATTTTGCTACATCAGCATTAGAATCTACCATATTTAGTTCTGGTAATGCCGCTTCAAGCGATGTTGCTGCAACCCTTCTACAGAATACTAGTTCAGCTATTCTGATGACTAATTAAGGGGGAATTATGAAATCTATAAATTGGTTTAAATCAGAAAATTATAGTGGTAATTTAGGTATTACCGCAACAGGTGGAGCAGCTACAGCGTTTGTTAATGATAATGTTATAACAATTAACTTTGTTAATACTGCAACTACTGCTTCGTATGTAATTGACACACCATTCGCATTTAAGGTAGTCGATTCATATTCAGTTGCTAACGCAACAGCTACAGGTGCAGTTGTGTATGTTGATAATGCTACTGTTCATATCACAAGTGATCTTGGTGGTGCTACAGATACTTTGGTGACAAGGACTACTGTTGGTGTAAATTCAGCACAGGAATTTGCAAATGGCGATAATGACTTGACTGTTAGTGCAAGTGCAACAGCCACAGACGCACCAGCAATACACACAATTTACTTAAAAATCGAACCTGTATAATTCATAAGGGGCGGGGAAACTCGCCCCACTTTTAAAGGGGAATAATGGAATCCAGTTTACCGCAAGTAACAGTAATAATGATAAATTCACGCAATAATGAATTTTACAAGTTAGCGAAAGACAGTATTAAACAACAATACTATCCGTATATAGAGTATATAGAAGAAGAAAACTTTGACCGTTCAAGAACGATAGGTAAATGCTGGAATGATGCAGTTAAAAAAGCAACATCTGATTTTTGTTTATTTGTTGGTGATGATGATTATATATCTCCAGATTATGTAATGAGTTTAGTTTCAGCATATCTACAGGTCAACAAATCAAGAAAGGATATGGTGGGAGTAACTTCATTTATAACTGCATTTGATAAGGAAAGAGATTATCGTAAGTCTTTAAAATTATATCCAACTGGAATGTTTTTAACAAAATATTTATTAAAAATTCCATTTGATGAAACATTATTAAAAATGGTAGATACAAAATATTATGAAAAGTTAATTGATAAAAAGATGTTTACTGTTTATTGGCAATATGGTTATCATTACAGGCAACACGATGGAATGGTAAGTGGTAGAACTGTAGTATTTAAGGAGAAAAAAAATGATAAGACTGAAAAGTAAAATCTATCCACGTAATATAACAATAACACAAAAACAATATTCAACAATTTATGAGAATAAAGTACCAAGAAAAATTAACTTCTTATTCAACCGTAAGAATGGAGTATCTCAACCAATAGAGGACAAAATAGCATACTATCTTATTAAAACTTATGGAGTTAAGATATATGACAACGGTAAAGTATTAGAAACTAAAGATGATTTGGAAAATATGCATTGGCAGGATTTACAGAAATTAGGTAGAGAATATAATAAAATCGCTGGTACAAAGAATGAAATGTGGCAACTGAAAAGACCAGAAGTTGAAACAAAAATTAGAGAATGGCGTAATGACGGAGTTAAAATATGAATTTTTCCGATATGAAAAAAGCTGTAGGTAGAAGGTCAAGTGACCCTAATGCCACAAGATATTCAGATGCAATAGAAGATTATATACTTGATGCGATGTCAAACCTTCTACTGAGTGAGGATATGCTTGCAGAACAGGCACAACCATTAATAAATGAAGTAGTAAGGAATGTAAGACTTCATAGTGGAATCGGCTACATTAGGATAAACAACATTAATTTTCCATATATACTAAAGTTCATTGAACCAGTCATTGATATCGAATCAACCAGAAAAATAACCTTCATCGAAGATTCACTAAATAGATTTAACTACAGAAGGGATAATCCAATATTACAACCTGACGAGAATGAATGTTTCTGGACTAAAGATGGTAAATATATAAGATTCTATTTTAGTGTTGATAGACTTGCCGAAATTCCAGTTATATTCAGGATAATAGAAAATCCGTTAAAATCAACTTTGGAAAGTGCCGAAGATTTACTTACAGCTGGATATGGTCAGCAGTTTCTTTATAGAGTAATAGATTTAGCTTCTGCAAATTTACGTAAACAAATAGGGATGGAATAGATATGAATACAATAGATGTTATTAATGGAGTTCGTTCAAGATTTCCTGCTATTATTGGAAAGAATTTAATTAAATCTCAAATAAATTCAATTATTGACAGGATTAATGTTGAGATGAGTCCAAGAGTTGCCATAATAACTGTAAATAGAGATGAAGATGGAACTTCATTTTTATCTACAGATGTTTCATTTCTTGATACTGATGTAGGGTTTCGTGATGGTGCTATATATGAAGGATTTAGTTATGACCCGACAAATTACATTATAACAATATCCGATGCAGTAGAAAAAATAGAAAAGTTATGGGTTGCCAATGAAGAATGGCAGGCACGAACTTATCAGGAAATTAAAGACACTGGTAATTCAAGTGCAAAAATATTCTATTCAGCAGGAAGGAAAATATACTTCCCAACAGACGTATCAGATAGCGATCTAAAATTACAGGTTAAAATTAATTACGCATACTTGACGGATACCGTGATAACATTACCAGATAATTATAAACAACTATTAGTTTCTGGCTGTATCTATATGCTGGCTTCATTACCTGAATATGAGAATAAGACTTTAATATCGGTACACAAAGAAATTTATGATATACATATATTTGAATTAAGAACTAAAAAAAATATGATTGAGATAAACCAAGATACCGTAAGGGATTACGATTATCAGGGAATCCAAGCAGGGAGAGTATAATGAAAAAACTTATTTTAGGATTGTTGTTGGTTGGATTCGTTTGGCTAAATGCAGATGTACCACCACTATTATCAACTACAAAACTTGGTGATGCTTCGTATCAACTAATGATGGTAGAAAATTTAACAGGTAGTTTAAATAACGGACTGGAAGCTACATTACGAGAATTTATGGATGGCAAAGGACAAAGTTCGGGACTATATATTGGAAAAGCCGCAAGTCAAACAGATAATATAGCATTACAATTTTATCAAAGCTATAAACTATCTTTTTGTGATAATGGACTTATAATTTATTCAAGTGCAGATGGACAACTTGACATTGACGCTGATGTAGAACTTGAACTTGGTGTTGGTCTTTTTGATGTAAATGCAAGTAACGATATAACTATTGACTGTTCGGATAATACAAAAAGCATAGCATTGGGAACAGCTACAAGCGGACTGGCAGTAACGATAGGTAATGCTACATCCGAAACTACAGTTGCTGATAACCTGACAGTAACAGGAAATACAGCTGTAGGCGGAACACTTAACATTACTGGGCCTACTACGACAGCCTCATTATTTACTGTAGGTACTGTTAATATAGATGCTACTACTCTCGATATAGACGCTACTGATGATATTGATATTGATACTTCCGATACAGTTGGCGGAATAGCAATAGGAACAGTAACAAGTGGAGTTCCGATAAGCATAGGACATACCACTTCCGAAACTACAGTAAATGATAATCTTACAATAACAGGAACTACTACACTTAACGCTACTACACTATCAGGAACTTTAACTGGTGGTGCAAGTGTTATAAGCGGTACTGGATTTGATATTAATGCAGGGACAATAGACGCAACTACGATAGGTGCGTCTTCTGCAACTACTGGTGCATTTACAACTCTTTCAACTACTGGTAAACATACTGCAAGCGGTTCAATCGCATTAAATACAAGCGAATTAATCCTTGATACAGACGGACACGAAAGCATTACATCAGATACAAATGGTCAGATTGATTTTAAAATTGGTGGTACAGATGAGTTATTGCTTGATGCAACTCAATTATATCCTTATACTAACGCTGGGTTAAATTTAGGTGTGCAAGATTCTCGTGAATTTAGAAGTATTTATTTAGAAGAAGATGTTGACTGCGAAGGTGATTTAGTAGTTGGCGATGACGCTTCTATTGGTGGTGATGCTACAATAGACGGTGCTACTACAATAGGTGGTGCATTATCTGTTCGTGCAATGTCAACTATACAGGCATTTAACTATGCAGTGAGTGGAACTATAGCATCAGATGCATATACAGCAACTCTCGCACCTGCAATTACAGCATATACAGCAGGAATGATGATTATGCTCAAGGTTGCAGTTGATAATACAACTGCTTGCACACTTGCATTGAATGGTCTTGATCCTATTACTATCCTAACTGTTTCTGGTGTTGCCCCAGCCAGTCTTGATTTACTTACAACTGGTATATCTATATTGGTATATAATGGAACAAATTTTATATTAATTAACCCAGCGACTACTTGCGACTAATGAATAGAATAAAAATAGATCGAATTGACAAGGGTGTTAATGAATCCCTTGATGCGGATAGAATACCTGATAACGCTGTTGTATCTGCGGTTAATACAGAATATAACAATTCAGATACTCTTGTATCACGTAAAGGTACTGCTGTATTCACTGATTCGCAGAACTGGCTGTATGAAGGTTCACTATTAATACCTGCAAAATTCTATGTATGGTATGCACCTATAATGCCGAAAGACGCAACAGGTGAGATAGTTTACTTTATATTCACTACGAGTAATGAACTATTTATATCATACGAAAAGAGTGGTGCTTGGTATTCAGAGCAGATAGTAATTCAAGATATAGACTATGCAAATGTAACAGCAGATGACTTTGTATTTGCCAATGGTAACAATAAAATTATAATAGTTGATAATGTGAATAAATCTCATTTCATAATGTTTGATAAAGATGGTATTTTAGTTTCTGGTAAATTGGAATATCCTGCACCACAGAATAAAATCACTTTTAATCCTATGACCGAATGGGATGGTTCACGCTTTGAAACTACAATGACAGAAGCATATCTCGGTGATTGCGGTATGTATCAATATCTCTATTGCTATGCTGACAGGTTCGGTAATTTATCTAATCCTTCACCGATAAGCGATACTTATTATCTTGACTATTTTGAATATGATGAAGACGGTGATGATGAAATTAAAACTGATAGAATACAGTTATTCAATATGGCACTACCAGATGGACTCGATAATAATGCTAAAGATAACATTGAAGAATTTTATATATATCGCAGGAATGTGAGATATACAGAAGGTGTTGACTCTTCTGCATTTGAACTTATTAAAGTTATAAAGATAGGCAAGAAACCAGTTGGCGATACTGACCCCAACAATGAAAGCATTAACTCTTGGACTGATACTGAATTTGTAGCTGAAGGTGATAGCCCTTCTTACGGTAATATAGCACCAGTAGCAACAGACGCAATAGCAACAGCAGGTGTATTGATAAATGTAGGTGCTAAAACTAAAGATGTTACTCTATGGGATTTCAAATATAAATGCCCTATTAATTTATCAAATCCGAATGTAGCAAATTATATAAATGGAAGTTACATAATAGAACTACACAAAGATTATTTCATTGATAAAGACGAGAATAAACCATTCGTTCCTAATAACTATATAAACTTTGAGGCAGGTGGAGATGGTAGCGGTAAGGTTATGGTTAATCGTGAGAAATTACTATTCTTCGATAGTGACCTGACTACCCCACTTAACACAATAGCATTCGATTATGATGCTAATAAGATACGAGTTATAGTTTCTATACCACAATTATCATCAGGCGAAAAGACAATTTATTTCTGCTTTACACCAGAAGCTGATTTTGATAATTACGAAGGAATACCTGATAAGTATATGGCTATAAATGTAGGAATTGATTACGGTGCTTTTATGGTTGCAGGTTATGCAGGATGGTCAAGACAAAGAACACTTAATGGCGAAAAGGTTATGAATGCACACTCTATTGTATGTTCAGATTTTGATTTCCTTAAAGATGACGATGTAATAAATAAAGCAAATTTAGCATATAATGGCGATATAACTGGTACTACTATTGTTGACACTATATCTAATGTTCCATTTTTAAATAATTATGGCGAATATTATGTTCCAGACACTGATTTCCCAATAGGCACAAGGGCAATTAGATTTTACGCACCTGCTGACTGTGAGGTTAAATACGATGTTGGCGGTACAAGAACAATGCCAGAAAAGGGATTTATAATATTCAGGTCTTCCTTTGATCCATCAGATTTACCAAATAATCTATACTACAATCAGTTTTTAAATATATATAGTGCTCCTAATCATTATATACAAGTTCACTTAGTACGAGATGATGACATAGTAGATAGATTTAAGTTTGAGGTATTTACTGGTGCTGGTGGTGGTGGCACTACAAGATTTACAAGTATTCCAGTATCCTCTGGTGGTGTATTCGTTTTCTCTTGGGATTCAGAAAAGATTTCCTTGTTTCTTGTTAGCCGATCATCTAATGTTTTATGGTCACAAGAAGTAGAAAATGCTATTGATTGGACTGGAACGATTGATTATATTAGATTTGGAAGTGATGATGGAAGAGTAATCCCGTATGCAAAATACGACCAAATGCAATTTATTGAAGGAACTTATCTATCAGCAGATAATGTATTACACCAGAATAATGTTCTATCAATGGCAAGTTTTATGCCATACTTTGAGACTGCTGTTATCGGATTAGATTTTGTTGCGTATGAGAATGATAATACCGACCCGAACGCTTGGAATAATAACATAGATTTTGAAGAGATAGAAGAGATTGAATATAATAACACTAATAGAGTTATGTGGACACCTGTAAATGGATTGAGTTTTAATTTAGCTGACTATAAAGATGTTGATGAACAATGCAAGCGAGTTATAGTTGCACCTTATTTCCTACAAGATACTTACGGTAATTCAGCTATTATATTCACAAGGAATAATATCATAAGATTCCTATTAGACGGAACACCAGACCAATGGGCGTTACGCACAGATAATTTCATAACTGAATACACTCAATACGGATTACTATCAAAGAACAGTTTAGGTAGATTCGGTGAGTCGTTATTCTGGCATAGTGAAGTTGGTTTTATGCGTTGGGACAGGAATGGAATACAGTTAATATCAAAGAATAGATTAGACATACCGATTAAAGATTCTATTATAGGATTCCAAGTTCCGTTACGCAATCAATATATATTCCACGATAATGAAACAAATAAATCTTGGGTATATCATATTGATATGGATGTATGGACAGTATTTAACGGATTAGATATAGACCAAGTGCAGATACTTTCAGGTGGTAGCGATGACAACAACTACAATCTAATGCTTACGTCATCTAACGATGTAAAATACTATCCAACTGATGTAAATACAGAAGCACGCATAAGCATTACAACTAAAGCATACCCATTTGACAATCTTGATTTCTATAGATTCAGAATTGACTTTGACGGAAGGTGTAATGTTAGTTCTACAGTTGCTAATATAGAGGGCGATATAACACAATCATTTTCCAATATAGCCAGAATGGAATGGAACTACCTTAACAATGGAAGCTGGGGCGAAACCTTACAATTTACCATTGACGGTATAGATAAATTAAAGAAAATTGAATTTGATATAAACAGGAGATAGAAATGCCAATACCCCCACAAGTATTATATCCATTAATTACAGGCGGAATAAGTTTAGCAACACAAATAGCGACTAAACCTAAAAAAAGAGAATCAGCTACAGGATATATGGATAAATATATAGCTAACCTGCAAGGCGATTTAGCCAAAAAAGAAACATATCACACAATGATGAGAAGTCAGCTTGGTGCAATAGGTAAAGCTACATCTTCGGCAAGGCGTGAAGCTAAATATTTAGGTGAGCTAAAAGGAACAGGTGGTGGTATCCTATCAGCAGAAATGCAGAGAATACAGCAAGGACAGAATCAGTCAATCTCACAGGCAAGCGACCAAGCAAACGAAGCACAACGCAGAGAGAGTGTAGGTATGCAATCGCAACTACGAGAAGCACAAATGATGAGAGAGCAGATAGTTCAGCAAACACGAGAAGCTAACGATTTACAAGACCAGCAATTCACACAAGGACTAATCCAAACAGGATTACAGACAGCAGGTCAGGTTGGTATGGGTGCTTTGCAAGCTGGACAAGAAGCAACAAAATTAGCACAAGAACAAGCACAGCAAACAGTATTAAATACACAACAACAATCACAGCTTAAAGTATTGACAGACTCTGGCAAATATGCGGATACTGCACTAAATGAAATGGTTACTGCTGGACAAATAACAGCACAACAAGCTATTGAAACCTTGAAAATGTTAGGAAAAGAAAAGGCGACTACACCAAAAAGTACGAGAACTGCATTTGAAGGTAATCAAAAAGTTAAGTATAATGTATTTGAAGATGGAACTGAAGAGATGATTTCTACTGTAGAAATACAAGAAACTGACGATACAACAATAGCATCAACGAATATCGAAAGAGTATGGAATTCTGCAACAAACTCATTTGAATCAAAATCAGTTAGCAAAAATAAAGCAGGTGAAGTCATTAAAACTAAATCATCTACATTAGAACAAAAACCAACAGGAACTGGTGGCAGTGCAATAGCAACAGCTACAGTAGAACTTGGATTGAACAAAGAAATCATAGATAGATATAAAGGTGCTTTGCCTCCTGATATGTTAGCAAAATTAGAAAGCGGACAACCAATTACAGAAACAGCATTTACCGACCTTGATGCAACAAGCAAAGGATGGGGATTTTTAACTAAAAACAAAATTAATTATCAGGGAGTTGAATATCCAATGAAAGGTTCTTGGGTAGAACAATGGAATGCTTTAAGTAATAATACAGAATTAAAAGGTCAACTAAGAAAATTCATTGATAGATATAATAAGGCAATACTAAAAGGTGGTTCGGTTAATCAAGACCCATTAGGAATATTTGAATGACAAGAGAAGAGTTTGTAACTAATATAAAGACAAAATATCCTGCCTATGCAGAGATGGATAATGATTCCCTATATACAAAAATAATTACAAAATATCCTCAATATAAAAGCCAGATAGAACAACCTACTATTCAACCCATACAGCAACCTATTCAACAGCAAATACCACAACAAGCACCAGATGAGCGACCTGAGAGAAAGATGCCTACACAGCCAGAATATGGTAGACACGATACTGGTGAGCCTATATTAGATTTAGAACAGTCTATTGCAACCCTTAACAAAAGAGATTATAACATTGAAGGAATAAATGAAGATATTGGATTAACTGAACTTA
>Ga0208904_1001998_pt1 | contig 13273 bp, 26 predicted proteins | sample AntAceMetag02UKB_FD_184774 | JGI IMG/M metagenome (GOLD analysis project Ga0208904, IMG submission 184774) | Saline lake microbial communities from Ace Lake, Antarctica - Antarctic Ace Lake Metagenome 02UKB (SPAdes) (version 2) | ecosystem: Environmental > Aquatic > Non-marine Saline and...
CACTAGTATATGGCATATTATATACTAGTAATGATTCAATAAAAAACTACTGATGGTCAACTATAATAACCTCAAATCCCCTATGTTATAGGAGTTAATATGGGAATTATTACAGTCAGTATGATGCGCCTTAACCTTTTAAGTAAACATCTACAATGTATGATTCCTATTAACGGAGTAGAATAAACAATGGCAGATTTTAACATACAAGAGGACATTTCGTCCCACAAGGACATTTCGTCCAATAAACGGATCGATCAGTATCTCAATAAAAACGACTGGATGATAAAGGAGAATGCCAATAGCAATATTTCCTACTCTGGACTAAAAGCGTACATAGCCGATGAGGCTGTAAGACAATATACTTTAAGTCAATATCCTGATTCTATCAGGAAACTACACAATGACGGTGCCTATCACATTCATAATTTAAGTGATGGAATCGTCCCCTACTGCTTTGGAGCAGATCTATTGAAACTATTCAAGATGGGACTTCGTACAAGTCGCATTGTATCTAAGCCAGCAAAGCACCTAAACAGTGCAGTAGACCATATGACTAATTACTTGTGCACTTCACAACAGGAATGGGCTGGGGCTCAAGCCTTTAGTAATGTAAATACTCTACTTGCTCCTTACATCCGTAAGGATAGGCTATCATATGATGAAGTAAAACAAGCAATGCAACGTTTGGTATTTAATCTTAACTTCCCATCTAGAAGTGGATATCAGACCCCATTCACTAATTTAGTGTTTGATCTTGGTTGTCCATCTAATTTCGCAGAGGTTCCGGCAGACGATGAAGGCAATACATTTGAGGATTATCCAGATGAAGCCGATATGATTCTTAAAGCATTTAATGATGTTCTGTATGAAGGAGATGGTAATGGTTCAGTATTTACTTTCCCCATTCCTACTGTTAATATCATCAAATCTACAAAGTTCGACAGTGACTTATTTAGAGAGTTAATCAGGACAGACATAAAGTATGGTTCATACTTCTTTATGAATTATCTTGGTACCGGTATAGATGAGAACAGTGTTCAAGCTATGTGTTGTAGATTAAACCTAGATCTAAGCATGCTACCACCTGCTGGTGGCAGATGGGCTTATGCGGGTAATACAGGTTCTATTGGCATCGTTAGTCTAAACTTAGGAAGAATTGGTTATATCAGTAAAGAAGAATCTGATATATTTGCCAATATTGACTATCTATTAGAACATGCCAAGGAATCTCTTCTATTAAAGGGAGATATCATAGACAATAGTTTCAAGGCTGGTTTAATGCCTATCTCTAAAACATATGAGGTAGACCTTAACAGGTTCTTTAGAACTATTGGTGTAGTCGGACTTAATGAATTAGTTATGAACTTTTCAGGAGTTAATCTAAGTGAAGATATTGGGTTAGGAACTAAGATTCTTGACCATATTAGAGATTGGACAAGAACAACCCAATTGGAAACAGGTAAACTGTGGAACTTAGAGATGACACCAGCGGAAGGTTGTGCTACAAGCTTAGCCCAGAAAGATATACAGCAATATCCAGGCATTACCACACAAGGTATGGACGGTGACCCGTACTATACTTCCCTACTTACCCCACCTGCTCAGGAATTATCATTCTTGGACAGACTAAAGATAGAAGAACAATTACTACCTAAGTTCACTGGTGGTACTGTTCATCGTGTCTATACAGGCGAAGCTTATCCAGACTTAGATGGAATGGTTAAGTTAACAGAGAAGGTTACAAGAGGAACAAAGATTCCGTACTTCGACTTCTCCACTACATTTAGTGTATGCAAGGTCTGTGGAGGATATTCAAGGGGAGAACATTACGACTGTCCACGTTGTGGTGGTGACTCCAAAGTATTCTCTCGCGTAGTCGGATACTATAGAGAAACAGAGAGATACAATAAGGGAAAGTTACAAGAGTTCAAAGAAAGGACTTATGTAAACATTTAACTTTCTTGGATCCAAGAATCCTTTTCTATTTATTTATCTTTATTTATCTTTTTATACCAGTAATGTTCATTATAACATAAGCCCCACGTGAGGCTGATAGACATGACAACAAAAGTAATTAGAACATTGAATTATAGGAATTATGAAAGTGCTTTAAGAGATTTGAGTACCTTTTTAGATTTCACAGGGAACTTTAGTAAGAAATTCTATTCTATGGAGTATTCTACTTCAGAGAATGAAGATGAACCAGACAGACATCATACACATATATTGGCGGTTGCCATATCTCGTGATATTTTGTATAAAATAAGATGGAAGATATTATGCAAGTACCACAGTGATTTAGATAAATGGAAGGATAATCACTATGCTAGAACATTTGATAGTCCTATGTTCGGGTACCTTCCAGCGGATGATAAGACATCAGAACTATTCTTCCCCCATAAGAACCTAAAAACACCAGATTATACTACTATCTTCGATGAACACAGCTTTATCGAAGTGGATACCATTGATGACACATACTGACTTCCTATTCTTGGATCCAAGAATAATCCCTTTTATTTCATTATTGTTTTAGTCTATCTATGGAATTGTCTAAGAACTTAGTATTATTTGTTAAAACTACAAAGTCTTTCATTAAAAATAATATTACAGGAAGAGGAGCTATCAGCACTATGGATTTGTTAATGATAACCGCTGCATTATACGAGTGTAAAGATCTTCCAAATACAGATGAGTATGCTTTCGTCGAAATAGGAACATTATTTGGTGTTTCTACTATAGCTATCAGAATGATAATGAATGAAATAGGACTGACAAATCATAAGCTCATAACTATAGATCCATTAGAGGGATATTACGACAAAGGTAAAGATCCTGTTACTGGATATATCCCATCATTAGAGATATTACAAAATAACATAAGCATATGTAATGTCACGAAAGACTCTATCGTCATTTTAAAGAATTATTCAACTGATACCGAAGTGGAGGATACTCTAGATAAATACAATGTATATGGTTCTTTCATAGATGGGGATCATACTTACGATGGTGTCAAGAAGGACTGGGAACTTCTAAAAGATAGAACTATAGATACAGGCTTTGTGGCATTCCATGACTATCTAGCACGTAGTAAAGAATATGGTGTAACTACATTCATTGACAAGGAACTTAGGAATGATACATATAGAGAACATCTTCCTGTAAAGAATGCACATACCTTTATACTTTTTAAATAATCTGTGGTATTTTTGAAGATCATTACTATACATACAAAGTCTATGCCCATTGAATAATATCTAGTCATTATACCTTTTGAGCAAAACGGAATAGTTTAGTAGTTATAGTTATCTAATATTACATATGAGGGAACAGCACTTAGACATTAGTATCATGTTATTCATAGATGTAAATGATGGGAGTGCAAGTATCAAAGATATACATAAGGAGTTTAATAATCTTAGACCTGGTTATGTCTATGACAGATTACAAGTGTTATTGAATGAAAATATGATTATCCAGTATAAGGATATGATATACACAAACATCCCATTATAACTAAATACTAAGCATGGTTTTTTATTTTAGGCACCTATTGTTTCTGTTGGGACTCCATGGGTTATTATACTGTTTATTATTCTGTTAATAGTTTGTACTATGGGTTAATCATTCAGAGATCATTGGAGAGTATACCAATGACGACTATACATTTTCATGTTAAGATTGATGTCCTATGGATGTTATTGTTTCCGTAAAGGTGTTAAGTGCTTATAAGGTAAGTACAAAGTGCTAGCAGTCGAGTGAAAGTGGGTGTAAATATATAAATCCATAGGCGTATGGTGTAACCATGAGCTATAAAGACTCAGATAACCGACAATCGACATACCAACAGTATGTAAATCAGTTTCCCACAGTTGAGGGTATCAACGATATGGGTATCCTACACTGTGCATACTCCCATCATATGGGCGTTCAATCAGCCTATAATGTGGCAGTTAATACCGTGGACTATGATAGAACGAAACAAACACTATTCAACCACGGTAAGAAGAACGGCTTAATCAGCAATCGTAGAAAGGACATACTGAGGAAAGGGGCAACTAAAGATAATTGGTTGCTCAGTGATAATCCTCTGACGTATGATATAAAAAATAAGGAAATAGGCATAGGCGCATTAGCTGAGTGTTGGCATATCGACTTTAAGAGAGCCACGTTTAAGCCTATGAGTACCGCCCACCACGCGGAACGTATGCTTAAGTGGACATTGGGCGAATACTTCAATTTCTGCAATACATATAGCCTCAACCCAACAACTGAGGATATGAAAAGCGCGGTAATACTATTAGGAATCATCACTCATCCCATCAGTGGTAAAATATACCATAAGATATGGTATGATAACCACGAAACACAGAACAGAGTAGAGCAGTTAATCATGTTGGCTACTCAATACGGTGAACAGATAAACCGCGTTGTCATAGATAGAGATACCAACGATGAGCTAACCGCTATATGGGCGAAACATGGGATAACCCAAATACACATGGGCAAAACCGTGAAACTACCATATGGCGCATGGGCGGAACAACCTTTCAGCAATATAGCAAAGACGATGTACGCACAGCGTAGCGGTGAATGTCCCTCATGCCTGACAGAGAATGGCAACCCTACACAGATTATGCGACAGCGTAATAACCGAACAGAGATACTCAAAGGGGTATATGCGGTAACATGTAAGAGATGCGGACATGAGATGATTGTGTACGAATGGAAAGAGATGGAATTGACATTCGCAGTTGAAATGTTCAAAGGATTGGTTGAGGTGTTCTACTACAATCGAATTGGTACACTCATGGGAATCAGCGAAAGAATAGCGACAGCAACAGAGCAACTCTTAGCCATCCCAACTGTTAGGAGTGTTTAACCATGTACTGTAAACACTTAGATGCACCATGTAGCCTCAAACAGTGTGCGCTAATCCTATTGGGCGGTAAACGTGGAGATAAAGAAATGCACGACTGTTACAAATCTACTTATGCAGATTATAACCGCTATCACCAATTAAACAGTGACATTAAACATGCATACTCACAGAGAGGGGAACTTAGCAAAATACACACGATGGAAAAAGAACGTGATGAAATAAAGAGAGTCTTAGGACTGTAAGTTTATGGTGTTGTGTAATACCATAAAATCATTAAACCTTAAATATATCATAGCGGATAGGTAAACCATGCAAACCGTCTTAATCTTCTTAATTATCTTCGCTTCCCTAATTAGTGTTATTTATGTTAATGATAAATTGACCACTGATTATTTATACTTAAAAGCATATTATGAACTAATAGGAAAAACCGACAGTGAATGAATACAAAATTACCCCAATATACGTAAAATCAGGATTAACTGATAAATTCTTTAAAGTTGGCTCATTGAATCAACTTAGAGGATATAACAAAGCAATATATCTTTATGACGATAATAAACCCCACACATTCCCCTATAATATAGGAATAAAAATATTAGATGTTCATAAGATAGTAGAAGATGTAAGGTTTAATAAAGTCATATTCCCACTTAGAAAGAAGTTTAAAACAGTATTCCCACACGGTAGGAGAATAGCATAAAATGAAACCGTACAAAGTATTAATCATTAATGGAATTACAATCAATGTTTATGAATGGTGGGGCAATAGCCGTTATGTAGACATTGAGATAGTAGACGCACCCAACAATAAAAAACTTAGAATGTCAATACTCAAACAGTTAAGGATTGAACTTAAGAGTATTAATAAAGTTAAACATTCACATAGATGGATGTTTAATAAATTCAGTTATTGGACTATCGAAAATGAGAATTATGCCAATAGGATGTTCAACCATGAATAATCGCTTTAATAATGTAGCGTATAAACTATCTATGAAACCGATTCCTATTAAATTGAATGTGCCATGCACCACTAAATTAATTAAATGTTCCAACTGCTTAGAATTATTCGTAGCCTCAGCAAATAGTAAGGTTAATTGTCCTCACTGTTTTAGGAGTATGAAACTAAACAACCCAAACTATTACATGGAAATAGGAGGATTATCAAAGGCTGAAATAACCTCTTATAATTGTGATAGGAGATTGATGAATAAATTAGCAAAGTCTAAGGGGGTGAGATAATGGAAGATAAAATAATCTATTCGTTTGAATCTGAACCGTTAGTATTAGCCAATGCAATTAAGACGGTGTATAAAACTATCATTAGCCCCTTTAACTGTAATGCTGATTATGGTTTACGTTGTAAGAATTGCCCAATAAAACCACTACACGACCACATGATGGCAATTAAACAAAGTCTAATAGACAAACACGACAGCCAACGATTAAGGGATATACTCTATTCCAACGACTACTAACCCTCTTTTATGGCGTTATATAATACCATAAAAATAGATTATTACTCCATAAACCCCATTAACACAGATTAGATGTTTAACCATGTGCGACTATGAAGATAATACGGAAGAAGGGTTAATGTTAATTCACGTAGGCGATAACTACACTGACACGGTTAAGATAATAGAGAAGTATGACCGCGATAAGTGGTATTAGGACATCTTATATAATCCATGCAATATTGTATGAATCGTTATGTTAAGCGATAAGGGTAAACTACAATTAGCCCAAATCTTAGACAGTGGGAGATATAGACAGCGTAGAGGTTATACTAACTGCTCAGTGTGTAACAAAATAAAGGCAGTTAAGACCATTACGACTAACGACTTTAAAGCTAAAGTGTGTTTAGACTGTGAGGCAGAACTAACCGATAAAGGGAATAAACAGATTCTAATGCTCATTAAACACGCGGATAAAGACTGTGTACCCATTGTAGTAGAAACCAACAACGAAGGCATAGTTGAGGAACTTATGAGAACTGAGGATAATTATGAACGTCTACAAATATTCTTAGACTATATGGGAGTGCCACAATGAGTAAACCACGTAAGGGAGAAGTAACAACACATAAAGTTAGACTCACGGTGAATGAAGATATAATTAACATTCCAATAGGTGAGAAGAAATATAGAGTAGACAGAACCAACACATTAAGGAATAGACTCATAACCGCTATACGTTATTGGGATAGAATTGTAATCACTAAAGCTAAACACTTTTACGGTTATAATAAAGACCATCCGATAAAAGACGGTGAGATATTGGCTTATCTTATGGGTATATCCTTTGAAGATATGTTAAAGGATTCAGCATACGAAATCTATTGGAACAACGAAAAGAGGTTTGCCATGTGCAGTTTACCAAACATAGTTTACGACCTAAAGAAGCCATAATTTGATGGCGTTATATAATACCATAAATATACCACATTTTATATACACCATACGTACTCTAAGGAATTATGAACCCACCGCGACATACTAACATAATGTCATGGTTGCAACCTATTAATGCTAATAGAAAACGTGGCTTCATAGGGATAAGGAAAGTAAGCGATTCCGTAAGCACTAAATTAATGCCCTTTGGTTATAGTATGAATGAGAAACCTCACCATGAGATAGAGGGAGTATCTAAGATGGTTACTGTAATATCGGTTACAAAGATAGAAGGGGTAGACGTACACCTATTAAACCTAAGACATGTTAGGACTATCAACCACACCGTAGGGAAACGCAACGGCTTATACGTGAACCTTCACTCAACCCCTTATCCTACATTTTCAAGAGATGATTAACATGGCAGACTATACACAGTTTGAAATAATAAACGCTATTCCTAAAGGCATACCTATGTATGACGATGAAGATAAAAACCAACAGTTAGGTCTATGGTTCTTACAACATGCTGAGAATATAGGTAGAGCCGAAGCATGGAAAGTTAGAGGTGGTCATGGTTTCATTAGATGCTATGCAGTAGACTGTATTAGCAATTCAGCAGACACTAACGCTAAAAGTGGTTTCGACCCTTCTTATGGTCTATGTATGAAGAACGCTAACGGTACTAAGATAACCCTAAACGCTGAAAAGTCATGTGTCAGCTATCAAAAGAATTGGGGAAGGCTAACGCTAAGATAGATTGATGGTATTGTGTAACACCATAAAACTATAATCTTTTATACATCATGCAGACCCTATAAGTTTGATTATATGAGTTATAGAAATGAAGCCTTCTTAAGATGTGTTCAGTTATCGGCACACATGGGCGAAGGGATGCAGTTATGGAGATGTTACGACTACTTAAACGAAAATAACGAGAGATTGGAGGAAGGTATGATTGTATCCTCTGATGCTAATTGTTATTGTAGTAAAAGAGATACAATGGATATATGCGGTGGAATAATGATAAAGGCAGAGGATAGATGTATCCGTGATAAATGCCCCTTTATTGTATCTATCATTAATCACAAAATGGATGGATATATGCGAAGTAGTGAACACATATCCAAGAAATTAAACGCCTTATTCGTAGAGGTGGGAGGATATCTTAGTCACTCAAACACACCATACACGTTAGAGGAAAGAAGCTATGCAGTAAAAACCATAGTTGAGGCTTATGCAAACGCTAACGTAGACCCTAAACCAAAGGAGGTAGAATAAATGGTAGAAAGTACAGCCTATTATTTACGTGACGATGCACCGTGTAAGGGTTGTACCAAATTAGGTTATTGTGGAATTAAATTCCCTCAGTGGTGTAAGGAGTTTAGGGATTATTGTTATAGTATCGACCCTTCAATGGCTAATGACCAATTTGTACAGAACATACCTCTGATAGATAAACCCTAATCTTTATGGTCTTATATAATACCGTAAAATCAATATGATACATTTTAAATATCAAATACTCCCCTTATCGGTTAATGATAACTGATTCCTTTATCATAGACATAGCAACACCAAACGGTGAACAAATAATCCCTTTAATGAAATCTGATATCGTAGAGATGTTTGGAGAGCCTACAACCTTCATGGAGTTAAAGTTTAAACTGACCAAGAGATATTCAGAACACGGTACTTTTAATGTGCCTTTCAGTAGGGGTTTAGTCTTTGATTTAATGAGAGTAGGGGCAATATGTGAGGCTTCTATGTTATTACAAAAAATGAATGACGGTAGAACCTTTAAGTTGTATAGTTATATGGAAGTGGGGTTATTCCATGAGGAAAGAGAAGATATAAGAGCAGAGAGGATAGGAGAGGAACAGAGCAAACTGCATGGAGTTATGCCGATGAGAGTTAAGGTAAAGGTGAAATAATCATAAGTTGATGGTCTTATATAATACCATAAAATTAACCCCTCTAATCATCATAAGGGATAATATCTGTTTAATCTCCTTTCACCACCCTTCGACCTTCGACCTTCGACCCCTACATGGACTTTATGATTTATTGGGGAATCGACAACGGTTTAAACAATGATTAAAGGGGTATCCATGATTGAAAGGAGAATAGCGAATATTACCATCCCTTTCTTATTGATTCATTCATAATCTAACCATAGACTAAGATATGTTAAACACCGATACAAACCCAATTCTTAGACATTCTAAGCCCTAAAGCTGAAACCCATAACGGTTTAACGAATAACCATAACTTTATATAATAAATCAAAGGATAAAGGGGATAGGAGTAAAACCGACATGGCTAAATTGGCTGTTCCGTCACAGAAAGTGATGGCAGAAAATGAACTTCCCGAGAAACTGTATGTGACATTCACTGAGGATGAGCACAAAAGAACACTAAAGAGAGTGTTCCCAAATTATACAAATACAGCTATCGCGTCAGAGATGGGCGAGTATTGGCTCAACTACATTGGGGAAATAAAGTCAGCTATCGCGCGTGGCGATGAGTCCGTTGACTTTGACCTCACTGAGTAAAAGCTATAACTAGCCCATCTCAACCCCTTTTTATCATTTTCTTATTCTCTTAAAAACCTAAGTTGTAGGAGAAACTAGAGATGGTAGCCCAAGAAATCCAAGAGTTAATCCCAAACCAAGAGTTAATCGCAAGTTCTCAAGAGTTGAACGCACTATGGTAAAAGTCAAGATTCCCACCCCAACTAAACAAGAGCTAGAGCTGAACCAACATACCAAGAGAGGTTCACGACTCAAGAGATTATTGGCTGGTCAGTCAGTATTCTTTGCTAATGGTGGATACAGGGCAGATCCTGTTTTTGACAGCGATACTAGAGATAATGGGAAAGTATTGACAGCTATTAACATCACGGCAATCACTCGTATCGGGAAGAAATTCACGATATACGATGGTATGCCCATACGAGAGACTAGACGACGCATCGGACCTCGCATGAAGTCTGGAACTACATTCTTTATGTTTGATATCAATAATGGTTCGCATTCTCGCAACACTAAAGTTAGTCAAGACATCAAGAACTTCTTGGATGAAATGATGGAGATGATTATAGTAATTGGTTAGAATCAAGATTGCTTTACCACCTCCACCCACTGCTAAGATGCTCAGGAGATCCAGTGGAAGCGCTGGCAAGAGAGCACCTTCTAAACCCAAGTACCAGAGTTGGTCGTGTTTCAACTGCAAATCAATGTCTTGTATCCATCCAGACTTTGTACTAGAGGAAGCTATCCAGAACGATGGCATCCCTAAGAATTGTGTCCTTCGAGACCCAAACTACCAGAGTGAGAGAGCTAGAATGCTCATGGATACAGTGAACGGAAGTATCGTTACACTAGAGGCAAATGAACGTAGGATAGAAGCAGAACTAGCACAGGCACGCAGAGATACAGCTTGTGCAAAGGTATCACGCAAACGCCAACTAGATGATTATTACGAGAATCAAATCGTAACAATCGTACAGGAAAAGAAGAAGAAAAAGAAAAGCTCATTCGAGCGGATAGTACCGGGCTTTAAGGGAGTAGTTATCAAGACTATCAAGGAAAAACCCTCAACCGAGGCAGATTCCTTCTCGCCTACTGATACAGAAACCGAGATAGATAACTAGGAATCCTTCCTCCTTTTATTTTATACTAGAGTTAGTAAACACCAGAGATGATTATTCAATGCAATTCACAAGACTATGCGTATCCTGTCAAGGTATTACCCTAAGCGAGGTAGACCATACCAGTTACGAAGATGTCATTTGTATTCACTGTGGATCTGTCTTACCCAAGACATTAAGACCACTCGATAACCGGGATGAAGAATCCAATGAATAGAGAAGCACAAGAGCTAGAGGCAAATAAGTTACTCGCAGGTGAGATGGTGGATAACTTTACAGGCACCTGTGAGAGATGTGGGAACACCTCCGAGAAGACTAGAGCTTGCTCAGTTTGTGGCAAGCAAGTCTGTGATAGTTGTGTAGACTTTGACTGGATGAATTGTTTAGACACCAGCCTCTTAGTCTGTCAAGACTGTTATGGTAAATTACCCTAGAGCTAGAGGTAGTACCTATGAGAGTTAAAAGAAGATCCAGTAGCCAAGTCATAATGGACGTTCTGCAAGCTATCAACAAAGGAAGAACAAAGCCTACCAGATTAATACTAGTGACTAATACTAGTTGGGATGTTTTGTTCAGAGCAATACCTGTTCTATTGGAAAACAATTATATTGTAAACTTGGGTCCGGATACAAAAGATAAAAGATCTAAAGAACGATATGGTATAACCGATACTGGTAAGGAAGTATTACGCTACCTTAATTCCACCAAGGGCAAGGGACTTAGACACTTACTATCATTATATTACTAATTCTCTTGGGGAGATTAGGAGATACTAGAGCTGGTACAGACGTACAATATACAATCCAAACCACTATCGGAACGAGAAGCAACAGAAGCGATTAAGGCTTACAGTGTAATACACACTGGTGAGCCAATTATTGTGCAAGATAGATTCAACTACTATATTGCATTACCAATTAAAGCCCATACCAAGAAGTGATACGCTCACCTTGGATGGACAGCTTAGTGATGAATATGACACAAGACGAACTAAGTATTAGGGAGTGGAGCATGATCCAATCAGCTTTAGCTGTTTATAGCAAGCTGTGTCCTAACCATCCAAAAGGACTCGATTCTCTCATTGACAAAGCCGATAGGCGAGTTAGTGAGTTTACCTTGAAAGGTATAGTTGCATTAAACACACTCCACCGGGCATTTGCCCTAGAGCCAGAGGAAGTCGCTGGAGCAAATCACCTAGGTCATGAAGACCTTGAGATGATAAGCTAAATAGAGCTACTAGAGATAGTACGGATATAACAAGAGGGAAGGAAAATCTCACAAGAGCTGAAACGCTCATCAAAAGTGAGGATCAACGGAGAGGGTTAATAGAGCACCGTCTCTACACCACTTCGGAACTGCACCATAACAAGAAACAAAAGGTGACAGTAGCAATAATGATGTAGCATTGTTGTAGAAAACAAGAAGTGTAAACGTCTACGGGTGTCGTAGTTGTTACCGTTCCCTATCTCTAGACTACATACGGTACACTCTAAGCCAAATATATGATCAATCCCTGCGAGGGCAATGTGTAACTTGGCGAAGGTGATACCTTAATTATCAATAAGAGGATTAAACAATGCCAGAATGTGAAATATGTGGCTTCGAAGTAAGTACAAGACCTTGCACTAAGTGTGGGAAACAGACCTGCAATATGTGTACTGACTGGACTTACATGGGTGCCAACAACCTCAAGGAAAGAGTGTGCCAGGAGTGTACACCTGACCTTATTACTGTAAAAGATAAACCAACAGACTAGAGCTGATACGATAGTTAACATAAGAACTCCTCCAAAGTACGCCAGTGGTAGAACACCATCCCAGAACATAACAATGACACAATTGTTGTTCAGGATAGGTACTAATCGAGTAGCTCTCAAAGAGATAATAGAATACGGAAAGCTAATCAACAAGGAGCAAACTGGAATACTGTACGCTTTGGATAGCTTACAGCGTAGCCCATCTTATGTAGAGGAAGTATTCCAAGATGTATATACAGTTACTAGCTATGGTGCAACTTTCATGCTTCAAATTATCAAGTATAATAGGTATACGACCGAGTATCCTAAAGATGTTGTATTCTGTGAAAGGACAGGAGCCGATTGCATGCCTGCATATACTAGGTGCAGAACTTGTCCATTTAAAGTTCACAATAATCTCCAAAGACTCCAGACCCAGAAAGAAAAGGAGATGGAGTTATTCCATATAGCAAGACGAGAGAGCTAAACATGAAGTCAAATAAGATTCCAAGAAATGAGTTTGCCACTCCCGATGAGTATAGAGAAGTTTTAGATAAACACGGTGCTGAATACAGAGAAACTGATTCAGCTTTATTTGGTGG
>Ga0208904_1002004_pt1 | contig 13249 bp, 6 predicted proteins | sample AntAceMetag02UKB_FD_184774 | JGI IMG/M metagenome (GOLD analysis project Ga0208904, IMG submission 184774) | Saline lake microbial communities from Ace Lake, Antarctica - Antarctic Ace Lake Metagenome 02UKB (SPAdes) (version 2) | ecosystem: Environmental > Aquatic > Non-marine Saline and Alkaline...
ATCATTAAGATTTTACTTTGTCTATTTAAAATGTTAACATACTATATATGAGTGGACATTCCAAGTGGTCAAAAGTTAAACATTCTAAAGGCGCCTTAGATGCTAAAAGAAGCGCTTTGTTTACTAAATTAGGCCAAGCTATTATTATCGCTGCTAGAGAAGGCGGGGGTGATTTAGATTCTAATTTTAAACTTCGTTTAATCGTAGATAGGGCTAAAAAAGCAAATTTACCCAAAGATAATATTGAAAGGGCAATCAAAAGAGGGACGGGGGAAATAAAGGGTAAGCAGATAGAAGAGATAACTTACGAAGTTTTTGGGCCAGGAGGTACGGCTTTTATTATAGAAGTTCTAACAGACAATAAGAATAGAATTGCTACCAGCCTTAGAATTATTCTTAGGAAACATGGCGGAAATTTGGCTGGCAAAAATTCAGTTCTTTGGAAATTTGATCGTTTAGGAGTTATCAATATAAATTCTGATTTAATTAAAGGAGATAAAGAAGAATGGCAATTAAAGATTATTGAATCAGGAGCAGAAGACTTTAAAGAGTACGGACAAGAATTAGTTATTTACGTAAGTCTTAATAATTTGCAAAAATTTAAAGAAAAAATTGAAAATGAGGGAATAGAAACAGAAAGTGCAGGGATAGAATGGGTGGCCAAGGAACTAATTAGTATTGATGAATCCAAGGGACAAAAAGTTGCTGCTATTTTTGAAGAGTTAGAAAACAACCCTGATGTTCAAAACTATTATACTAATATTGGGTAATTATGATTATTTTAGGGATTGACCCTGGTTATGCAATTACTGGTTATGCAATTATTAAAGTTGATTCTATGACAAAAGTAATAACTTTTATTGATTGCGGATGTATATTTTCTTATCCTAAGGATATTTTTCCTAAACGATTGCTGATTGTTTTTAATGGCATCAAAGAGATAATCAAAAAGTATAAACCAGATAAAATAGCTATAGAACACATTTATTTTGCTAAAAATGCTAAAACAGCCATCAAGGTTAGTGAAGCTAGAGGTGTTATCACATTAGCAGCTGCTAGCGAAAATATTGATATATTTGGTTTTACTCCTCTACAAGTTAAACAAGCGTTGACTGGTTATGGTCGTGCTTCTAAAAGCCAAATTCAAGAAATGGTAAAGAAGGTTTTGAAATTGAAGGACATTCCTCGTCCTGATGACGCTGCTGATGCCTTAGCTATTGCGCTCACTTGCGCCCAGACGAATCAGGCACTCAGGCACTCAGGTAATTAGGTGCTTAGGTGAAAAAAGTTTTTTGAGGAATCGGATTCCTCAAAAGAAAAAAATACAGGTTTTTGGCCTGTATTTTTTAAATTTAAATTTTTATTAGAGTACCGATTACCTGCCTGCCGGCAGGCCTAAGTACCCAATCCCTGATTACCTAAGCGTTAGCGTTTGGGGTATATATATCCTACTATTTGCCATTTACCCTGAGATGTGCTCTGCCATTGCAATGTCCTTTTTAGTCTACGAGTTATTGGTTTTTGAGTCCAACTTGGATTTGATGGACCATTCATTTCAGAGAAGTAGACATAATTATCATCAAAACTTTCTATATATGCGACATGCCCATACCAATTATTGCATTTCAAAACTACGATTGATCCTTCATCTCCTTTATTCAATGTGTATCCTGTTTTGTATCCATCTCTTTTCGCGTTATTAAACCATGTTCTAGCATTTCCCCATCCTTTTGGTGCGCATTGTCCTAATTCAGTTGCCCATTTATAAGCAACCCAATCGGTGCATTGTCCTGGTTTCCAATAATAACGATAACATGAAACACAACAACGCTTGTATCTCCAATCAGTGTAGCTACAATTACTTTTCTCGGTAGCCGTGAATAAAGAAGATGTCGTTTTTGCTTTATATACTGGTTTTGGTACTGGCAGAGGAGAAGCGTCAGGAACAATTAATATTTCTCCAACCTGTAAATTATCTGGGTTAACGAGATTATTAAATTCAATTATTTCTTCGCTATCTGCCTTATATTTTTTAGCAATTTGTAAAAGTTTCTCATTCTTTTTTATTTTGTGCAAGATTCCATCTACAGGAAGAATTGTTAATTTATCTCCAGGTTGAATATTAGCTCTCCAATAAGTTAAATCATTTGCCCATAAAATGGTATAAACATTAAGTCCAAATTTTTCAGCAATATCCCAAGGATTATCATTGGGTTTAACAATATAATCTTCAATTTCGGTCCTAGTTGGTAAAATATTTTGATTAATTTCATTGTTTCTGGCAACTAAAGCTGTATTATTCAAAGTCAAAGCTATTTCAGAAGGAGTGCCTTCTTCTCTCAAAAGAGAGGCTATTTGAAAATCATAATTTTTTTCTTCTGAATTTTCTTCAGTAGAAATGATATCTAAATGAATATTCTTATCGGCATTTTCAGAGAGAATAATGTTATTACTCTGATTTACTATTTGAGAATAAGAAAAGAATACAAAAAATAAAACAGCCATAATAACAGGCAGTTGTTTTTTGGGCTGTAAATTTTTGTATATCCTAGACAAGAAGTGTCCAAAATAGATGGCACGAAGAATGCCTCTCTTTAAGCCCTTGATACTATATCTGACAATTTGTCGTAATAGTTTATCTTGCATAAATAGAATTTTTTTTGTATGATAATGATTATTATGCCTAAAATTGTAAAAAAATCAAGTATGAGTTATCAACATCTGAATTTAAATGAAAAATGGTCAAAAATTTGGGATAAATTGGGAATTTATCGCACCTCAGAACAATCAAATTTAGAAAAACAATATATCTTGGTTGAGTTTCCTTATCCGTCTGGATCAGGTTTGCATATTGGACATGCTTTTAGCTTTGTAGGAGCTGATATTTATGCACGATTTCAGAGAATGCAGGGGAAAAGGGTGCTTTTTCCTATGGGTTGGGATGCTTTTGGCTTGCCAACAGAAAATTATGCTATTAAAACTAAAACTAAACCACAACAAATAACTAAAGATAATACAGCCAGATTTAAAAAACAGATGCAAAAGTTGCAACTTTCTTTTGACTGGGAGAGAGAAGTAAATACCACTAATCCTGATTATTATAAATGGACTCAGTGGATTTTTATTCAATTATTTAAAAAAGGTTTAACCTATAAGAAAAAAATGCCTATCAATTGGTGCCCTAAATGTAAAATAGGATTAGCCAATGAAGAAGTTTTAAATAATAAATGTGAAAGATGTGGATCCGAAGTTTCACGCAGAAATATTTCTCAGTGGATTGTAAAAATTACAGATTATGCGGAGAGATTAATAGAAGGGCTTAAAAAAACAGATTTCATAGAGAAAGTTAAAGCAGCACAGATAAATTGGATTGGAAAAAGCCAAGGAGCTCAAGTTGTTTTTAAGATTAAGTTAGACAAAGAAGAGGAAAATTTAGAAATATTTACAACTCGTCCAGACACATTGTGGGGAGCTACTTTTATGGTTTTATCGCCAGAGCATCCTTTGATTGATAAATTTTTAAATAATGATTCTCTTGACTCTAACCTCGAAGAATCAATAAAAGAATATATAACCAAGAGTAAGCACAAGTCTGATTTAGAAAGAACAGACTTAGCAAAAGATAAAACAGGTGTATTCAGCGGTTTTTACGCCATAAATCCGGTAAATAATAAAGAAATTCCTATTTGGATATCTGATTTTGTTTTAATTTCTTACGGAACTGGAGCTATTATGTCTGTTCCTGCTCATGATCAAAGGGACTGGGAATTTGCTAAGAAATTTGGTTTAGAAATAATCCCAGTGATTCAACCTAAAGAAAAATGGGATTTTGAAAAGTCCGCTTATACTGATGTTTTAAATGGAAAGATTATAAACTCGGAACCAATTAATGGCTTGAGTCCAGATGACGCTTTCAAAAAAATGATTGATTGGTTAGAGAAGGAAAAGATAGGAAGAAGAGCTAAAAATTATCATCTAAGAGATTGGATTTTTTCTCGTCAGCATTATTGGGGCGAACCAATTCCTATGATCCACTGTTCCAAATGTGGATGGCAAGCCGTTAAAGAAGAAGATTTGCCCATAAAACTCCCAGAGGTAGAACATTTTGAGCCAACCGATACAGGAGAAAGTCCATTAGCTAAAATTGAAGAATGGATTGAGACTACTTGTCCTAAGTGTGAAGGGCCAGCAAAAAGAGAAACAGATACTATGCCGAATTGGGCTGGTTCAGATTGGTATTTTTTGAGATACATTGATCCTCAAAATGATAAAATGTTGGCTGATAAAGAAAAAATGAAGGAATGGCTTCCAGTTGATATTTATATTGGTGGCGATGAACACAATACCCTTCATCTTTTGTATTCTCGTTTTATATACCAATTTTTATGGGATATCAAAGCTGTTCCGACAGAACATCCAGAGCCATATCAGAAAAGAATATCTCATGGGGTAATTCTTGGGCCAGATAATCAAAAGATGAGCAAATCTAGGGGTAATGTTGTTGACCCAGACGAAATAGTGAAAAGATTTGATAAATATGGAGCGGATATTTTGAGAATGTATTTAATGTTTATTGGACCCTTTGAAGGAACTATAGCATGGAATGATCAAGCTTTAATGGGAATGAAAAGATTTTTAGATAAAATTGAGGATTATATTGATCATTGGTTACTTTTGAAGGAAAAGAGTTCAGAAGAAATAGATAACGATGAAACAAAATTTTTAATGCATCAAACAATCAGAAAAGTAACTGAAGATATTAAGAATCTGAGATTTAATACAGCGATTGCCTGTTTGATGGAATTTTTAAATAGCGTGAGAGCGAAAAAGTATAAAATAGAAAAAGAATATCTCAAAAATTTTCTTATTCTTTTTTCTCCTTTTGTTCCAATCTTTAGTGAAGAACAATGGCAAAAAATAGATTCATCGGTACCAAGTATTTTTTTGAAACCTTGGCCCGTGTTTGATTTTCAATTAGCTAAAAACAAAAAGATTGAATTTGTAGTTCAGATTAATGGAAAGGTTAGAGAGAAAATTAATATTGAGATTGGATTTTCTCAAGAACAAATTGAAGAAACTATCTCTTCTTTGCCTCGGGTTCAAAAATATTTACAAGGAAAAGAAATTAAAAAGATAATCTTTGTTCCTGACAAGTTAATTAATATAGTCACTTGAATGTTGAGGCGCGAGAAGACGGAACATAGAGTGAATAGAAATGCCAAAATTCAAGCGTCAGACCAGAATTGCTGATTGCTGATTGTTGATTGTTAAAAAATTCACAAGCAGTGAACAATCAACAATTAACAATCAACAATTAATCAATCTCGTGTTTTTACCAGATGTTTATAGATATATTTATGGGTATTTTAAGAGAGATTAAAGTTATTTGCAGACAGTATAATTTTGTTCCTTTGCGTCGTCGGGGACAAAATTTTTTGATTAATCCTAGATTTATTAAACGAATAATAGATGTAGCAGAAATAGACGAAAAAGATGTTGTTTTAGAAATAGGACCAGGTTTAGGCGCCTTAACAGAGAACATTGTTGATAAATGTAAAAAATTAATCGCAGTTGAGATTGATCAGAAATTAGTTCAAATTTTAAAAGAGCGTTTAAAAAATCATAAGAATATAGAGGTAATTAAAGGTAGTATTTTAGATGGAATTTCTGAATTAAATATAAAAGAGAAAAAATATAAAGTAATTTCTAATTTACCTTTTAATATTACTGGGAGAGTCCTGAGGATGTTATTAACAGAAAGAGATAAACCGGAATTAATTATAGTAGTAGTTCAAAAAGAAGTAGCCCAGAGAATAGTCGCCCAACCACCACATATGTCTATTTTATCTTTGGCAATTCAATTTTATAGCCAAGTCAGTGCTGTTTTTAATATTAATAAAAGCAATTTTTGGCCTCAACCAAGAGTGGATTCAATGGTGTTGAAAATAAAGCCAAATGAATTTAGAATTAAGAAAGAAATTGAAGATAATTTTTTTCAACTAATTAAAACTGGCTTTTCTTCTAAGCGAAAATATTTACTTAACAATTTGTCAAAAAGTGTTATAATGACTAATCATTGCAAGCTCCCCAAAAAGTCTGTTGAAGTCGGACTTCAACAACTTCAAAGGCAAAATTTTTTAGGTATTTTTAAAGAAATTGGTTTGAACGAAAAAATTAGAGCGCAGGAATTATCGCTTGAACAATGGATAGAGATTGCGAGCAAGATTGTCTGTTGAAGTCCGACTTCAACAACCTCAAAAAAGGGAAGAAAGACACGATAATTAATAATTAATGATCAATAATTAATGATCAATCTATGACAAACAAATCCAAAATTTTGCCGTTGTTTTTTCTTTCAGTTCTATGTTTATTTGTTTTGGCTTTAGGTTTTTTTCAGATTAGAGGAGCAATTTATGGTCCATTTGGAGGTTTTAAAAAATCTAGCGCAGAACAAGAAACAGCGTTAACACAAGAAGAAATTTTTTCGTTTTTATTAGAGCAGGCCAAACAAGAAGACACAGATGAGGATGGCCTTTTTGATTATGATGAAATTTATCTTTATAATACATCTCCATATATTCAAGATTCAGACAGCGACGCTTTTACAGACAAGGAAGAGATAGATGCAGGCAGTGATCCATTGGACGCAAATTCAACTCCATACCGGATAATCAGCGATAGTCCAAAGGATGATTTTTGGGAAGAACCCATTGATTCAAATTTGGATAGTTTGTCAGCAAATAATCAAGAACAAGCAGAATTTTCAATTGATTATATTAAAACTTTTTTAATTGAGCAAGCTGGCATGAGCAAAGAAATTGTGGATAGCATTGATGACAATACTTTAAAAAAGTTATATAATGATACTAAAGAGGAAACAGGTATTGACCCAAATGGTTTAGGTTTATCCTCTTCTCTTGAGGTTGACGTTTCTTTGTTAAGGCAAGTTTTAATAGATGAGGGTGTTGATGCTTTAATGTTGGAGCAAATAGATGATAGCACATTAAGGTCTATGTTTTTAGAAATTTCAGACAATTAAAATAATTTATTCATGAAATTTGAGAAGTCAGGTAATATTTTTATCAAAGGAGCAATCTTGTTAACAATATTTGTATTGATTGCTTCTTCTTTTTTGTTTATGCCCCAAAAAGCTCATGCTCAATTTGTTGTTCATGACCCTCTCAAATTCCTTAAGGATGGGTGGGATTTAATTTGGAAGCATGGCGGGTCGCTTGCTTATCGCAATGGTTTAAATTTTTTCTTGGGACAGGCTGCTAAACAATCTGCTGAATATTTAGCCGGAGGAATGAAAGGCAAAAAACCCGCATTTTTAACTGACAGTGGTTATTGGAAAAAATTAGGAGACCAGGCCTTAGGAGATTTTATTGCTACTGCTGGGGAAAGTTTGACTGGATTAGACCTTTGCGAGTTAGACCCTCAGATTAAATTTGATGTGCTTCTTACTCTTGATAAAGCGAGCATGACATGGAAACCAGAAAATAAATGTTCTTTTACTGATTTGAAAAATAATTTAGATAAGGCAATGAAAGGTAATTTAATTGATTTTTCGTTTGATATAGAAGAGGGTGATTTAAAGCGTCAAAAAGGAGCAATTAGTTCTCTAATTCAGGGAGACCCTATATTAACTGATGATTTAAAATTGCGATTAGACGGCAAGTTGCAACTTTGTACAATGGTCGCTATGAAATGTGAACCGCCAGAAGGCGGTATTGAGCTTGAGATCAATAATGTATTTTATTATTACGCAGCAGGAGAACAAGGGATTGGAGCATATTTGCATCAATATACTAAAGATATTGAGATTGCTTTGGGAGAATTACAAGATTTTGCTACTGAAATAGAAGACAAGAGCAAAGAAGTGGGAGTGCAGGATCTTGCCGCCTCTGGTATTTTTGAAGAATCAGCGTCAATCAAGTTTCGGGAATTGGGAATAAAATTAACTCAAGAAACAGGAACAGAGCTTTGGGGCAATAACACAGACATGTTAAAATTACATTTTTTTGATGAATATAGTGCAGCTTGTTCAAAAAAAAGTTGGGAAGATGTTTGTGTTGGCGTATATGCCGCTGAGTGTGCAAATCTTTGTAGTCCTACTATTAACTGCCAAAATTCTGCTGATAGTTATAAAAAGGAATGTTTAGAAAAAATAAAACAAACCAATAAATATGTTAAGAAATTAGTGTCATGGGCGACAAAACTGCAAGACATGGTGGACAAGATTATTGACAATTGGGAAAAGAGAAAAAATATACCTAATTTAGGTCCATTAGAAGACGCGCAGAATATGTTTAATCCAGAATCTAATCCCATGGCAATACAGATGGAATTAAAAAATAAAGCGTTAGACAAAGTAACAGGTTTAGTAGATGAGAGCAAATTTTTCAAAACTTTAGAAGGGATAATGAAATCCAGTAAGTCGTTAATTTCTGGCGCTGTTAGAACTCCTTCTACTCTTGTGAGTGAAAAAGCCCGCAAGGCTGTAAAGGACGGAGACGCAAGTTTAACAACAACAACGAATGTGGCTGTTGTTGACGCTTTGTCTATTTTCGCAAATACTTTTTTAATGAAATTTGTGCAAGAACAGTTTTTTAACAAAGGGCTTAATAAAGATACTGACCCAGGAAGCAATGTTGTTTCTACTGACCCAGATGAAATGAGCAGGGCAGAAATGGAGATAGATATTAAAGTGGTTCCAATAAATCTAAGCAGTGATGAAATGACGATTTATGATGAGATTGCAATTTGTCCTACGGGGATAAATCGGAATTATGCCTCAACATTTAATTGTTTATTAGACAATAATCTAACCAGAGCAGTGGAAGAAAGAATGACTATTCAAGAAGCAATGGATGCTGGTCTTTTGAATCCCAATGAACGGATTGGAGCATCTCTCAGACTGGGTTTATTAAGTGATGTTAATATTAAGAAATTGCGCAGAATGGGCATTATGCCTCTTGGTATGGAGATTGCCGCAAAAAAGATTCGGGAAGAAGATCAAACTCCTAATGGACGCGCTTTAAGTCAGGTTGTTGCTGATTTTAATCAGAGAGGCAATGATGAAATCTGCGGAAACAGTAGTGATCCAAGTGAAAGCGAATATTGTAATTTAGTAGACCCAAATTGGGTTTTAAAGGCCTCAACTTATTTATGTGATTTATCTGGTTATTCTGCTGTTCCTATTAAGGATAGCGCTTTCCGTCAAGACGCTTGTATTGATATTAAAACTTGTATTAATGAAACTGAGGATCGTCAATGCAAGACATGGTCTTATTGCACAAGAGAAAAGAATGTTTGGCGTTTTGGTGGCGATGGATGCGACGAGCAATACAATACATGCAGGGCATATACAAGCAAAAGTGACAATAAGATTTCTTCTTATCTTTCTAATACTTTAGATTATGAGAATTGTAACTCATCTAATGTTGGCTGCAAATGGTATTGTTCAAAATGGGACCAAACGTATTCAGGCGCAAGTGGTAATTGGTCTTGTTTGTCTCCTGGTTGGCGTCAATACACTTGTTATATTGAAGACCCGTGCGATGTCGTTGGTGGATGCGATTGCACTTGTAATGGCGATAATGGTTGTCCAGATGGTTTAGGTAATTGTACTGTTACTGAAGGAGGTATATCTTGTTCTTTGGATAGGCCTGATTTTAGAAATGTTGCTTTTTTTAGCAGTCATATTGGAGAATGCAAAGAAGCAGATGAAGGTTGCGATCAATATATTAGAACTAAATCAGGATTAGGCGTGAATTTTCTGACTAATGGGAGTTTTGAGCAGAATGTTAATGAAGATGAGATTCTTGATGGATGGGAGGTGGATGATACGACAGTGATACAAATTGTTTCTCCTAAGCACGCACAGAATGGCAGTAATGTGGTACAAGTTCAAACCATTGATTTATTTACTTCAGGAGACAAGGATCTTGTTCAAGAAATTTATAACATTCCAAATAATGGCGATTTTATTCTTTCTGGTTATTACAAAAGGAATAATCATGATGGAGGAACTGCTAATTTAAAATTAAAAATTTGTTATGACGATGGTTGTGGCGATTCTGAAGAATTGGGACAATCTATTGACCTTGATAAAACCGGCTGGCAATATGTTTCTTTGTCTTTTTCCTCTAATCACGAAAAATTTATTAATCACCTTGAAATTTTTGCTTTTGATGCCGATGGTTTTATAGGTGATGTTTATGTAGATTCATTGCAGGTTAGAAATGAATTAGGACCTTCTGGTTATAGGGATTATGGAACGAAGGGTATAATTTATTTAAAGAGCGCGCCTGAGTGGATGAATTGTTATGATGGTGATGAGAATAATAATAACGAAGCTTGTCATGATTTTATTCAAGAGTGCGAACAAACCAATGTCGGATGTGAACTTTATTCTCCTGTTGAGAGCATTAGTTATCCAGTTCCAGCTATAATCAACGACAGGGATGCATGTGATTCTGCTTGTATTGGTTATCAGACATTTGAGGAAATGCCTACAAATTTTATTAATGATCAGCAGTGGGTTAATTTAATCCCTTCAACCGCTAAAAAATGTTCTGCTCCAGGTTGCGAGCAATTTACCAACATAGACGCAGTTTCTATTGGCGGAGAGGGCAAAGAATATTATACTTATTTGCGTCAGTGCGTTAAAACCAATACTCAAGGATTAGCTATTGTGGATTCTGGCGGAAACGCTATTTCTCCTGCTTCAGCAGATACTTGTCAGTACTATTATACCTGGGTAGGAGAAGAGACAAATGGTTATCAGCTAAAAAAATATTATTTAGAATCTGATTCATCTTTGGGGGGACCAGTTCAAGTTAGTTTAGTTCCAAATCCTGAGTGGGACTTGTGTGATGAATACAATTTAGACAATCCTCATTGCCGTCAGTTTTATGATGCCATGGGCAATGTTTATTATCGTCTTTATAAAAATACTAGAACTTGTTCACAAGATTGTAGTCCTTATCGCCGAGCAGTGGATGACATGACTCATATGGCTATAGAAACAGAAGGAGAGGTTTGTGGAGCTCAAGATATTGGTTGTAGAGAATATAAAGGATCTGCTTATGGAAATATGAGAAATTTATTTTCAGATAGATTTCTCTCCAGTGCTGATCCATGGGAGAATGTTGAAATTAGCCATGAATCAATTAATCGTTTAGGTCAATCTATAAAGGCAGATGCTAATCTTGCCCAAAGACCAGTGAATGACTTAGTTCAGGAAGGCAAGGTTTATTCTCTTTCATTGTGGGTAAAGGGAAGCGGTAGTTATATTGCCTCTTTTGGCAATGATATATATTTTATTACTGGGGAACCTCATAGTGTTTCAGTTATTTCTAATGAGTGGCAAGAGATAAAATTTGGTTCTATTTATTTTAATAGGCAACCAGAGATTGACGAGAAGTTAATAATTCAAGGACCAAATAATTTTTATCTTGATAATATTATTTTAAATGAAGTTCAGGATGATGTTTATTTAATTAAAGATTCGTGGAACACACCAGGGATTTGCGATACTGACTTAGAGGGCAATATTCTTCATGGCTATGCGCTCGGATGCCAGGCCTATTGGGACAGGAGTAATAGCGCGCATTATTTTAAATCATTTAGTCGTCTTTGTTCGGAGAAAGTAGTGGGATGCGAAGCAATCATTGATACCCAGAATTCTCTTTCGCCATTTAGAGAAGAATTTAATAATGGCTCGCCACAAGGCGATGAAATAGTAATTCCAGCTGACACTATGGTTTATCGCGTTAATGACATAGAGAAAACCTGCGCGATGGAAAATAAAGGATGTCAAAAGTTTGGATTACCAGAACTTGATTCAGATGACAAAGCAATTGATTTTACAGATGTTTATTTATTGAATAATCCAGATTTATATAATTCGCAGTCAGTTTTATGTGATATATTGGGAGAAGGATGTCAAGAATATGAAAATAATGGCGGGCAGGTTTGGTTTAAAGACCCAGTTGATAATGTTTGCGAATATCGTAAAAATGTTATGATTGGGGGTCAACACAAAGATGGATGGTTTGAAAAAGAGACAAGCATTCCTTGTTATGTAGAAAATTGGGTTGCTTATCAGCCTTATGGGTCTGTCTATGGTATTCGTCCTAATACAGATCTTTTGTATGACGGAACAGTGGGCATTTGTCCTGAGAACCAGGATGGATGCAGTCAGTTTATTAATCCAGTTGAGCAAAATCTAATTTTAAATAGTGGATTTGAATTAGATAAAGATCAGAATGGTATTCCTGATAATTGGGTTCCCTATGCTGAGCCAACTCAATTTTCTTTAGAATCTGTAGATTGTTTAAGCGGGAATTGTTGGCGCGTTAATCATGCCGTATCGGGAACTTCAGCTGGCACTCAATATATAGCTGTTCAGCCAGGTTCGGTTTATGAGCTTTCGGCTTGGATGAAGGCAAGTGGTACTGGCACAAGCAGAATTTATCTTAAATTCTATGACACTAATGATACTTTTATGGATGGTGATTTTTCTGAACAATCAGGATTTACAGATGGCAAATGGGCAAAACATACAGTTATATTAGAAGCTCCATACAACGCGGCTTATGCCAAAGTTGAAGCGCCTTATGTTGATGGTTTGATGGATGTCAGGATAGATAATATTTCTTTAAGAGAACTAGGGGCTAATACGGGGAGTTATTATTATCTAAATAATGATAATTTAGACAGAGCTTCTTGTGAAGGAATGGTTGGCGTAAAGGATGGTTGTGTGTTATTCAATGATGTTTCGTCTGCTAATAATTCATCTTATGATTCAGCATCCACTTACGCAAAAAGCCAATCTCAGGGAGATATATCAGTGAATGTAATGAATATTAACACTACTCTGGGAGCAAATGGAGATGAGGGCGATAGTAATGTTATTTTAAAAGTTAAACGTGACAGAGTTTGTGGAGAATGGTTGCATTGTTCTGGATTTCGTATGATTTGGGATAGTTCAATAGATGATTATAGGAATATTTGTGATTCATGGGTTCGTTGTGATAAATTGATTGGTTCAGGCAAACAGGCACAATGTGGGCATGTTGTTTATGAACCCAATCCAAGTGTTTTAAGTGAAGCAGTTTACAGGGGACGTGATGTTTCTTGGTCAGGTATGGATTATTCAGGTTATTCTATTTTAAATATGTATCCTGCAGAAAGATTGTTTCCGAGTGATGAAAATATCCCTGGTGATTATGTGTTGACATAT
>Ga0208904_1002007_pt1 | contig 13243 bp, 9 predicted proteins | sample AntAceMetag02UKB_FD_184774 | JGI IMG/M metagenome (GOLD analysis project Ga0208904, IMG submission 184774) | Saline lake microbial communities from Ace Lake, Antarctica - Antarctic Ace Lake Metagenome 02UKB (SPAdes) (version 2) | ecosystem: Environmental > Aquatic > Non-marine Saline and Alkaline...
CTTTGTCGTCCAGATTTCCCTGTTTTATTTTGGGTTGAGCAAATCATTTGCTTCCAGGGGAACATTGATCGTCAATTCGCAGCCGTTCTTCGTCCTTGTGCTGGCGCATTTTTTTATTCCTGGCGACCGGATTACGTTGAGAAGAGTAACCGGAATTATGTTGGCATTTCTAGGAATCGTCTTCGTCTTCTGGGAAGAGAAAGGCTTGGCGGAGGGATTTCGAATCGGCGACATCTTGATTTTAATATCGGCATTTATGTGGGGCATTAATGCGATCTACACCAAAAGCATTATAGCCGGATTCAAACCCTACCAAATTGCTCTATATCCAATGATCCTGGCCGTGCCTTTCTATTTTGTCGAAGGATTGATGTGGGATGGTGCGATGGTGATCACTTGGAATTTAACGACACTTCTTTCGTTGGGTTATCAAGTCCTCACCGCTTCTGTTGGATTCGTCATCTGGAACACCCTCTTGCAAAAATACGGAGCTGTGAGTCTTCATACCTTCATTTTCATCATACCGGTATCTGGTGTTCTATTCGGCGGTTTGATTCTAGGCGAACCGGTAACTTACAAAATCCTGATTGCCCTGGCATTTATCGCCGCAGGTCTCCTGGCAATACATCTGAAGCAGGATCGCTTCCCGCCGATCTTCCCTCTTAGCCGAAACGTTTAGAATATGAGGATTTCAAATCCTGTATTTTTAAGTAGCGCGACCGCTGTATTGATGGTGAACAAGACAATTTATAGCAACTATATATATTTGATTTTGGGATAGTTTAAAGGAGGAATTATGATCATTAAAGCATACCGAAGCATACTTTCAATATCTGCCATGTTGATTACGATCGTCTTTGCTGTAGGCGGCTATCAATTCGAGTTTTCTTCGTGCTGCCGCTTTAGGTGATACCGGTATTGTTAATCTGTCCAACAGCGCTCGCGAATGTGGAGTTGCGGTTTCTACGGTCCGGGACCAATATCAAATCCTGATTGACACAATGCGGGTTTTTTTTTTGCCGGCTTACACCCCCCCGCTCCAAACGTCGCACAGTTCAGGCACCCAAATTCTACTTTCGTGATTTGGGAGTCGTCAACCATCTGGCAAGACGCGGTTTAGTTGTCCCCGGATCGGAGTTGTTCGGCTATGTCTTTGAAAACTGGATTTTCCACGAACTGTCCGTTCACAGTATATACAGCGAACGATTCTATGATATCAGTTATTGGCAACTGACCACCGGAGTGGATGTGGATTTTATCCTTAATGGTGCTTATTAACTGTTCAGTTCGGAAAAATATCCAAGGGGTGGCTAAAAAATTAGGACTGAACGAGGTCGAAAAATGGCAGAAATAATTCCACCACTGAACCAACAAACACTTGGTCGGATGACCGCGGGCGAAAAGCGTTTGGCAAAACGTCTGCAGAATTTTTTGGAAGACGATTACCTGGTCTGGTATGATATCCCAGTCGGCAAGACCCGTCGTTATCCTGATTTCATTATTTTGCATCCTGCACGGGGTCTACTATTTTTGGAAGTGAAGGATTGGAAAAAGGACACGCTCAAGGAAATTAGAAAAACCGATGTCTCTTTATTGACTCACAATGGTTTGCTTACCAAGCCACATCCGTTGGAGCAGGCCAGACAATACACCTATAAAGTGGTGGATATGCTGTTACGGGATCCACAGTTGCAAGAGTGTAGCGGCGCGTACAAAGGTAATCTGATTATGCCCTATGGCTGGGGCGTGGTATTCACTAATATTTCCCGTCGGCAGATCGAAACGACGATACCCGAGGAAATGCGTGGCGCTTTATTGCCAGATCATCTGATCATCTACAAAGATGAAATGACTGAAAACGCAGATCCCGAGGCTTTTCAAGAACAGCTCTGGGGAATGTTCCATTATAATTTTGGTACGACCCTGACGCTCCCACAGATTGATCGAATTCGTTGGCATCTGTTTCCCGAGATTCGTATTGATGATGGGGGGCACGTAAATCAATTTCTGGAGGCTGATGATGATGGAGAGGCGCCCCCGCTTCAACAGATGCTACCGAACATCGTCAAGATTATGGATATCCAGCAGGAGCAGTTGGCGCGAAGTCTGGGAGAGGGACATCGAGTTATTCATGGGGTAGCTGGTTCCGGTAAGACGTTGATCCTGGGCTATCGCTGTCTGCATCTAACCCAGACAGTGAGTAAGCCCATCCTGGTGCTTTGCTTTAATGTGACGCTGGCCGCAAAACTACGGGCGTTTATCTCTGCCAGGGGGATTGGTACTCAAGTGCAGATTTATCATTTTCACGATTGGTGCAGTCAACAACTCAGAACATATCATGTGGATGTGTTGGAATCGGAGCGGCCAGTTTACGAGCGTGTGGTGGAGAGTGTCATAGCGGCGGTCGATAAGGGGCATATCCCCCAGGCACAGTACGGCGCACTGTTGATTGATGAGGGACACGACTTTGAAGCGCACTGGTTGAAGCTGGTGGTGCAGATGGTCGAACCCGAGACCAACTCTTTGTTATTGCTATATGATGATGCCCAGTCTATTTATAAAAAACAGGTAGGGCTTGGTTTTACACTTTCCAGTGTCGGTGTTCAAGCTCAAGGTCGGACAACCATCCTGCGCCTAAATTATCGCAACACTCGCGAGATTCTAACGGTAGCCTATAATTTTGCCCGTTGCTATATTGATCCACAAAATGCCGATGATGACCATATTCCGTTGATTGAGCCAGAGGCGGCAGGAAGTAATGGGCCTATACCGGAGATGCGCCAGTTCGCCAATCTGTCCGAAGAGATTAACTTTATTCTCAAGTGTATCCAGAAGTGGCATCATAAAGGGGTGGACTGGAGTGATATCGCACTGTTAACGACAGCCAAATATCAGGGCAAGGAGGTTGCCCGGCAATTAAAAATGTCTGATATCCCCCACACTTTGCTTGAGGACAAGGTGTCTAAAAGTGCTTACAATCCGGCTCTTGACCAGGTCACTCTTCTGACTATTCACAGCAGCAAGGGATTGGAGTTTCCTCGAGTGATCATGTTGGGGCTTGGACAGATGGGGGAAAAGAAAGAGCGTCAACAACAAGATGCTCGTCTGCTTTATGTCGGTATGACGCGGGCCCAGGATTGCCTGTTGATGACAACATCTCACGAAAGTGAGTTTTGCCGCCGGATACAGTCTGCTACATAATGTTATTACCACGCTTAACCATTGGAGAGAATAAGTGAATGGAAAAAGTAACCGGAACAGTTGAAGTTCATGTATGGGTATATTGTCCTGAATGCTGTGAAACAGTGGACTTAGAACAGATTGAAGACGATGAGTGTCGGCTTGGCGTTGCTTTATTCGGGGGAACAGAAAAACTCGCTCAATGGGACAATATTGGGGCTGCGAATGGAGAAAGCGCTTATTGATAAAGCGAAAGTATTTGCAGATACATCGGGTAAGTCATTATCCAAGGTAGTAGCAGATTATTTTGCCCTTTTGAATCAAGATAATATAAGTCCCTGGTTCAAGATCACCAAAAAGGTTTCATCATTAAAAGGGATCATGAAAAACCACTCCGTTAATGAAAAAGACTATAAAAAGCATCTTGAAGAAAAGTATTTATGAGAGTTTTGTTTGATACAAATGTTGTCTTGGATCTTGTTTTAGACCGGGAACCAGACGCAACAAACGCCGCTGCACTTTTTTCTATGGTTGAGGAAAAGCAGATATCTGGATTTCTTTGCGCGACTACGATTACAACTATTCACTATTTGGCCCACAAGACAATTGGACTCCAAAAAGCGAAAAAGGTTACAAAACAATTGCTCGAATTATTTGGAATAACTCCGGTTAACGATATTATTATTATCAATGCATATAATTCAGATTGGAAAGATTTTGAAGATGCCATTCTCCATCAGTCAGCTATTACTTGCGGGATGGATTCAATCGTAACGCGAAACACTAAAGATTACAAAAAATCTGAAATTTCTGTGCACTTACCTATAGACATGCTGTCAATTTTGTCATCTACTCAGAACGCTTAATTTATATAATCATAAATTTAAGGAAAAATCTCCGCATGCGATAAGACTCTATCCCACACAAGTCTCCCGCCTCCTGACATTCGTTTCCACCGACGCAATTTTCTGGCTTTTGGACTGATGGTTTATCTAAATTTTTTTTGGAAGAAGTAAATTCTTCACAAATAAAAACAGCGCATATGCTCGAACTCAATTGACCGTGTTTTCCGCCTCTGCTTAAAATGGAGCAAATGCTCGATATTAAGCAGAGGCGGAAAACCTTCCAGAACCAAATATCTAAAGGATAAACATGAGCTTAATCCAGATCGATGATACCGAATGTAAGAAAGATGGAATTTGTGTAATGGAATGCCCTGCATCGATTTTACAGCAAAAGGATAAAAAAAGTTCTCCTGAAATGGTTCCCGGGGGAGATCAAGTTTGCCTGGTATGTGGCCATTGTGTCTCTGTCTGCCCCCATGGGGCCTTGAATCATACCATAACAACTCGGGATGACTGTCCGCCCATTGAGGCCGATTTGGTTATTGATCAGCCGCAAGCCGCGCAATTTTTGAGGTCTCGCAGATCCATTCGTAATTTTAAGAAGAAACAAGTGGACAAAGATGAGATACAATTTTTAATCGATCATGCCCGTTATGCCCCAACAGGCAGTAACTCCCAGACTATCGCATGGTCTGTGAACACGGATCGAGATCAAATCCGGGAGATTGCTGATTTATCAATTGAGTGGATGAGGGAATTTGTAAAGTCAGGGGTAAGCGGCACGGGTGCTGTATCCTATTTCCCCATGATCATCGCGGCGTACGATAGCGGGATTGACACCATAACCCGCAACGCCCCTTGCCTGATTACCGCTTCAGCCCCCAAGAGCAATTTTAGTGGCATGGTGGACCTCACTCTTGCGCTCTCTTACCTTGAACTGATAGCAGTTCCGAGGGGGATCGGGACCTGTTGGGCCGGTCTGGTTAAGCGGGTTCTACACTCCTCTGAACCCGTCAAGAAACTGATCGGGTTGCCGGAATCCCACACTCACTTCTATCCAATGATGGTAGGCTATCCCAAATTTCGTTACCACCGCCTGCCGGAGAGAAAAAAGGCTGTTATCCGCTGGAATTAGCTCGCGAGCAGTTGAGGCGACACATTTTTCTGATAACGCTTAATCCATTTTATCATCCAGAACATCTCTCACAGTTTCGATCAGTTCTTCAAATTCAATTGGTATTGATAGTCTTTTCTTAATTCCGACAGATGCGATGGCCTCATCAATAAAGTTCCACACACTTATCTCGACCCAGACTCTTGAGCCATCCTTACATGGCTGCTCTGACTCGAAAATAACCGGTTTATTTGATTGGGCCGCCATGGCAAAAGCGTCTAATGCCTTTCACTCTCACGTAGCGCCTCTTCCGTCTTTAGAGAACATATTTATATTTATTGAATGATGCTGTTTTGAGTTTGACTGATAATTTTTTCCATGATATTTGTTTAATAAACAATAAGATTTCATGAATATTAGCGGTGAGACACTCAAATGTATCGAAGACAGCTAAATCTGCCTGAGAAACCAAAAACCAGTTTCTTCCTGTGGGGACCTCGTCAAACAGGAAAAACCACCCTTCTCAAGACGAAATACCCGGACTCATTCAGGATCGATCTATTAAAAACCGATGAGCTCATGCTGTATCTTCAACAACCCTCTCGGCTGCGGGAGCAGGTGACTCATTTGCCTCTAGACCAATTGATTGTTATCGATGAGGTTCAAAAAGCACCGATGCTGCTGGATGAGGTACATTACCTTATCCAAGAAGAAAATCGGCATTTTGTACTATGTGGGTCCAGTGCCAGGAAAGTCCGTCGAGGGCACGTAAATCTGCTGGGAGGTAGGGCTCTACGATATGAATTACTGGGGCTATCGGCGACAGAATTAGGGAAGGCTTTTGATCTGGAACGTTTAATTAATACCGGCCCGTTACCAAATCATTACGACCATGACAATCATAGTCTGGCATTGCGTAGCTATGTCGACGATTATTTACGGGAGGAAATTTTACAGGAAGGCTTGGTGAGAAACCTCCCCGTTTTTTCGAATTTCCTTCGTGCTGCCGCTTTAGGTGATACCGGTATTGTTAATCTGTCCAACATCGCTCGCGAATGTGGGGTTGCGATTTCTACTGTCCGGGACCATTATCAAATCCTGGTTGACACTATGCTGGGCTCTTTTTTACCGGCTTACACCCCCCGCCCCAAACGTCGCACGGTTCAGGCACCGAAATTCTACTTTCGTGATTTGGGAGTCGTCAACCATCTGGCAAGACGCGGTTTAGTTGTCCCCGGATCAGAGTTGTTCGGCTATGCCTTTGAAAACTGGATATTCCACGAACTGTCCGTTCACAGTAAATACAGCGAACAATTCTATGATATCAGTTATTGGCAACTAACCACCGGAGTGGAGGTGGATTTTATCCTTGATGATGCTCAGACAGCTATTGAAGTCAAAGGAAAAGAAAAAATAACAACCAACGACCTAAAGGGGTTGCGTCAATTCAAAAAGGAGTATCCTGAAGTAAAAAACAGGATTGTGGTTTGTATGGAGAAGCAGGTACGACGAAATGAAGAAGGGATTTGGATACTACCTCACCAGGAATTTTTGAACCGATTATGGAACGGTGAATGGACGTAGTTACCGGAAGAAATCCACTACTGATGTTTATTAACTGTTCGGTTCGGAAAAATATCCAAGGGTGACAAAAAAATAAGGACTGAACGAGGTTGAAAAATGGCAGAAATAATTCCACCACTGAACCAACAAACACTGGGTCGGATGTCGGCATGACGCGGGCTCAGGATTGCCTGTTGATGACAACATCTCACGAAAGTGAATTTTGCCGCCGGATACAGTCTGCTACATAGTCAATATTTTAACCACGCTTAACCATTGGAAAGAATTAGTGAATGGAAAAAGTAACCGGAACAGTTGAAGTTCATGTATGGGTATATTGTCCTGAATGCTTTGAAACAGTGGACTTAGACCAGATTGAAGACGATGAGTGTCGGCTTAGCGTTGCTTTATTCGGGGGAACAGAAAAACTCGCTCAATGGGACAATATTGGGGCTGTCTATAAATGTCCTGAATGTGGTAAAGAATTTGAGTTGGATAGCTTTGAAACATAGCTCATTTTTTTGAGTTTTCCAGCGAATAACGTCACTTTTAACCACACCAAAAAACATTAGATTAAAGGTGCTATGAAATAATGGTTATTAACATTAGTGCTACTCATTGTGCTGGCAGGATGCAGAAGAACTGAGTTTGATAGTTTTTATGATTGCGTTCTGGACAAAATGAAAGGGCACAATACCCTCTGTGCCAATGTGAGTAAGACACCATAGTGTTGCTTTGTTAGTGTAGAGCGTTTATTGATAACCCATGCAAGCACAGAAGGCCCCCCGTGCGAAGGTCTGCAATGAATGTGGTTCCAAACTCTCTTCAAATACTCCAGACCTTTCTCTCCTCGATGACAAAATAGACAAGATCCGGCGTTCCCTGGTCGAGCCGATGTATAGAGACTTTTGCAGCACTGGTTATTTGACAGTATGTCGCAGAGACTGGTAATTATGCAGCGCGGTAGATATGAATACGGACTATCCAACTAAAAGGAGAAAAAATGAATATATATCACGGATCAATCATAACTTGCGATAAAGACAATCACCAGTTCAATTATCTGGTAGAAGATAGAGGCAAGATCGTCTTTGTTGGGGATGAACTGCCAGCTGAATATGCTCACCAGCAGTCTATGATTGAATTGGGATCACGCTCTCTAATTCCTGCATTTGGAGACGCTCATCTTCATTTTTCCAGTTGGGCGTTGATAGCAGGGGAATATTTTGATGTGCGAACATCAAAAAACTTTAAAGATATGGCAGAGATTATTACCCGTTTCACGGCACAGAACAATAGCAATAAAATCGTTGTTGGTTTTGGCATATCAAGCCATAGTGTCGAGGAACAGCGTTTGATCACCCGCAAAGAACTGGATGAAATATATTCTGAAAAGCCACTCCTGATTGTTTGCTACGATGGCCATTCCCTGGTGGCAAACAGTAAACTGATTGATCTTTATCCTGAAAAAATCAGAACCCTTCGCGGTTTTAATGCTGATTCGGGACAACTGTTTAATGAATCCTATTACGAAGGTTTGGACTATATCACATCCAAAGTTTCTTTACCCAAATTGATTAAAAGCGTTATTGGTGGATACGACTTGCTGGCTAAAAATGGTGTCGGGTTAATTCATACAGTTGAAGGCATCGGATTCCCTGGAGATATGGATGTTACCCTGGTTAATATGATCGCTAAAGCCAGAGCTAAAAAAAATAACTATCAGACCCGAGTCTTTTTCCAAACCCTTGATGTCAAAAAAGTCATGAAGAGAAAGCTCCCCAGGATTGGAGGCTGTTTTGCCGCTGCCTTGGATGGCTGTTTTGGCGCATGCGATGCAGCGCTGGTAGAACCCTACACCCACGATCCGGAAAATAAAGGGATCCTGTTTTATGAAGATGATGAAGTGATTCGATTTGCCCGGGAGGCCAACCGTGAAGGTCTTCAAATTGAAATGCATGCCATCGGTGATGCTGCAATAAATCAAGCGATAGATGCCATCGAAAAAGCACTTGCTGACACACCCAGGGAGGACCACCGGCATACAATCATTCATGCCTGTCTTTTGAGCCAAGCAAACATAAGAAGGTGTGCAAAACTCGGCATCGGCATTACTTTGCAGCCCGGATTTTTGGGAACAAATCTGGAACCTATGGAATACCTGCAGAAAATACTCGGAGATAGGGTGAATACCAGCTCTGCCTTAAGAAGCATGGTGGATGCCGGGATTCATGTCAGCGGAGGATCAGATGCGCCAGTCACCCATCCAGATCCCATAGAAGGGATCTACTTCTCATGCAATCATCCCTATGACGATACCCAGTCATTGTCCATTCAGGAGGCCTTGAAGCTTTACACCTACGAAGTTGCCTGGACATCATTTGATGAAAAAGAGAGAGGCAGTCTTGAAACGGGTAAAATTGCCGATATGACCCTGCTAAACAAAAATCCGCTGGAAATGGATAAAACGGATCTCAAAACCTTGAAAGCAGAGCAACTCTATCTTAACGGTCAGCCATACAAGCCCGGAATGGGATTTGGAAGTATGTTATTCAACAGTCTAACAGCTAGTGGTATCAAAATTTGAAAATATCAAGTAAAAGAACTGGGGATTAAAAGATTCGTTTGAATGGTATTTCTCATGTCCGGTTGCAGCCAATATCCTTTTCGGGGTCAGACAGCAACGTGTTTCCTTTTCATTAACGGGAAACACTTGACTAATTTTTGAGCTGACTCTTAAAATACGATTCGAATGAATTAGATCAAAACAAGTGGAAAATCCATGAAATTATCTTTAAAAATAATCCTCATAGTCGGAATGATCGGATTGGTAGCTGTTTCCGTATCCGTAATCACGTTGTCATCAATAATTACATCCAAAAAAGTGTTACTCCGGCATTCGAACAATATCATGGAGAATATCGCCGAATACACCATCAGTAGATCGCATCTTCATTTGATTCCAGCCAAGGATGCAACCACTTTGACGCGTGGGTTGGCAAAAAGCAACGTTGTCAACAGCGATAACACAGATTCCTTGGTCAGCTATTTTTATGAGCAACTTGCAATACATCATCAGTTTTCAGCCATTTATTTCGGCAGCACAAAAGGCGAATTCATCATGGCATCCCGATATAATGAAAAAGTGAAAAATGGCTTTTTAACAAAGATAATTGAGGTTCAAAGCGATAAACGAACCGTAAAGATGATATGGAAAGACCAAAAATTGAATAACCTGTCTGAGGAGTTCATGAATGACGATGCCTACGACCCCAGAAAAAGGCCCTGGTTTAAAAAAGCTCAAACAAACAAGCACTTTATCTGGACCGATCCGTATATATTTTTTACGTCACAGAAACCCGGAATAACGTCAGCCAGCCCTGTTTTTAATACAGATGGAAAACTCTTAGGCGTTTTTGGTGTCGACATTGAAATTGATGAGATTTCTAATTTTCTTTCAAAATTGAAAATAGGTAAAAATGGTAAGGCCTTTATTGTAAGTCAGAGTGGCGACGTCATAGCGTTTCCCGATATCACAAAAATCAAACACTCCGATGAGGGAAGTCAAAAAATAAGACTTACAAAAATAGGAGAACTCGAAGATGAGATAAGTAGAAAAATCTATAGGTCATTTTTAAAGACGATAAAAACTTCAGATGTCAAAAAGCCGGTTTTTCTATCGATAACACATGAGAAAGAGAATTATCATGCGATGTTTTCCCCGTTCCAAAACACACAGTGGCCCTGGTTTATCGGCATATACATTCCAGAAGATGATTACCTTGGCGAAATCAAGGAAAACAGCGTCTTCAACATCTATATTTCCATTTTCATTGCTGTTATATTCAGTATCATTGGTCTGTTTATCGCCAGAAGCATTATTAAACCTGTCAATCGTTTGCAGAGAGCGGCTATTGCCGTAAAAAACAATGATCTAACAACTGAATTTGAGACTGATTCGTTGTACGCTGAAATCCAGGAAACAGCTGTATCGTTTGCCCAGATGAGAAGAACCTTAAAAAAAGAGCGGGATTTTCTTGAAGAAAAAGTGGCAGAAAGAACAGAAGATTACAAAGATGCAAAAGAAGAAGCAGATCGGGCAAATCAGCGGAAAAGCGAGTTTCTGGCAAATATATCTCATGAGTTGCGTTCCCCTTTGCATGGAATTTTGGGTTACTCAAAATTAGCCGTCGAAAGATCCGAAAAGCTGTCTAAAGAAAAATCACTTAAATATTTCGAAAACATTGTAAATGCTGGGAATAGACTGCTTTTATTAATAAACGATTTATTAGATCTTTCCAAACAGGAAGCAGGTCACGCCGAATACAACTTTATGCCATCGACCTTATCCAAACTGGTTCATGAGATTATTGATGAACTGGACGCTTTGATAAAAGAAAAAAATATTTCTGTTCATTATTCCAATCCTGATTTTGATGATCTCATATGGCTGGATTCAGATAAAATGCGACAAGTGATACGAAATCTAATGTCGAATGCAATAAAATTCTCTGACAACGGTGGTGAAATTGAAATTTCAATTGAGGGGGATAATAATACCCTGGTTTTTTCGATCGTAGATCATGGGATTGGCATACCGGACAAAGAATTGGAAGCGGTATTCGACAAGTTTGTACAGAGCAGTAAAACAAAAACATGGGCAGGCGGGACCGGTCTCGGGTTGTCTATTTGCCATCATATCATTTCAGATCACAACGGGAAAATCTGGGCTAAAAACAATCCTGGTGGAGGAGCGATTTTTAGATTTAAATTGCCCCGCGAGCAGAATATAAATTGACACCATTCAATCATAGCAGAGCCTCCTGGCAGAAAAGAAGCTTACATTCCCTGGGCAATTGAGTAGTAATCAATGGACTTTTCCTTGTTGCCCACTTTGAAGTACAGACCGCCAAGCTGGTCCGCAATATTTCTGATTCGGGACTGGTCTTTTGATTGCTTGATCTGGATGAAGAGCCATTCAAGATGAACAATGGCCTCTTCATTCATATCCGAAGTTAGACACATCTCCAGCAGCTGCTCATGAAGTTTTGCAGACTGATCGACATTGCCGGTCTTCTCAAAAAAAACGGCTGCTGAATGCAGATGGTCGTAAAACTTATGAAGATCATTGTCGGTTTGATAGATATCGGCCAGATTCAAATGGGTTTTAGCCAGAAGACTGTCGGAAATGGTTGGGTGGGGTATTTTTAAGACTTTTCGGAATGATACGGCTGCTTCCTTCCGCTTTTTGTTTTGAAACAGCAAATGACCATCGATCAGCCAAAGTTTTGCAATATCATTTTCATTGAGTTTTTTGAGATCGAATTCAGAATTGTTGATAATCGATCTGACCTTTTTAAACTCGCCTAAATCCAGCAGCAGCAGCGTGATGGTAATCAGATTCTGATATCGATCGGTGAAATTATTAATATCTTGATTCAGTTGAATCGCAGATGAAATCAGGCCAATGGCCTTTTCCCTCATATTCAACTTGATGTAGACAGAAGCAAGTTTCATCAACAATGCGGAGACCTGCGTCCAGTGTCTCTGCTTTTCCTCGTTTTTCAACAACCACTGATAGATACGAATTGAGTGTCTCTCCAAAGGCAGGTTTTCGAGTATATCCAGAACCAAGAAGATCACTTTTTGGATCTCGCTTTTTTTCCCCGCTCCCAGCACAAGTTCCATGCTGGTGCTGACGTTGGGATAAAACAGGGCCGGCATTAACCCCGGTAGACGGGAAAGCTTTCTGCCATACTGTAGATTTCGTTGCAATGGGTTTTCGATCTCTCCCAGACCTGCCAGCGTGTTGATACAGTACTGAAATCCACAGATGCGACTGGGGTGAGGGATCTTTATTCCCTGTAAAGTAGCAATTTGCCGTTTTAACAGCTCCCTTCCAAAACCGAGAAACTGCTTTTGGGAAATCAGCTCATACTGATCGATTATCAGGTAGAGGTTTATCGGGATCCAGACATGGGATGTTGAAAGATTTGTGCTAATGAGATGCAGTTGCTGCAGGTAATTGAGGTCTGCAGTAATGTTTTTGATTCCTAAGAGCTCTGTTAGATACGATTTGGAACAATTCACCCGCATCAAATACAGTGTCAGAAAAATTCGGAATCTCTGTGGAGAAAGTTCCGGAAGCACTGTATGGAGCGTTTTATTCCAGAGCTTTTTAAGAGGCCTTTCTTCCGTAAACAGGTCAATCAGCTGCTTGTTGCCGGAATGTTGAACAATTTTCAGCAGTGTCAGATTGCGCAGTTGCATCGGCAACGGATCTTTTACCAGATCGAACCACGGTTCGGGCAGATCGTCTTCGAACGCATCTAAAACCTCTCGGGCTGTGACGATATCTACCGATACGGTTACAACAGGCAACTTGGTTGCAGCTGAATCGTCAGATAAAAAGATAATCCGCCACCCTTCTTTTTGTTTCTTTTTCAGCCAGTCATCAAAAGATGCATCAACTCTTTCCGGGGGAAAATAGACCGCCAGAAACTTCGAGTCCAGCACCCCTTTTTTGGGGTAGGATAGGTAA
>Ga0208904_1002008_pt1 | contig 13237 bp, 11 predicted proteins | sample AntAceMetag02UKB_FD_184774 | JGI IMG/M metagenome (GOLD analysis project Ga0208904, IMG submission 184774) | Saline lake microbial communities from Ace Lake, Antarctica - Antarctic Ace Lake Metagenome 02UKB (SPAdes) (version 2) | ecosystem: Environmental > Aquatic > Non-marine Saline and...
ATACAAATGCAATTAGCTAAACAAAAAATGAAAAAAGAAATTTATTTAAGTAAAGATTTAACAATTAAAGATAACTAGAATTAACTCAATAGTTTAGGCTCATTGTTCAATGAGAAAAGACTATCAACCCCGCTCCTCATATGAGGAGCGGGGTTTAAACTTTTTACTACAAGTAAACTATTTTGTCTTAGAACCTTATGTTCCCAAGGTTAAATAGATTTTGCAGAAGAAGTTGTGCTAACTAGACCATCAACCAAGTAACCGTTTAACCATTCGATAGTTACAGTAGCGGTTGTTGAGGTGTTGCCAAATGACAAGTCTGACCAAATGAAGTCATTGTCGTCTAGGGCTTCAACAGCCTCAGCGTTTAAGCTATAGGTTGCAGCACCTTTAGCGTCATCACCTAAGATAGATGTACTGACACCGTTTGAAGTGCTTGAGTCGTAGCCAGTTATACTAGCTTTCAAAGTATATGTCTTTGAACTGTTTTGAGCAACTTGCTTGACATTAGCATCTACGTCATTTCTATCGAAGAAGAATACTTCGACCAATGTATATGCAGCACCTGTTGCATCCTCGCTTTGGTTAATACCACTCTTTGAAACAGTTGTTTCTTGAGTGACCAAATTGGATCCTTCATACAAAGTAAAGTCATTAGCAGTTACAGTTGTTGTTGTAACCTTAAATGACATTTTGTACATGCCTACAGGGCCTGCACTGTCAGCAGACACAGTTACGTCAATTAAGTCATAATCACCATTAGAAGTAACGCTATCACCTGTTGAGGCAACAGTTACGGTTGGTGCTGACTTAACAATAACGTAAGTTGGGAATGTCAGAGTAGCAGTAGTTGGAGTGATGGCTTGGCCTGATGCTCCTTTAACAACAGCATGAGCTGCAGTTATGGTCATATTGAAACCACTATATGGAGAAGCATTGGTTGCCACACCGCTCATATCAGCGTTACCAGTATCAATCTTAATGGTCAACTCTTTAGTTGTATTGACCGGTATTACAAATGGATCGGCTTCCATATTGAAGGTCAATGTAGATGCATTAGATGAAGTGACTGTTGCTTCGGCAACTTGAGTTGCACCGTCGTATAGATAAACTCCGGTTAACTCATCGGTACCACCGCTGTTGAAGTTGGCGAAGTCGATATACATTTTTTCAATCTTAGCATCTTCGTAAAGAGCAGTTCCAGTAATTTTACCAGCTTCTACGCCTAACTTGCTGCTTGACAATATTGTATTCGTATTCGTATCGCTTCTGGCCAGTGTTAATTTACCAGCAGTAGCAATAGTCATTCTTTGTCCAACACTATAATCATAGGTTGCGGTAACTGTTTCGCCTTCTGAATCCTTAGTAGTTACGCTGCTAGTACCACCAATCTCAAACCACTCATCTTCGCCTGGAGTTGAAGCGATGTTCGCTGTAACTTTCAAGGTCTTAACAGTACCCTTGGTAATAGTAATAGCTGGGCTCAAGCTCCAAGTAGTTGTAGCTGAAGCACTACCTGTAGTCGATGTTGGATCTGGATCATTACTTAATGAAACTTCGGTAGAACCATCCCAGAGTTTCAAATTAGATAACTCTGATGGATAACTGCCGTTTGTTCTAATATCTGTCTTAATCTGAGTTACGATAAGGTCATCGCCTGATCCTGAAGCATCAAGCTGAACATTAGCAAACTCAACCTGGTTGGTGCCGCGAATAACCGTGGCAGCAGCAGGTGAATTTGACATACTAACATTCAAGGCAGCTGCTTTGATAGTCAAAGTAGCAGAATCTTGATAGCTAGCTGGAGTTTCTGTAATGTCGTTGCCTGTAACTTGACCGGTTGTGGTCATATCACTGTCTGGATCGATAGATGCCTTAATGGTATCGTTGTTAGCAAAATCTGAATTTAGATTTGCTTTCAAACCAACTTTATGGATACCGACAGGCAGTGAAATGGTATCAGTTGAAGTAACACCACCAGTTTGTGTAGCTCCACCAGTTGCGTCAGTTGCACCAGTATAACCTTCACCAGTTTCTACATTGTAGAAAATAGCGCTGGTAATGTCAGCCATCTCACCTGTACCTGTACCGGCAACGGTAAGTAAAGCTTCGATATTTGTAATATCAATGCCTTCACCTTTAACGGTGAACAACCATTGACCAAGCTGGGTACCATCTTTACCTTCAGCAACGTTAGCTGCAACAAAGGTTGAATCTGGTTCAACTTTTAAGGAACCATCACCAATAGTTTGATCAACTGTGTGATTAAAGTATGGCTGTGAGGTTTCTGGGAATGTGGGGATAACATATGCTTGATATGTCAAACCTTTTACCACAACATCGGTGTTCCTATAAATATCAAGTTGAATGGTTCTTGAAGAACCATCATTGACTTCATCGGCTTTAACCATGAACTCTTCGTTCTTTGATTTGCCAAGAACAACTGGAGAAGCAGTCAAATCAAATTCAATATATTTATTGTCCTGAGATGCTGATGCTAATTTTGTGCCATCAGACGAATTATACAAAGAATATACCAAAATGTCATCGTCAGCTACAGTACCAGCTTGCTTAAAGACAATTTTTTCAACTTGAAGTTCTTCAGAAGCTGAATCATTGCTAATCTTAATTTCAGTTAGCTCTTTATTGACATCACCCACTTTAGGAGTGTTATCAGTTGAAGGATTATTTGAACCTGCAGCTACTGTTGCACCGGCAAGAGCAACTGAAGTATTCAAATTCATAACATTACCCCAAATTGGTAAAGTACCATTTAAGGTAGCGCCGCCCTTAAGAGCCATTGAATAAACACCTAATTTTGGCGTACTGGCGGTCAAAGTACCGTCAGCTGCCATGTTACCAGTAACAACTAATTTCTTGGTTGTACCGGCTGGAACGACGATATCATCACCCACGGTAGCTCTGTTGTCTGAATTAAATGTTTTATTCAAACCAACTTGAGAACCAGTGATACTATCTTCATACACAGCAATAGATGAAAAATCAGCATTAACTGCATAACCGCCTCTTTCAATAACAACTGAATCAATGGTTACGTCAGCAGAACTGCCATTAGTAACATTAATTGTTACATATGAAGCTCTGGCTTGGCTTTCCATATATGTACTGCCTGCAACAGCGGTATCTGCAGCTAAAGCTACAGTTACACTGCCACCGGTTACACCGCCCATTGTGCCAGTGCCAGAAACAGTAGTCAAATCTGACTCAGCGCCAGAAATTGAAGTACCATCACTATAGCCCGATAAATCGGATGCTGTAACTAAATAACTCCAATCGAAGTTATTAGCAGCAAATGCATCGCCTGTAGCAACTGGTCTCTTATCAGCACCATCGATATAATAAGTGGTTGCAGCGCCTTCTTCTTTGGCTAAAGTACCGCTTGGGTATTTGCCTGCTACTAAGTCGTCACCGACAGTGTAGTTAACGAAGAAAGCATCGGGCACATCGTCAATCATAGTGTTCCAAGCGCTGCCAAATAAAGCAATGGCATTGGCTTCAGAAACTATAGAACGGAGTGTTCCACCTGGTTCAACAGCATACACTGTTGGAACTGTGGTAATTTTAACCATTTTGGTACCAGGACGATAAGTAACGTTGCCACCCAATGGGTAACCTTCCATTTCACTTTGTGAAACAGTAACTACGCTACTAAAGTCTGAATACCAAGAATTCCATGTCTTCTGGTTAGGATAGACATAGCGTTTGCCACCCATCAGGTAATAGACTGCACTTGTGCTGTCCATTGTAATATTCTGACCGTCAGTAGCGGCGTTTGTGGTAGGAACTACGGCGAAGCTATATGCAAAAATGATAGCAACGGCCATTAGTCCTATAAAACTTTTCTTTATCATAGATTATGATTTTTTGTTTTTCTAAGATTACTTCCATTAATGATGATCAATAAACATATTTTTATTGCGTCGACATGAATAAAAATATTTTATCTACATTAATGACTTGATAATCTTGAAAATTTAATTTATCCCGCACCTTTCTTAACCCACGCCCTCTTTAATGTGAATTAAAAGAGGTGCGGGAAAGTTAGTATATCTACTCCCCCATTTTACAGCCACCCTTCATCCGTTTTCGGACTTGGCGTATTTGCCATGTGTATTACTTTAATGGCTTACGTTTAAAGTGGCTAAAAAATGGGGAAACGACCTTTTCATAAATATACTTGAATTATTAGCCCTCCCAAAGAGGGCCTTCAAACCCCAATACTTTGGGGCTTTAAGAGATAAGCTATTTTTGACAGACAACTAGGAAATATAGATAAGTTTGATTATCTTTGATTTCTCTGATAGAGAAATCATTTCCCAGGCCATCAATGCACTGGCCAACTCGCCTTCTAAATGAAGACGGTAGCCGATCTCTTAAAACCCCCAGTAAAGGAATCCTATTAATTGTAAGGGGCAGCTTGGTTAATAACTTTTTTGGTTTCTTTGGGTTTTTAAACTTTCTTTGCCCAAATAACTCAAGACGCTTGAAAAACGTACTGAGTAACTCGGACAACTCTGATCCTGTAAACTCTTTTAAATGATATGGATTGTGAATGTTCAGGAGTTGCGTAGCAACGGAATTGGGTGTTGATAGGATAAGCTTGCCGCCGGGCTTTAGAACTCTGAAAATTTCTGCAACAAATTTCTTGTAGTTACTGATATGCTCAATGGTTTCCAAGCTGACAACTAAATCAAAGTGGTTATCGGCGAATGGCAGATTAAGGGCATCCATTGTTTGAAAAGAGAGATTGTCGTGAGTATACCTACTATTGGCCTCTTCTATTGCTTTTTTTGAAAGATCACCGCCCCTGGCTTCTTTTACCTGATTGCTTGCAATCATATAAGTGCCGTAGCCTGTACCACAAGCAATATCTAATACTTTTTTATTTTTAACGTACGGCAGACAAAACTTATACCTGGCGATGTGCTCTTTATATATATGTTCGTGCTTGCCTATTTGGGAGATATCTGGAATAAGACGCTCACCGGTGTATTGCATGTTAATTGCGTAATTTAGTTATCAATGCCAATCTTAAATTCCGGATTGCCTAAATTTTCTTCTTCTATTTTTTCTTCTTTTTGTGGGGTAACTGGCGGAACAATAACTTCTTCTTCAACTTCAATTGGCTCAATAACATCTGTTTCTTCTTCAACAGCTTCTTCTGGCTGATTTTCATCTGCTTCGCCCTTAACTTCACCTTCTTCTTCAACTGATATAATCTGATTAACTGCACCATAAAGCATTTTGAGGATATCATTGGAATCATCGGCTAAGGTCAAACCAAGCATATATTCTCCTTTGGCTAAGGCTTGGTTGGCCTCTTCAATTTTATCTTTGGCTTCTTGGGCAAGCCCTTCTTGAGCAGAACCAAGTGCGGCTAATACCTCTTCAGCTTTATCTTCTATTTGATTAATGTGTTCTTCCAGGCTTTGAACGACTTCCTCTTCTTTAATAGCACTGTCGCCTGAATCGTGCTTAGCAACTATAACTGCAAGGACATCAGAATTAATATCATCTACTTCATCTAATACTTGATTGATTTTGGTACTAGCCTGCTCGTCTACTTGAGTTTTAACTTGTTTTAATTCTTTCCTATAACTGACCATTTTTTTATTAAGGCCAAGGGCAGTGGCTACCATTTCTTGATTGTCATCATCATCTTTGAGTTCTTTGAATTTTATATTAACTACCTTGATTTGCTTTTCAACTTCATTAACAGCCAGGTCAACTGTATTGTCTTGATCATTTGTAGCTAGCTCTGTTGCAACTTGCTCGAGTTCGCGTATGCGATTGTCAAAAATACCGTTAGCTAGAATAACTTTTCTTGAGGCATCTTGAACAGTAGCTAAACGGAATTCTTCAAGTCCCCTTTTAACTGCAAAAAGTGGATCACCTGGATTGGACTGATGAGCGACAGCAATGGTCAGGCCAGAGCCGCCAAAGACGAAAAGGGCAATTAAAGAAAAGACGCCAACTGGCTTCCAGGCAAAACGAGGGGCACTCAACAGATTGGCCCAACCCGAAAGTACTTTTTGGGTAAGATTATCAGGCTGGCTTTGCTTAACTCGAGACAACAAAAATTCCCTGGTGGATGATTTCCACTGAGGGTCGGCTTCAACTTTAATATTATTTAGTTGTTTGATGAGTTGTTTAGACATCTTTGTTAGCAATAGTTTTTTTAAGTTCTTTCAAGGCCCGGTGGGCAAGGACGCGAATATTACCTTCTTCCTTGTCCAGTATTTCTGCAATTTCGCGGTTAGTCATTTGATTGATAAACTTTAATATAATAATATCCTGGTAATTTTCTGGTATAAGCTCAAGTGATTTGATAACCTCCTTGATATCATATTCTACATCTACTTCTTTTTCGAGATCGGTTTCATCCTGTAGCAGCTCTTCTTCAAGTGGTGTTTCAATATATTTACCTTGCTGGCGATAGTGATCAATAATTAGATTACGAGCAGTTCGATAAAGAAGTGCGGAGATACTGACGATACTTTTATCATCTTGGTTAATAAACTGCCAAAATTTCAAGAATACGTCTTGAACGATTTCTTCGGCAGCTTCTTTGGAACTAGTTTTAAAAAAAACAAACTTATATATCTTACCAACGTAAAAATCATAGATGACGGCGAAGCTCTTTTCATCTCCTTGCTGAATGCTCTTTAAAAGTTTTTTTTCACGCCGATTAGTCATTTTTCTTGCTTGTCAATTAATAAGACGAGAAATATGATTTACTGTTACATTACCGTATTTTATAGCACAAATCAAGCCATATATTAATATATACGTATGATATATGGGTTAAAATGTCTAAAGTAGCCTAGACAAATTTATTTTAGCTAACCTTAGCATAATACTAAATAAATGTCTAGGCTACCCTAGACATTTATTAATAATTGTTATATTATCAAGATAGTTAAAAGAAATACTACCAGATTTGGATATAATATACTAGAGCGCTGTGGATTAAATTTTAATAAGCTAATTTTAAGATAAAATGTCAAGGGATGTTCGTATATCACCATCAATGGCCTCAAAGCTACTTGGGGTAAGCGAGAGATCGGTTCGTAGAGCTGTGACTAGCGGAGAACTTGATGTTTTGATACACAAAGGAAGGTATAGGGTAAACTTGAAGGATGTAATTGTCTGGTCACATAAAAAAGCCAACAGACAGAAAAAAAGAGATGAAGAGGGCATCGGACAATATGTGGAGAAATGGAAGGTATAAGAATTTAAATATTTAAAAACCGCTCTGGATAACAGAGCGGTTTTGAGTTGCGCTTTATAACTTGCTGAGTCATATAATCATATTTACATCATCTCGTCTCTCTTCTCTTTGATAAAAACAATTAAATCTTCAAAAATCCTGACAAGCATTTTAAAAGGTGCTTCAATAATAAAATCAAAGAAGAAAATAAATACATTTATTTTTGATGAATTAATAGATATCCAGCGGCCAACGCGTAGAATAGGGATAGCCAAGAAAGTGAGGATAACATTGCGAAAGCGTTCTTGTTTTTGTAATACAATAAGTTCGGTTGCGTTTCTTCGAATGCGTAAGGAGAAAAAGCTAACCATGGTTAAGAAGAGAAGGAAAATGGCCATACTGGCTGGACTAAAGCCAAGCTTATTAAGGCCATAGATTATAGCGCCAAAAGAAACACCATACATGATAAGGTAGAAGAATTTAAGCATGAAATTAGCAAAGCCTGTTCTGATTTTAGGTAGTTTAATATTATGTTCTTCACCTTGAGTGCCATAAACTATGTTCCAGACTTCTTTAATGATTTCATCTGTGTTAGAGCGTTTAGGAGTGCGGATACTTAAACCAAGAAAAGTCATAAGAACTGGCGGGAATAGGGCATTAATTGCCAAAGGAAACCAATCAAGGCGCTGTAGAATAAAATAGTCAAATGGAAACTCAAGCAAAAGTCCGAAAACAATTTTAGTTAAAAATATATAGATAACGGATCGAACGATGGATCGCCTTACTTTGCCACGGATTGTTTTGTATTTAGCAGTACAGACCTTGGTGACTTCATCAGCTAATAACTTTTTATGCTGAAATATGTTGATGTAATTATCTTTGTGTTCTGCTATAACATTTTGTAAAGTCCAGAAAGCAACAGCATATTTTTTAAATTCTTTAGCCAGTCTATCATTTAATAAATGCTTATATTGATATTTAATCAGGGCTTGCTTGTTTTTAATATTAACTGCTAAGCGATCAGCTTGTTCTAGGGTTAGAGTTTGCCACTCTGGAAAATAATATTTAATTAAATGGTAACTAATAGTAGTTTCATCGGCCTTAAGTAAGGATTTTAAAACACCAATGTATATCTGGATATTTTTATCTGTTTCATCAAGCGTCTCCCCTTTTTCAATGACCACGTTTTGCCTGACTACGCGATGCATGGCGTCAACTGTGATTTTGCCTTGCGGGTCTGGCACAAGTAGTTCCTCTATCTCGCAACCAGCCAGCTGAACTAGCCATTCATAAAAATCCTTACTTTCTTCTTTGGTAAAACCGCGATCAACAATAGCATTGTAGATAACAATGTATTTATTGAGTATGTCTCTAACCTCGAGGGCTGTATCTTCTGGTACACTATCATTGGCTAAGTAACGAGCGCCAATCAGTTCTTCGATAATGGGCCTGGCTAAATCCGATCCCTTCTTGCCGGTAATTAATACGCGCCTAATGATGCGAGTGATAGCACTTTTTCTAATAAGATGATCTTCTTTATAATCAACGGTGTTTCTGATCTTTTCATAAACAAAGGCTAGCTTGCCGGCAGCTTCGCTGATATGTATTTTTTCACCGGGCGCTTGATTGGGACGCGATAAAACATCTCGATAATTGAGCAACCAATTCTCTATAGTTGTTGAAAAAACATTATTTTTCATACAAAAAAAAGTTAATTTTCTAAAATTTTCATGGTTTCTTTAATCATGCGCTCAAAACTGAAAACATCCATCTTAACAAGCGGGGCCTCGCATAAGCGTTTTTGCAAATTTTTATCATTCCACAGTCTTTTGAAGGCGTCTAGCCATTCTTGCCTACTATTATATTGTACCAAAAGACCGTTGTAGTCATCAAGGATGAGTTCCTTATTACCGCCGGAATCGGTAATGATAATAGGCAGATGGTAGTACATAGCATCAAGCACAACATGAGAAAGCCCTTCATATGAAGTATTTAATACAAATAGTGAGGCAGCTGAGTAATATAGGTGAATATCTTTATGTGGTATGCGCCCTGTCATGATAACATCATTTTCTAAGTTGTTTTTAGCAATTAATTTTTTTAATTTACCTTCCTCGACCCCACTACCCAAAATTAGGAATTTAAAGTTGGGATTTATTTTTTTAATATCAGGCATGAATTTTATGAGAGAATCAATGCCTTTCCAAGGAACCAGGCGAGCGACTGTTATGATAAGGTCACCTTGGATGCCAATTTTACTCTTAGCCTCTTGTTTTGATAAATTGGCCGGGGTATCAAACTTAACGGAGTTATATATGATCTTAATTTTATCTGGCTTTACTCCCCAGCCCTCAACTAGTTTCTTCAAATACTCTGATGGCACTATAATGTGCGTGGCTCTTTTAACGGTTGTTTTCTTAATGAAGTTTAAAAATTTTAATTTAAGATTGGTAGATCTTTTTTTAGCATTAAATTCTGGATACTTTTGCCACTCATCAATGGACTTGCTAGTACCTCCAAGAATTTGAGCTTGCTCCCAAGCATAATCTCCAACTACTTTAATAACTAGCTTTTTTCGTAAAATCATTTTAACCAACATGGCTGGCAAACCTGAAGCCACTGGGCCTTGGGCATAAATAACTTTAGTGTGAACGGATAGGTTGAGTAGCTTGAAGAAATAGAGGAGATACTTGGCTGGCAGTGAAAGAAAACTGGAAATACGCGTAACGCGATCACCAAATTCCTCGTCACTGGTGGCAGGCATAGTGGCTGAATAGCAGACAATTTTCAGTTTGTGTCCTCGGTTTAAGAGATATTTGGCAATACTGTGAGTATAGGTGGCCGGACCGCCAATATCTGGAGGAAAAATTTCACCAGCTAAAATGATTTCTGATTTTTCTTTTTTTATGTTAAAAACAAATTTCTTGCTGGCCCAGAAATTCCAGATAAGCACAATGGCGGTAGCCGCGATTTTAGCTAATAAATAGTAAACGCCCAAATGATCTACCAGAAAGTAAAGAGTGGTGTTGTTAATAAAAAGTCCAACAATTTGGGTTGCAATAAATATTGGGAATTGCTTGCTAACACTTGTGTTTGTCGATTTAAATGTCCAGAAACGCTGAATGATATAATTTACGCTGGCAGCCACGGTAAAAGCAAGGGTCGCAGACCAAAGATACCAAAGACCAAATATATCTGTGAGGGTATATAGGATGGAAAAATCAACTATAAAGGCAGTGCCTCCGCCAACACAGTATTTAAAAAATTGCGAATGCCTTTGCAATAATGTTTTAATTGATTTAATAATCATGCTAGTCGGTTGATAATTTTATACATACTTTCCCCTATTATATCCCAATCATATCTCTCTTTAACTAGTTTTATTCCACTGGCTTGCAATTTTTGATGGAGATGTGAGTCTTCCAAGAGTGTTTTAACTTTTTCCGCTAAATTACTGGGGTCTTTAACTTTACAAAAGAGACCCGTCTCTTTGTCTTTCAAAAAATCAGGGATACCCCCAACTGGAGGGGCAATAATTGGTAAACCAGCTGCCATGGCTTCAATGAAAGAAACACCCAAGCCTTCTGAAAGTGATGGCCGGACAAAGACATCGGCTATGGAATAATATTTTAGAACTTGCTGATGAGGAACATTACCAAGAAAAATAACTTGTTGGTCTATTTTTAAATCTTTAACTAATTTTTTTAATTTATTTTCTAATTTACCTGGACCGGCAATTATAAGACTAACTGGCAGCTTGTGTTTAGTAATAAGCAAATGGACAGATCTTATTAAGGATTCAACATCATTTTTCTTAACTAAGCGTGAAACAGTTAAAATTACTTTATTATCTTTGGGAATATCTATTTGAATTTTATTATCTATATTCTTTATCTTATCTAGATCTACTCCATTGGGTATAACTGAAACATCGCCCTTGTATCCGTACTTACGAGCTCGCTGGCCAAGCCAATTGGAAATTACTTGAATATGGTCGGCTTTGGTATAGACCATGCGATAAAACGGATACCAAAACCAAGTGCGCAGCCAAATAAAAAAATCAGAATCTCCGCTTTGTAAGGTAAGTAAATATTTTACTTTTTTGTTAAATAATTTAAAAAGTAGAGCAGCTATACCAGCCCAAGTGGCCATCATGGCCCAAACTAGATTATATTTATTTTTCTTATGGAGTTTTTGGGAAAATAAAAAAGCATGGATGGGATAAAATATCTTATCCAACTTACTGCCTCTGCCTACGCGGTATATATTAGTATTGCCAACTGTTTCTTCTCTAGGTGACTCTTTATCCAATCTGGCGGTAACTATATCAAACTGAATATGAGGGATTCTTTTAGTAATCTCTTTCAGCGCCACTTCGGCTCCACCAATAAAAGGGAAATACGTAAAAGAAAAAACAAGGGCTTTTTTAGGGTTATCTTGCATAATAGTACTGTCTTCAGTATGCTATTTTTAAAGGAAAAAGTCAAAAATAAAAAACATTAAAATAAATTGTATTAATGTCTTTGTAATCCAACAATTTAAGAGGCTTTTCTCTTAACTTGTTTATCAAAATGAATAATAGAGTAATTCTCAATATCTATGCCCATATCCTTATATACTTGGTAAGCGGTAAAGACGTTCTTCTTGGATTCATCTAGCCCTAAAAGCTCGATACCCTTATCTACCTTTTTCCATGAGGTTGATTCAATTTCTAAAATTGTAGGTATGAGAGGATATTTGTCTATATCAAATTCAACATCCTTATACTGCCAATGTTCTCTTTTCTTTTCAATATCGAATTTGATAACCATACCGATATCTATAAAAAATTTATGGGCTTTTTTAAAATCGCTAACTTCAAATTCAGTTTCTTGCATGCCTAGGTCGTTTTTACCCTTGCCTTTTTTGTATCCAATAACTTTTTTGAAAGCAAGGGTTGTCTTGTTATTACCTCGGCGTAAACGAATCCAAGAGTGTTGCTTATCAAGTCGCCAGTCTGGGTACTCAAAATTAAGCCAACGATATTTTTTACTAAATATCTTTTTGGCGCCAATAGAGCGTAGCTTTTTTCTTATTTCAAGTGGGTTGATATCAGTGTAGAGAACTTCGTATTCTTGCATAATATTATTTTAAACGATATTTTTTATAGTCCTTAACTCCTTTTAGCCAGCCACCTTTAAAATATTTGGCTGGATCAAGTTTTTTTAAGGGAACAAATAAATATTTCAAATGGTTTTTACCAAGAAGAATATCACCACCTAAATACTTAGTTTGATAGCCAATGGCAAAAATACGTACCTTTTCCCTCTTGCCGTTTGGCAAAAACTCATTTCTCTCGTGGCGCATAAAAACCTTTGGCTCCCCTAGCTTATATTTTACCTTATTGCCTAATTCTTCTTTTACTTTTCTAGCGATTATTTTTTCTAATGGTTTATTAAATTCATCTTGCTTTATTCTACCACCGGGTAGATCCCAGCAATTAAAACAATCTTTTATAATTAAAAGATTGCCTTGTTTATCTTCAATAAATACTTTGACGGCCACGAAGTATAGATCCTTGCCTGATTTTTTTATTACTTGGCTCATAATTATCTTTTAGTTAAACACACTATTAAATACATCTTCAAAAAAGAAAGTGGTTTGTTATCAATTAATTTCTCGAATAAAATGGCTGGCCAGACTAAGGGCTTACAAAAAGCAAAGTACTCTGGATTGCCTGCCCTTATGGCTTGAGCATTATAAAAACCGTGTTGTTTTGCTAGTTTTTGTATTTTTTTGTAAGTGTTAGCTCTATAAAAGGTTTTATGGGCTTCTTTTTCTTTTTTTAAAATCTTTTCCCTCAAAAAATTATGTAAACTAAGAGGAAATATTTTGCTGATTATAATGTACCCATCCTCTAGACAACTGTATTTGGTGAATTATGATACAATAAAGTCATATGAAAAGACTCACCCCCAAGCAAAAAGCACATATTGCTTTAGCCGCCTTGAAAGGCGAAAAAATTTC